>Ga0224525_1000130_pt1 | contig 39317 bp, 33 predicted proteins | sample CFST100metaG_FD_179874 | JGI IMG/M metagenome (GOLD analysis project Ga0224525, IMG submission 179874) | Peat soil microbial communities from Stordalen Mire, Sweden - C.F.S.T100 | ecosystem: Environmental > Terrestrial > Soil > Wetlands > Peat | place: Sweden: Norrbotten County, Stordalen Mire...
GGCGGCCCAGTCCATCGGCGAGCCGGGCACCCAGCTCACGATGCGGGTCTTCCACACCGGAGGCATGGCGGGTTCGGACATCACCCAAGGCTTGCCTCGCGTCCAAGAGCTCGTGGAGGCGCGCAACCCCCGCGGCGAAGCTCTCATCAGCGAGATTGACGGAACCGTCAAAGATATCAAAGATGATGGCAACGGCCGCTTTGTCGTGACCGTCGAAAGCACTTCCAAGACGACGGACGAGCAAGGCGTTCCGGAGTCCAAGACCTATACGACGGGCTATGGCGTCCGCCTCCGCGTCAAAGTGGGGGATCACGTCGAAGCCGGCGGCAAGGTTACCGAAGGCGCCATCAACCCGAAGCAGCTTCTGGAAGTCGCCGACGTCGAAAAAGTCGAAGTCTATATGATCAAGGAGATTCAAAAGGTTTACGCCGCCCAAGGCATCGGCATTTCCGACAAGCATTTGGAGGTCATCATCCGCCAGATGCTCCGCAAGATGGTCGTCGTCGATGGCGGCGATACCGAGCTATTGCCCGGAACCCGCGTCGACGTCGACAAATACACTCAGGCCAACCAGGACGTCCTCTTAACGGGGAAACGCCCGGCCCTCGGCTATCCGCTGGCCCTTGGCATCACCAAAGCCGCCCTCGAGACCGAATCCTTCCTGAGCGCCGCCTCCTTCCAGGAGACGACCCGCGTCCTCACGGACGCCGCCATCAAGGCCAAACGGGATAATCTCCATGGCTTAAAGGAGAACGTCATCACCGGCAAGCTGATTCCGGCCGGCACTGGCCTATTCACCGAAGAAGAGGAGAGCACCCGTCTAGGGCAGTTCGACGTCCTCGACAAGATGAAGCAGGTCAAAGCCCAGTACATCGAGGCCCACGATCGCCCCGACGAAGCGCTGAAATAATCTCTCAACGGAAAGGCCGCCTGATGAAGGCGGCCTTTTTCTTGGCCCAAACGTAAATAATGGTCGAAGGTTATTAAGACTTGCATTGGGGGCTAGGCGCCATCTCCTCCCCTGAGAAGGATTCTTGGCTAGGCGTATTCATCTAGCGTTTTTCCGTGGGGACACTATAATCTTGTTTGCCCCCAAAGGGGGCAAGCAATGTTTTGCCCAAGTTGTGGCCAAGAAATCAAAGGGGACGACGTCAAATACTGCCCTCATTGCGGATACGAGCTTCAGTCAAAAACCCCGGATTCGCAAGAAGTGGTGGACGCCCCTGACGGAATTAAAAAGACGTCTTTTTTCGAGTACCAAGAAAATACCTCGAAAAATCCAGCCGCTGGGATCGTTTTAGGCATCTTTTCGATTATTTTGGCCGTTCCCACAATCGGGATTTTAGGTCTTATCCTCGGCGTCGTCGGCCTCATCAATTCCAAAGACGCGGCCGGGAAAACGCTCAATATCATCGGGATCGTTTTTTCGGGGGCGGTCTTTCTGTCGTTTTTCCTCGCGGCTTTCGATTTGTGATTCAAATTTTATTTTAGCCCTGAAACGCGTTGGCGTTCCTATCCACGCTACCCGGTGTATCAAAAATGTGATTATTCCCATGTTGACAACGCTTTTACGCTTGTGTATAGTCTCACTCGGACGCGAGGGGCGGCCGCAAGGCCTTTTCGCTCGCGAACCAAGCTGACACATCGGAAAAGATGCGCTTCAGGCAAAAGGAGAAGTGGACAGCATGCCAACTATCAACCAGCTTGTCAGAGAAGGACGTCAAACGGCTCCCAAAAAGTCAAAAACGCCGGCTCTTGGCAAAAGATGGAACAACCTCACCAAGCGGAGTACCAATCAGCCGAGCGCCCAAAAGCGCGGCGTTTGCACCCGTGTCGGGACGATGACCCCGAAAAAGCCGAACTCGGCTTTGCGAAAATACGCCCGTGTCCGTTTATCGAATGGGTACGAGGTGACCGCCTACATCGGCGGGGAAGGCCACAACCTTCAGGAACATAGCACCGTCATGATCCGTGGCGGACGTGTCAAGGATCTCCCTGGCGTCCGTTATCACATCATCCGTGGCTGTCTCGATTGCGCGGGCATCGAAGCCCGTCGACAAGGTCGGAGCGAATACGGCACGAAGCGCCCACAAAGCGTTGCCGCGGCTCCCGCCGAGAAGAAATAAAGGGAGGAATGAATCATGTCACGCAAAGGTAATGTCGAAAAGCGGGATGTCCTTCCCGATCCGGTTTATAACAGCAAACTCGTGACCCGGCTGATCAACCGTGTCATGTACGATGGCAAGAGAGGCATCTCCCAAACCATCATCTATGACAGCTTCAAAATCATTGAAGAGAAGACCAAGAAACCCGCCATCGATGTCTTTGCTACCGCGATCAACAACATCATGCCGGAAGTCGAATTGAAAGTCCGTAGAATCGGCGCCGCCAACTATCAAGTGCCGGTCGAGGTCACGCCCGAAAGAAAGCAGACTTTGGGCTTAAGATGGCTCGTTTCCTACGCCCGCCTTCGCGGCGAGAAGACGATGGACGAGAAGTTAGCCGGCGAGATCATCGATGCCGCCAATGGCACCGGCGCCGCCGTCAAGAAAAGGGAAGATGTCCACAAGATGGCAGAAGCCAACAAGGCCTATGCCCATTACCGCTGGTAAAGGAGGAAACCTATGCCCAACGACGAGAATATGATTGAGGAGAGCGATGATTACGATCTCCCTCACACCCGCAACATCGGCATTATGGCGCACATCGACGCGGGCAAAACCACGACGACGGAGCGAATCCTCTATTACACCGGCCGCACACATAAGATCGGCGACATCGATGCCGGAACAACCGTCATGGATTGGATGGTCGAAGAGCAGGAGCGCGGCGTGACCATCACGGCCTCCGCAACCACTTGCTTCTGGAAAAACTATCGCATTAACATCATCGACACCCCGGGGCACGTCGACTTCACCGTTGAAGTCGAACGCTCCCTCCGCGTCCTCGATGGCGCCGTCACGGTCCTCGATTCCAAAAACGGCGTCGAGCCCCAGACCGAAACCGTTTGGCGCCAAGCCGATAAATATGGCGTCCCGCGGGTTATTTGGTGCAACAAAATGGACGCCATCGGCGCCGATTTCGAAATGTGCCTCGATTCTCTTAAAGACCGGCTTGGCATCGCTTATGCCGCCATCCAATACCCCATAGGCAAGGAAAGCGGCTTCATCGGCGAGATCGACTTGGTGGGGATGAGGTCTTATACCTATACCCAAAACAAGGATGACCCCCCGAGAGAGGGCGAAATCCCTTTCGAGCTTTTGGCCAAAGCCAAACACTATCACCAGGAGCTTCTCGAGAAGCTCAGCGGCTACGATGATGAATTCATGATGAAAGTCCTCGATGGCATCGAGCCGTCAACCGACGAAATCAAGAAAGTCCTCCGCAAAGCCACTCTGACTTCGAAATTCTTCCCGGTTCTTTGCGGCACGGCCTTCAAGAACAAGGGCGTTCAGCTCCTTCTTAACGCCGTCATCGATTATCTGCCCTCGCCGCTCGACATTCCGGGCCAAAAGGGCGATCTCAATGGCAAGCCCTATGAGTGCAAAGTCACCGACAACGCCCCGTTCGTGGGATTCGCCTTCAAGATCGCGACCGATCCTTTCATTGGCCGTTTGGCCTATGTCCGGGTCTATCAGGGCATTTTGAAGAGCGGCTCTTACGTTCTCAACAGTTCGCATGGCGAGCAAGAGCGCATCGCGCGTCTTGTCCTTATGCACGCCAACCATCGTCAGGAAGTCAGTTCGCTGCATGCTGGCGAAATCGGCGCCGTGGTGGGCCTTAAGGAAACGACGACCGGTGATTCTCTGACCGATCTGAATACCCCGGTGGTGCTCGAGCGACTCGAGTTCCCGGAGCCGGTCTTGGAACAAGCGGTCGAGCCGAAGACCAAAGTCGATGCCGAAAAGATGAGCAATGCTCTTACGAAGCTTACCGAAGAAGATCCGACCTTCCGCGTCCATACGGACAGCGAAACGGGCCAAACCATCATCGGTGGCGTCGGCGAGCTCCAACTCGACGTTCTCGTCGAGCGCATGAGACGGGAATTCGGCGTCGAAGTCAATGTTGGCAAACCGCAGGTCAACTATCGCGAAACGATCAAAAAGAGCGGGGAGACCGAAGGTCGTTACATCAAGCAGACGGGCGGACACGGCCAATACGGCGATGTCTGGATTCGTTTTGAACCGAACCCGGGCAAAGGCTTCGAGTTCGTGGATGCCATCGTCGGCGGCTCCGTTCCGAGAGAATTCATCAAACCGACCCAGCAGGGGCTGGAAGAAGCCCTTAACCGAGGCCTTGTGGCTGGCTACCCGATCATCGATCTCAAGGCGACCCTCTTCGATGGGTCCTACCACGAAGTCGATAGTTCCGAAGCGGCCTATAAGATCGCGGCGAGTTTGGCCCTTAAGGAAGCGGCGGCCAAATGCGCCCCGGTCGTCCTTGAGCCGATCATGAAGGTCGACGTAACCGTTCCTGATCAATATTATGGCGACGTCATCGGTGATATCTCTCGTCGGCGCGGCACCCTCAACGGCGAAATCCAACGCGGCAACGCGAAGGAAGTCGGCTGCTTGGTTCCGCTAGCCGAGATGTTCGGTTATGTCACCGATCTCCGTTCCATGACCCAGGGTCGTGGCAACTTCACGATGACCTTCTCCCACTATGGGGAATGCCCTCGTTACATCCAGGATGAAATCATCAAGAGCAGCAACATGAACATGAGATGAGCCTTACTTACTTTGTAAGTATTGCCAATCGAAAATCGTTGCTCTATCATTAATTCGCGACTTTACAAGAAAAACCATTTGGAGGAAAAATCAATGGCAAAAGAGAAATTCAATCGTGACCGTGTCCACGTGAACGTTGGCACCATCGGCCACATCGATCATGGCAAGACCACCCTTACTTCCGCTATCTGCCACGTCCTTAACTTAGTTGGCAAGGCTACGGGCGGAAAAGAAGGCAACGCGCTTGATTTGGCTTATGGCCAGATCGACTCCACGCCGGAAGAAAAAGCCCGTGGCATCACGATCAACACCGCCCACGTCGAGTATGAGACCGCTAAGCGTCACTACGCTCACGTCGACTGCCCGGGGCATGCCGACTACATCAAGAACATGATCACCGGCGCCGCCCAGATGGATGGCGCGATCCTCGTCGTTTCGGCCGCCGATGGCGTTATGCCGCAGACCCGTGAGCACGTCTTGCTCGCCCGTCAGGTCGGCGTTCCTTACATCGTCGTCTTCCTCAATAAGGTGGATATGGTCGATGATCCGGAACTCATCGACATCGTCGAAATGGATGTCCGCGACCTTCTCACGAAGTACGGCTTCCCCGGCGATCAGACCCCGGTCATTCGCGGCAGCGCCAAGCTGGCCGGCGAAGCCAAGAGCCTCGCGGATCCGGCTTGCAAACCGATTCTTGAGCTTCTCAAGGTCCTCGATACTTATATCCCGGATCCGATTCGCGCCAATGAAAAGCCGTTCCTTCTGCCGATCGAAGACGTCATGACCATCTCTGGCCGTGGCACCGTCGTCACCGGACGTGTCGAGCGCGGAATGGCTCATCTTAACGACGAAGTTGAAATCGTCGGCATCAATCCCACTCAGAAAGCGATCATCACGGGCCTCGAGATGTTCCGCAAAACCCTTGACTATGCCGAGGGCGGCGATAACATCGGCGTCCTTCTCCGCGGCGTCACCCACGATCAGGTTGAGCGTGGGCAGGTCCTCGCGAAGCCGGGCTCCATCGTTCCTCATGACAAGTTCACCGCGACCGTCTACATTCTCACCAAGGATGAGGGTGGCCGCCATACGGCTTTCTTAAACGGCTATCGTCCGCAATTCTTCTTCCGGACCACCGATATCACTGGCAGCATCACGCTTCCCGCCGATGTCCAGATGGTTATGCCTGGCGATCACGTGACCTTCACCGTGGATCTCATCCACCCGGTCGCGCTTGAAAACGGCACCAAGTTCTCCATCCGTGAGGGTGGCAAGACCGTCGGCGCCGGAACCGTCACCGAGATTCTTCACTAAGCCGGATCTCGCCAATACGGGAAAATTCCCCCAAGTCAATTCTTGGGGGATTTCTTTTGCCTTCGGAATCGCAAAGAAATCTAGGAAGGGCTTCTATGGAATAGCGGGGCATAAACGATTATATTTATAGCGATATGGAAATCAGTGGGAACATTAAAGAAGCCGGTTACGGGAAACGCATTCTTGCCTATTTGATCGACTCTGCCGTCGTGATCATCGCCGGCGGGATTGTCCTAGGCTTTGTCACCTCAACCTTCATGATGGACGCCATCGGGGGGACCGCGGCAAGGAAAAATTATCTGAATTTTGAGGCCGCTTCAGGTCTTTATGAAATGACGACCGATTCCGACGGGAACTACGAGGATGGATCGTATTATACCGATTTCAGCTCTGACACCCCCATCTCGAGCAGCGCTTCCACCGTCTCGGAAGAAGGGGCTCATTCCCCGCTTTTGGAAGCTTTCCCCCGAATCGAGCTTCTGAATGGCACGACCCAAACCCAGCCGGCTTACGCCGAATACATGGATATCCTTTGGAATTACTACACGGTGTTCTTACCCAAAGGTCTCCCTTCTTCCGCCGATTACGATTCTCGCGTGGCCGTTTTGACCGATTCTTCCGGAAACGCCTTCACCACCGTCGATGATTATTATTCGTATTTCGAAAAAGATATCCTGGGCTTGCCCTCCCCCTCGCTTTATGACGAGAGCCCGAGTGGCAGCGGAAGCGCTTCGACCTTATATGACCAATCCGAATATTATCGCTATGTCTTGAGCGCGGATGCGCAATCGGTCGACATCGCCGCCGAACCGGTCCTTCAAGAAAGCTGCCAAACCATTCTTGAGGCCGGAAATTCCACCCAGATCAGCACTTTGCTTGGCACCCTTGAGACCTACTTTTATGATTCGAGCGACAGCAGCGGTCTATATTTCAACGCGGTCAACGATTTCGAGGGGGCCGCCACGACGTCGAGCCAAACCTATTATTACGATAATTACCAGCAGTATGGTTTAGCGACCTATGCCTGCGCCTGGGCCGCCTTCTTCCCCTTCCAGTTCGCTTTCTTCTTTTTGATCCCTCTTTTCATGCCCGATGGCGAGACTTTGGGCAAGAAGATCTGCGGTTTGGCCGTCATCGGCGTCGATGACGTGAAAACGAAGGCTTGGCAGAAGATCGTGCGTCAGCTTTTGACCACGGCCTTGGGCTTGGTCCTCATCATGCCTTTCATTGGCTACTTTTCGTTCATGATTTACATCGTCTTTGCCCTTGTCGATTACATGATGATCATGCTTTCGAAGAGCCATCAATCGATTCATGACAAACTCACCAAAACGATCGTGGTGGATGCCAAGGGTTCCAGTTGGTACGCTTCCAAAGCCGAAAAAGAGGAAACCGAAACTTCGCCCAACGGCGGAAACGGCGTCCCGCCCGACGGCGAGGCCAATCAAAGCCTTATTGGTTCCGCGGAAGCCATCCTCGACCTTTCGACCCTCGACAAGAATCGCGAGGAAGCCAAAAATCTCCAGAGTTTCGATGAGTTTGAGAAAACCAAAAACGCGGAATTGGAAGCTAAGGAAATTCCTTCCCAACCCAAAGTCAACCTCTTGAAAGAGGAAGAGCCGTCCGCCGAAAACGTGGATGCAAAGACGACGTCGGCGAAAACCGATGTGCCTCCCGATGAGGCCGGCTTCACCGACGAGACGAAAACCGGAAAGTGATTTCTTCCGCTGATTTTGGCGCTTCTTTGGTTTTGGTCTTTGGCTGCATTGCGGATATAGTTATTTTTAATGGAAAAAGCAAAAGTCGTCAGCATTCACGATAACGGGAAACGTTTTGGGGCTTTTTTCATGGACGCCGTCGTGGTGGCGATTTTCTCCATGATTTTTTTCGCCGCGATCTGGGCTCCGATCTTTGGCTACTATGACACGGCGGAAGTGGTGGACACCAATGCCACGGCGCTGGAGTCGGTCACCGCCTCCTCGCACCTCTTGAGTTCGCTCGACGAAATTTCGCCTTCCGCCGACGGAGAAGAAGCGATGACGGTTTCCTGGATTTACAATAAATCGCTGACCAACCCCTCCGATTCGACCGATTTCCTTTATTACTACGATTGCCAATACAAGAGTCTGGATGTTTCCGCCTATAACGCCAAATTCTCTTTTGAGGGCTATGGGCTTACGGAAGAAGAAAAAGAATCAAATGCTCTTCTTTTCGCCATATCCGATTCTTCGGCCCCCATTGCTTTTTCGCCCACCTATAAACCCCTGATTTACGCCTATGTGAAAGGGACCGATTCGGGGACGGATGCAACCGCCGCCTATTCGACGGCAGTAGAAGCCTTCAAAGTCATTTATCGAGCCGATTGGACGGAACTTGGGAAATCCGAGGCTTATCTGACTCCCTATGCCAATTATTATTACGCCAACATAAAAATATCTTATGAAGCTGGCGAAGCCGCTCTTCTCAGTTACGTTACTTCGGCCCTTTTGTTCTATGTGGCTCTGCCTTTCGCTTTTAAGCGCGGAAGAACTTTGGCCCAGACCACCATGCATCTCGAAGTGATTTCGGAAAAAGGGAATCTTATTTCTTGGCAGATCATTTTCCGCGGTTTGATAAAAACAGTCGAGTTTTGCGGACTTTCGGTTTTTGCCCCATTCTTTTTCATCCAGTTTCCGTCGTTGCTTCTTCCCATTTTAGAGGTAGGGGCTTTCGTCATTGCTATGCCCGAGGTGGTTTTGGCTTCAATTCTCATTCTGTTTTTGTCGGGCGGCCTAACGCTTTTCACGAAAGAAAAAACAAGCCTTCATGATTTGGCCACGTTTACCCAGGTCGGCGATTCCATGGCGATCAATGACAACAAAAGGATGCTGGAAACCGTAGAGGCGGATAAAAATGCTGGATTCGAAGAGTGAAGTCATAACTTTGGAATATCCTAAAGCGGCCTTTTATAAAAGGGTTTTTGCCTTCCTTTTCGATTTTCTTTGCGCCGTCTTTTTAGCCACGGGGATTGCGGCTTTGGGATCCTTGGGCCTTCAGCAAGTTTCGCTGTACAAAAACGCTCTTGAGACCATGAATTCGATTGAAATCGAAAGCGGAATGTATATTGAAAATGGTTCTTCTGTTGATGTCATTACGGATTTTTATACCGTTAGTTCCAGTTCGGCGGGGGATGCCGATTATCAAATTGTGGACGATCAATTCGAAAATGCCCTGGTTTCTTTTTATAATTCGAGTTATTTTTTCCCTGATAACCAAGGAAATTTGATTTATCAAAAACTTAAAGTCGGGGATTCATCCCTCACCTACGACGTCGATGGGGTTTCTACTTCTTATTGGAAACTCTCCCTCGATTCATCCGGCAGCAGCGTGATTGTGAAAAATTGCGATTATGCCACTCTTTATGATTTTTACCAAACGGCAATTTCCGATGACGCCCTTCCTGCCATCTCGGTCAATAGCCTTTCTTATATCAGTGCCTCAAAAACCATTTTTTGGCTAACTTTTGGCCTGATTCTGGGATCTTTCGTTTTTGCCATGATCGTTTTTTTCTTTTTGATCCCGCTTTTCTTCCGACGCGGTTGGCAGACCTTCGGGAAAAGGTTATTCAAGTTGTCGCTTATTAACGCCAAAGCCGTTTCCCCTTCCTGGAAACAGTACCTTTCGCGTTCTCTTTTGCTTCTTTTTATTGAATTTACCGTAGGTTTCTTTTCTTTCGCGATTCCTATTTTCGTTTCTTTTACGATGTTCGCCATCCGAAAAGACGGTCAATCCTTTCATGATTATGTGGCCGGGACCTACGTGGTTGATTCTTCCCAGAACCTTATCTATTTTTCTGAAAGCGAATACGAAAAAAGGAATGGAGACTTGGGAATGCTTTCCATCGAAAATGGAACCGAATTGATTCATAAATGAAAATGGCTTTTTTCAGCGGCGGCGAAAACCTCGTTTTCTCTAAAAGATGGGTTTAATAATCATATTTCTTTATGTTCTTGAAGAAATGCCTCGTTTTGCATACAATAAATAGCGGCCTTCGTTGCCGTGGGGAGTCATATGGAAATAAGGCTGAAACATCTTACAAAAATATTTCCGGGCAATCCCAAGAAAAATATTTCCGACACTCGTGCCGTGGACGATTTCACCCTTACAATTCCCACTGGAAAACTTTTTGCTTTGCTTGGCCCTTCGGGCTGTGGCAAATCCACCACCTTATATATGATTGCCGGTTTATTGGAACCGACCTCCGGTGAAATTTGGTTTGGCGACGAGGACGTTACTTCTCTTGCCCCCGAAAAACGCGGAATCGGACTCGTGTTTCAGAATTACGCTTTGTATCCTCACATGACGGTTTATAAAAACGTCGCTTTCCCGCTTTTGGGTTTGCGTCTCGAGGAGAAGGTCAAAGATTCTAAAGGAACGGAGATTTTGGGCGTTGATGGCAAACCAATCATCAGAAGAAGAAAATTAAACAAAGACGAAATTGATAAGCTTGTTCATGAAACCGCAAAAATCGTGCAAATCGAGGATTTTCTTTGGAGAAGGCCATCGCAACTAAGCGGCGGTCAGCAACAACGCGTTGCCATCGCCCGGGCACTTGTCAAACATCCGAAAGTTCTGCTTCTCGATGAGCCTTTGTCGAATCTCGATGCGCGTTTGAGGCTGCAGACCCGTGAAGAAATTCGCCGCATTCAGCAAGACACCGGAATCACAACCATTTTTGTCACCCACGACCAAGAGGAAGCCATGTCCATCTCCGATCAGATCGTCGTTATGAAACTCGGAATCGAACAGCAACTTGGCGTGCCTCAGGACGTTTATAACATGCCGAGTAACCTATTCGTCGCCAATTTCCTTGGCACTCCTCCGCTCAATCTCTATGAAGGCGTGATCAAAGGTAATAAGGTCTACATTGGTGAGGAAATGGTTCGAGATATCACCGAAAAGCAAATCGCCGACCAGCCTGTCACTGTTGGTATCCGTCCGGAAGGCATCGTGATCGATCCGGTAGGACCTCTCTCTCTGGAAGTCGAGCGCATCATGACGATGGGCCGCGATATCATGCTCGTTGCCAATAATCCGCAGGAAAAACGTCCCGAGAAATTTGTCATCGATGCTTTCGAGAAGGTCCAAGTCGGAAAAATCAAGGTTAGTGTCAAGCCGCATAAATGCTTCGCTTTTTCGAAGGAAGGTAACGAAGAAAAGCTTGTCTAAACATGATTAAAAAGAACAATTGGAAAGCTTGGATTTACCTTTCGCCTGTAATTATTTTAATGGCCGTTTTCATTTTTTATCCATTGTTCTCGACCATCGGCATTGCTTTTCTCAAGGATTATAACTATCTTACCCAGACGAGCAAAGGCTTCACCTGGGAGAATTTCGGGATGGTTTTGGGCTTGGTCGGAAAAGACGCCGAAGGCAATTCCATATGGGGTTTCGGACAATCGATAGTGAATGGGGTGGGTGTATCCTACAACACCTACGTTATCCGTTATGCCATCCCCAACACTCTGATTATCGTCTTCGTGACGGTGCCGATTTCCACGGTCATCGCTTTGCTGATTTCGGTGGGTCTTAATTCGATTCCTTGGCTCAAGAAATCTCTTCAGGTGATCTTTTTCGTCCCTTATGTCACCAACGCCATCGCCGTCGGCATGGTGTTCGCTGTCCTTTTCGACTATCAGGGAATCATCAACTTCGTATTAAACGACATGGGACATCCTTGGATCGATCAGGGGGCCTCGCAGACCCGTGCCATGTTTGCCCTTTGCGTTTACATCATTTGGCAAGCCCTGCCTTTCAAGATTTTGATTTTTCTTTCGGGCTTGGCTGGAATCGACAAACAATACTACGACGCCGCGAAAATCGATGCGGCCTCGCGCTGGAATACTTTGACTAAAATCACGGTTCCGCTCTTATCCCCGCAGATTCTTTATGTCCTGATCACTTCTTTCATTGGAGCTTTCAAGGAATACACTTCTGTAGTTGGGCTAATCGGAGGCCCTGGGACCTCACCAGGATCCAAGAATATGTATACCGTCGTCTATTATATTTACGACACCATTGGCAATAACCAGGTTCAATACGGCGCCGCAGCGGCCGTCTTGCTCTTCATTGTCATTTTGTTGTTCACCGCGGCTCAGTTCTGGATTAGCAAAAAGAGGGTTTATTATTGATTATGGCAGACACTGAAAAAAATATTAAGCCCTCGCGGCAGGAACTTCGCTACGAAGCTCATCGCCAAAGCCAGGAGTATGACAAAATCAACACCCATGGCATGGTTTTAGTGTTGCGGGAGGGCACCCAAAACGTTGAAACCATGAAAAAGGCCCAAAAGACCGGGCGCTTCGTTTCCCTTTTCCTTATTTATCTTTTTCTTGGCTTTATGGCCCTCATCATTCTCTTTCCGTTCTATTGGATGATCATAACTTCGTTGAAGAGTTCGACCGAGATTCGGGCCAATCAGCAAACTTTGTGGCCCAATGCTGTTTTGTGGGGCAACTACATTACGGTGTTCCGCTATTTCGATTTCGTGACATATCTTCGCAATACCTTGATCGTTGGCATCATCTCGACCATCGGCACCCTCATCACCACGATTCTCGCCGCCTTTGCCTTCGCTCGGTTGGAATTTAAAGGTCGGAATGCCTTCTTTGTATTGCTTCTCTCGACCATGATGATCCCGGGCGAAATGATGGTCATCACCAACTACATAACCGTTGCCAGTTTTGGCTGGCTTGGCAACGCAGTCGGTGTCTTCACCGCCATGATCGTCCCGTTCTGGATTTCGGTTTTCTATATTTATCTTTTAAGGCAAAATTTCAAACAGATCCCCAATGAGCTCTATCTCGCCGCCAAAGTCGATGGCAAAAGCGACTGGAGTTATCTCTGGAAAGTCATGGTTCCGCTCTCAGAGCCGACCATCATTTCGATTTTCATTCTCAAACTCATGGGGGCTTGGAATTCCTACATTTGGCCCAACCTCGTTGCCGACAAGCCAGAGTGGCGTCTTATCACCAACGGGTTGCGTAGTTCTTTTACCCTATCCAATGGCGATCCCCAATATGGTCAGCAAATGGCCGCCACGGTCCTCGTCACCGTGCCTTTGCTCTTGTTATTTATTTTCTTCCGTAAATACATTATGAAAGGCGTGGGTCGCGCTGGTATCAAAGGCTAATCGTTTTTTTAAGTTGGTTGTCACCCATATGGGTTACAATAAATATTGCTGAAAGGAGATTCCGGCAAATGATCAACAGTATGAGACGTTCCATCCCATCAGTAGCGTTATTCGCTCTCGCCGCTGCGATTTTGGGGGGCTGTGGAACCCCAACCCAAAGTAGCTCTTCCGTTATCAGCAGCTCCCCTTCGAGCTCCGCGACGGAAAGCTCAAGTTCCGTTTCTTCCTCGAGCGTGGCTCCAGACCCGTATGCCGTCCCCACCGATTATCAGGCTTTCACCGGCGACGAGCAGGACATTCACGCCACAGTGACTTTCTGGGATACTTTCGGTGCCTCTGGCACGACCGCCACAACGGCGACCCAATACGCCAATGCGTTCATGGCCCTATATCCAAACATTACCGTTAACCTCGTCGCGAAGGGCGGATACCCGGATATTTACAGCGCCATCTCGACCGCCATTCCTTCCGGAACCACTCCGACTATGGCCATCTGCTACCCCGATCACGTCGCAAGTTATCTTGACGCGGGAGCGGTGGAGAACCTGGCGGGTTACATCGCCGATCCGACCATCGGTTTTGGGTCCAGCGATCTCACCGAAGCCGGTCCGCTCAGCGATTTCATCCAAAGCTATCTTCCCGAGAACACCAATTACGCTCAGACCGGCGTCTTCTCAATGCCATGCACCAAGTCGACCGAGGCTATGTTCTACAACAAGGACCTGTTTGACCAAAAAGGTTGGGACGTCCCGACCACTTGGGACGAGATGTGGAATCTCTGCGCCCAAATCAAAAGCGACACCACGATCGCGAATATCGATAATGTCATTCCCTTCGGTTATGATTCGGACGATAACCTCTTTATTACCTACGATCAGCAAACCAACACCCCTTATACCTCTTTGACCACTCCGCATTACCTTTTCGATAATGCCACCAACCGGGCTTTCGTGCAGCATCTTAAGGATATGCATGACGCCGGTTACTTCCTAACCAAGGGTTCGAGCGCTGGCAGCACCTTCACTTCGACTCAATTCGCGGCCCAGACCCTCTTCATGACCGTCGGATCGACCGGCGGCACGACCTACAACTATACCGATAGTTTCACGACCGGCGTCGCCGCCATTCCGCAGATCGACAGCAATTCGCCGAGCGTTATTTCCCAAGGGCCTTCCGTTTGCATTTTCAAGCGGGCGAGCCAGGCCGAGAGACAGGCCGCTTGGCTCTTCTACAAATTCTTCACCAATGCCCAAAACACCGCCAACTGGGCTTCTTTGACCGGCTATAATCCGGTTCGCACGAGCGCCTATTCGACTTCGATTTGGACCGATTGGGAGTCTAACGCCACTTCCGGCGAGGATCTCTTGCTCAAGCGGGTCGCTGATTTCACCCAGACCGAATACGCCGAAAAGAATGCTTATTTCACTTCCCCGGCTTTCAAGGGTTCTTCAACCGCCAGAGCCGAGGCTGCCGGTATTGTTTCTTCTGTGCTCCTTGGCGCTAAGGACATTGATACCGCCTTCACTGACGCGACAGCCGCTTGCCTCCTCGTCGGATAAGGTAGAGGCAGATGCTTAACCCCGTTATTAAAGGAAAGAAAGGCGTCTTCGCTTTGGGCTCCTTGGCCTGCGTCGCGGCTTTGGTCGCCTGCTCGAACGCCACTTCGTCTGGAAATACTTCTTCCCAGTCTTTTGGCTCTTCTTCCGCCGAATCTTCTGCCTCCCAGAATTACGTGGCTTATGATCCTTCTGTGTACGGTGATCCCACGGCCCTCAGCGCCGACATCACCTTTTGGACCACGACCGGGCATCAGAATCAAGATGCTTTGTCGGCTATTACTCAGGCGTTCAATCAGGTTTACCCGAACATCAACGTCAACATCCTCGCCCAGGGTGCTTATTCGGACATCCAGACGAAGATCAACGACGCCATTCCTTCGGGAACGACGCCCACCATCGCTTATTGCTATCCTGACCACGTCGCCAATTATTTGGCGGCGGGAGCGGTCATGGACATTCAGAATTTCGTGAACGATCCGATCATCGGCTTTTTGGCTGCCAACGAGGCTTCCGAAGGCCATCATTCCGAGAATGGGATGGATGTTTACGGGACCGATGACTACGTGAAGGCCTATTGGGACGAGGGCACGGCTTATCAGCTTCCCGGACTTTATAGCGTGCCCTTCACCAAATCGACGGAGGCCCTTTATTACAACAAGACCATTTTCGATGAGATGGGATGGTCCGTTCCCGAGACCTGGGATGATCTGTGGTCTCTTTGCGACACAATCAAAGGGCAAAACCCCGACTACGTTCCCTTCGGTTATGACAGCGATTCTAACCTTTTCATCAGCGCCTTGGCCTCGAATGGCATTCCTTATACTTCTTCGACCGGAGCTCATTACCTTTTCAATAATGCCGCCGCGAAGACCCTGGTGCAAAACTGGGTCAGCAAAGTGAATGCGGGGGAGTTCGAAACGCAAGGCACTTTGCCCAATAGTTCTTATACCTCCACCGATTTCATCCAGCAAAAGACCCTCATGATCGTTTCTTCGACCGGTGGTGCCTCTTATGCTGACACTGACAATTTTGACGTCGGTGTCGCGCCGCTCCCGATTTACGCCGGCCATGAACTTCAAGTCATTTCGCAAGGACCCTCGATCTGCTTCTTCCAACGCGGGAGTTGGGCTCAGAAATATGCGGCTTGGCTCTTCTACAAGTTCTGCACCAGCGCCGAATGGAGCGCCCGCTTCGCCGTCGCCTCGACCGGTTATAATCCGGTTCGTGTCTCCAGTTATGACACCGATTACTACACCGGTTACCTGGCCGAGAGCGCCGATACGATTTACGGCCGCACCGCCACGGTGACCGAGGCTTTCCAGGACAACATGTTCTACTCTCCGGTTTTCGTCGGATCTTCGGCTGCTCGGGATGCCGTCGGCAAAATACTGACCCTGGTCGTTCAGACCAACCTCACCGTCGATGAGGCGTTCCAACAGGTCTACGATGAGTGCGTGGCCGGATAACCATTTAAGGATAAGAAAATGAGAAAAACACCAATGTTCGTCGCCTCCGCCCTTCTGGCTTTCTTCTTGGCCAGTTGCGGAACCAATGGCGCCTCCTCTTCCGAAAACTTCGTTTCCTCCGAGAGCGTGGCCGCCTCCTCCGAAAGGGTGGTCTCCTCTTCCGAGGAATCTTCGTCCGCGGCGGTTTGCGATTCCACCGATTATGTCTCCCAAGTTCATCTCACGCTGAATTACGTCGGCCATGATTTTTTGACCGATGGGATCGGCCAGGTCGCCCTTAAGGAGCTAGTTGATGGGGACACGACCCACTTTTATGATCTCAACAGCAACGGCACGCCCGATACCGCCGTGACCATCAAATCCCGGTATCTTTGCATTGATACCCCCGAATCCACCGGCCAGATCGAGCCTTGGGGCAAAGCCGCAAGCGCCTTTACCGACAGTTACATCACCTCGGCGAAAACCATCGTGCTATCTTCGGATTTCGCGATTTACGGATCGGCCAAGGCCGACTCCACGGGCTCTCGTTATCTTTCCTATATTTGGGTTAGCGACCAAACCAACGCGCCTCTGTCTTCGTTTCGTCTTCTCAACTTGATCATCGTCCAAAACGGCTATAGCGCCACGAAGGCCGCTGCCGGAACCCTCTACCAAGACACCTTCTTCAATGCCGACGCCGAGGCTCAGTGCAACAAACTGATCATCTGGAGCGGCCAGCAGGATCCCGGTTTCATCTACACTACCGGCGTTTCGACGACTTTGCAGCTTTTGACGCTCGGGAAGATTTACGATGAGACTGTGGGAGATTACGTCGATTATGACTGGACCGATTCCACTCACAACAAAGTGGCTTTCGACTGCTATGTCGCTCTGGCAACCAGCGGAAACGCTTATGTTTACATGGATTATCCCGCTCTCGACAACCCCAATCAAACCGTGCGTTATGGCATGTATATTTTCGCAGGATACCGCAACATCACCCCGCTCAACCACGTGGGCTGGAAGCTCAATGTGGTTGGCAACTGCACGACCTTCAACGGCAACCTGCAGATCACCAACGTGCAATACAACGTCCTTTATCACACCACCGACGACATCACGATTCTCGACAAGACCCTCACGACCTACACCCCGCTCGAAACCGCGACGGCGGTGGCGGATACGGCCAACATCGCCTACATGAACGTCGTTGTTCAGATCAATGATCTCCACGGAGTGAACGACTTTGGTACTTATTCCTCCGTCAGCGGAACCGATACTTATATGACCATTCATTGCGAAGACCTGGCGGGGAGCTCGATATACCTTACTTTCACGCTCGGAACCGTCACTGACCGCAACAACGTCACTCAACGGATCGACCCCACGAATTTCGTGGCCTATTTCTGCACCGCCGGCGAGACCTTCAACGTTTTTGCTCCGATCAATCGTTACATCAGCACCGGCGGCACCATTTATTATCAGTTGGCGCTCTGCCACAATTCTGACCTGGTTTTCAATTCATAAAAATATATCAAAGAAAGGAGAGTTTTTATGAAAAAAAGCATTGCGATCACCGTCATGGCCCTAGGAACCCTGGTCTTCCCGTTGGCTGGTTGTTCCGGAACTGTGGCTTCTTCTAACGTCGTTTCCTCTTCCGCCGCCGCCAGCTCTTCCCTTGCCGCTTCGAGTTCCGCGGAATCGAGTTCCGCGGTATCTAGCTCTTCTTCGGTTGACCCACTTATGGCAGCCGCCCAAGGCGCTACCAAGATGCTCAACTTCGATGCTCAGACCGCCGAGGGCATGACGACCCGGACCTTCGTTCTCAATCCTATTATCGATTACAGCGCTACCTATCAATTTCAGGTTAACTACACCATCGCCCAACAAACCGTTTATGATGGCGCCTCCGCGACCATTTTTGAAGACACCGACCCCGACAATCTGAACCCGGATTACCGTTGCAGCATGGTGGCTCCCTACAAGGACCCCGAAAACGCGGCCAAATGGATCGTCTTTGTTCTGACGGCCCATCTCATCTATAACGGCACTCCCGCGGTAGTTGACAATGCCTACTATGGCTATACCGGCCAAGAGGTCTTGACCGCTGACTTCAATATCCGGGTCGATCCCATTTCTTACGTGGCCATCAAGGATATTCCGAATCTCACGAGCGGAGCTGCCTTGGCGACCTATGGTTACTACATCGGGAAATATGCCAACTCCACCGCCTATTGTTGGGTGGCTGACGGCGACGCCGCCATTACGGCTTATGCCCCATCGAACTCTTATTCTTCCTTATCGGTGGGTTCAGTCGTCAAGGTTATCGGATCTTATAGCCCCTATAGTGGGCTGCCCGAACTCAAGAGCGGTTGCTCGGTGACCGCCGCCACTTTGGCGGATGCTCAGGCCGCGAATATCGACATCACGGCTCCTACGACCCTCACTTGGGATGGCACCTATGCCCTCCAGGCGAAGGATTGCTCGCGTCAAATTGCCCTTACCTGCACCGTTACTTCCATCGCTCCTTCTTCAACCAGCACTAATGTGGCTTACTACATCTCCGTTGGATCCGTCACCAGCAATCTTGAGGTTTATCTCCAACCCGGCTATGTCAGCGCGGCCATTGCGGCCGAATGGACTTCCGTGAAAGTCGGAGACACGCTCAATGTCACCGGCTGGATTTCCTACTATGCTCCGATCTGGGAGATTGTTAATCCCACTATTGTCCCCTGAATCGAGATGAAACGAGACCGAGCTAATAGCTCGGTCTTTTTTCTTTTCGGGCGTTGCTCTTGGCCTTGGCAATGAATATAATTGAAACATGTCTAAACGCATCGCCCTGTTTTCTGCCTTGTTTGTCGTTTTTTCTGCTTTGACCGGTTGCTCCGATCTCTTAGGTGGGGCTTCCTCCTCTGGATCCGTTTCCGCAAACCCGTCTTCCGGAAACGTTCGTCCCGACGTTTCGACGGTCCTCAACAAGTTCGCCAATCACAACGGGACCAACGTCGTGACCTTCAACTACCTTTCGGCTTCGACCGATACCAGCTCGATGGTCGCTCCCAAGATCCCAACCCTCAACGCTCTTTACGTCCAGGCGGGCTTCGAATTCGATTTCGTCTCTAATTGGGATGCTGGGCGCGTCAATTATGGTTGCGTCAACCTTTCCTTAGCCAATTCCCATTCCATGGCCGCGGGTTTGTACGATTACACCTTGGATTCCGCCAATAAACTCGTCTTGGGAACCCAAGAAAGCGGGGGAATCGCGACGGATGAGGCTTATCAGGTTTTTGGGCAATACACTCCGCAGTATCTTGAAGAGCGGGCCGATTATTTCGCCAATCTCTTTGAACCGACTTCCCGCACCGAATACAACAGCCTTGACCCCGCCACCTCCACCAAAGGGGCGACCCAGGACGACGTGAATGCGGTGGCCAAGGCATTGAACGTCTACGGAATTCTGACTGGGGCCGACAGCGCTATCACGATTCACCACGTGGATCTTTACTACACCGCGACCACCTCTTCTTATACTTTCAACTTCTACATCGACTACAACGGGATGTACAGCGTTCCCTCCTCGGGTGTTTCTTCGGTTTCCTCAGCTAATTATCCTTTGGGAGCCCGCGCCAAATTGAGCGCTTTCGGGACCACGGGGGTGCCAGCCATCTCCGCTTATCTCATCTGAAGGGAAAAAACATGCATCTATTTGCACACGAGAAAAAACAAATGCCGGATGGGACGGGGAAGAAGCCAAGGAAACTTCAACGGTTCTTTTCTTGGGTGAAAACCCAGAAGAGGCGTTTTTTGCTATGGTTCTTTTCTTTGATGAAAACCCTAAAAAGGCTTTTCTTGCTTTTGTTCCTGAAAAAGAGCGTTTACTGCCTTTCCTGCCATAACAAAGTTCCCAAAACCAAGGAATGCCTTCGTTGCGGCGCCCCTATCCTCAAGGACCTCAATCCCCAAGAGCGGACGCTTCTCGCCCAGGAACTCCATCGGAAGGAAAACCATTACCGGGATCGGAACGACTTCGGCATGTGCTGCTTCGTTTTAGGAGTCACCTTCGTTATTATGGGGCTCATCTTCTTTTCTTTGGCCTTCAAACTCGATCTTGCTAATCAATCCGACAACACCAAATACCTCACTACCGACAGTCTTGAGTTTTGGCTCGCCATGTTGGGCCTCGGAGGCGGGGGCCTTTCCGCCGTCTTTGGTCTTGCCTTGGTCGCCTATGACATTCGTCGGCTTCGCGTCCTCAGCCACGACATCGCTTCCATCCTTGAAACCAGCTCCGCCGCGGTCGGGGAAACCGGCTTATGGCTCCCGGAGATCCTGCATGACTTCGAGGTTTGGATCGGCAATAAGAGAAAACTTCGCCAGATCCGAAGAAACGAAAAGCCATCGAAGTGAAAAACGCTTGCGTAGACGCGTAAGCAGGATTAGCATTAAACGCGCGTTGGTCCCTTAGCTCAGTTGGTAGAGCAGCTGACTCTTAATCAGCGGGTCGCGGGTTCGAGTCCCTCAGGGATCACCATCGCTGACTCGGCGCCGTCGGATGACGGCGCTTTTCTTTTCGCCTTTTTTCGCGTTGCGCGGGCGCGCGGATGCCGTTATAATTGAAATTAATCTTTATGGAAACCAAATCAGCAGCGGCGAAAAAGCCCTTATTCCCGGCATTATATCTCCGCAAAGGCCAGTGGTTTCGCCTTGCTGCCATTGCCCTGACCGTGTTAGCTCTCGTTTTCTACCTGTTCTTGCCTCAGGTTCTGATCGCTTACCAGCTTTACCTCAATACCTCAACCGCCGGGGCCCGAGATTATCTCTTCCCGGTCGAGTATGTCTCCGGAACCACTAATTTCTTCGGGGTTGGGTATTTCACCTTTTATCTCAAAAGTTCTCTGGGACCTGAGGTTTTAACCGCCAGGCAAGCCACCTTTAACTGGTTCGGGCTCGGGCTTGTCATCACGGCCTTCTTCGCCGCCGGTTTGGCCGGTTGGCTCAATTTCACGAATACCCACGAAAAATACTCCAAGTTTGTTACCCTGCTTTTCGTGATTCCGGGGTTGATGTGCTTTATGAGTCCCATCTTTTTCCTGACCATCAACCAATTTGGGGCGGCTGATTGGACCGCCTCAAGCAATCTTTTGAGTTATTGGATTTATGATTCGCTTTATGTCCACGATGCCTATGGAGCCGTCATCGCGGGATTGGCTTTCTTGGGGGCCGCCGTGTTCTTTGGCTTAGGGACCAACGCCGAAGGAGGAGACAAGAATGACATCCACAATGAAGACTAAATTCCTCATTCTTCCCATTTTGGTTTTGACCTCCTGCGCGACGGGTTCCTTTGGCGAGAAAGCCACTTCCTCCTCGTTTGTCGAGGTGGCCGCTTTAGGTCAGATCAATATTGCTTCCTGCTATCTCAAAACTAAAGTCGGCATCGCCTCCGTCTCCAATTCGGCTTCCTCTGTTTCCTCAACGGGGACCCTTTCGGCTCACGAAACCGATTTCTATTCCAATAATGACTTTAAATACAGCGGGAGCGACGGGGCCGTCATTGGCCACACCGAAAAAGGCTTTCATTATTTATTGAACGCCACGACCTCAATGGGTTATCAGTTCACGACCGACGACCCCCTCGTTCCTTATCGCGACAAAGCGGTGGCCGTCCTTTTGCAGGACTACACTGCGCTGAGCGATCTTTATGACACCATTAAAACTTACGCTACCAGCGATGCCGCCTCGCTGGGTTTTGATTCGGTGAACGTCACCTTCGCGGAAGCGGGGGATACTGTGGGTTACAGCGCTTTCGCGGTTCTAAGCGACGGCGTTACTTCAACGGAGGTCGACTATTATCTAACTCTTGATAAAGCCGTCGATGAGGCTTACGTTTTCACCGATGTCATCATCCGTACGTCCGTCACGACTCTGGCCACGGGAATCATTGCCTACAAAAACCAAGAATACAATCTCGTTACCGTAAGCGATTATTCGTCAACTAACTTCGTCTTTAACCTCACGAGTTATTCCATCGTTCTTGGGACTTCGAATCTCAGTTCCATCCCTTCCTCCGTTCTCATCGGCAAATGAGGTCTTTTCTTTTTCTTTATTCCTGCCGTCGTTGCGATAAGATAATTAACATATGAGCGAAATCAAGACAACCGATCTTCAAAAAGTCGTTTCGGCGCTTAAGAAAAGCGACCGGAAATATCTTTCGCTGGAAGATCTTTCCAAAATCGTGGGCCTCTATAGCGACACCCTCGGAACCGAGCTTTCCTTTTTCGAGCCGATGATCCTCATGGACAGCAGCCTCAACATGAAAAATCTTTTGGGGCCCATCGAAGCTTATTTAACCAAAAAAGAAGAAGCCAAGAAGGGTCAGCCCAAACGAATGATGGTTTCCGCGAGCGAATTGGCCTTTTATCCCACGATTTCGTCTTTCATGTATGCCAGAATGACGACCGCCGGCGGCTTGGTCGACGCCTCGGTCGATCTCGATGACCACGACCTCAAGATTCTTTCGAAGCTCGTGGCCCGCGAAATCAAAGCCCGCCGTTCCTCCAAACGGAAGGCCGCCAAGAAAAACGGATGAGGGGGTGGAAAACTCCCTTTCTTTTTGCGCTTCTTCTTCCCAAAGACGGGGCTTTCAGGGCCCATAGGCAAAAACTTTGCTTTATTGTGTCGGTTTTTTGTTGCCCAAAAGACCCTCAACCCTTAAAATGAATATTAATTAGGGGAGGAAAAACCTAACAATATGAAGAAAAAGATTCTTCTCACCATTGCCGCCGCGGCGGTTTTGGGACTTTGCGCCTGCACGCCAAACTCGAATTCTTCGAGCGGTGGCAGCACTTCCGCAAACACCACATCCAGCGCTGCGACAACCTCGCAAGCCACATCCTCAAGCGCCGCCAGTTCAGCCCAAGGGACCAGCTCGGCTGGAACGTCCAGTTCAGCCCAAGGAACCAGCTCCGCCGGAACGTCCAGTTCAGCGGGAACTTCTTCGAGCGAAGGCAGTTCTTCGAGTGCCAGCAGCTCTTCGGCTTCTAGCTCCAGCAGCACCGGCGTTACCGTCAATGCTATTTCGGAAATAACTCAGCCTGGGACCTATTTGGTCAAAGGCGTGGTAGTGGCCATCAGCGCCAACTCCATCCTCCTCGACGACAACACCGGCAAGGTCGTTTATTATGCCACCGGCATTGGCGCCAATTACGCCCTCGGCGACTATGTAAAGATCACCCAAACTCTCGACAGCACCAACTACCGCTATGGCAACTATCAGTTCACCAGCGATGCCGTCGTAACCCAACAGAACAAAGCCAACGCCCCAGTTATCAGCACGACCCCAGTGGCCTATGACGCGGCCGCTTATGATACTTGGTTCACCGCCATGGATGCGGGTGCCACGGCGACGACTGATGTCGGCGATCTTGGCCTTACGAATCGGCCGCTCGTCACCATGACCGTCAATGTCACGGTCAGCGGCACTTACTACAACTACACAGTCGATGGCGCGAACTCCGCCCATTTGGGCGGTGTGACCGCCAATGCGGACGTCCTGGCGATTTTGGCCGCCGATTCCGGTAGATACTTCAATATCACCGGCTACCTCTATGAGGTCGTTGCCACGCATTATGCCTATCTTTGGATCAATAGCGCCACCGTCCTGACCATCCCGGTTACCGGCGTCACTGTGACCGCCCCCAACGATGCGACGAGCGTCCGCGTCGCCGAGACTTTGGCTCTCACTGCCACCGTCGCTCCGACTAGCGCCACCAACAAGGCCGTCACTTGGACTTCAAGCGACGATTCCAAAGCCACCGTTGACGCGACTGGCGTCGTTACCGGCGTCGCCGTTGCCGATGGCATTGTCATCACTGCCACTTCCGTCGCCGATTCTACAATCGCCGGAACGATCACTCTCGCGATTGCCGAGAAGGCCGCGACCCCGATTTCGAGCCTTGCCGTTGATTCCGAATCCGTCTCTCTTGTCATAACCGGTACCCATCAGATCGTCCCGACCGTACTTCCGGCCGATTCTAACCAATCCGTTACTTATGCCAGCGATGCCACCGGCGTTGCCACAGTTGATGCAAACGGCCTTATCACAGCCGTTGGCGCTGGCGTGGCCAACATCACCGTCACGACTGTCGGATTTGATATTAATTCCGCCAATCTTGTAAAGACCATAGCCGTAAGCGTCGCTCTCCTTCCGGGCACGACCGCAACGACCATCGATGGTTTGCTCGCTATGACCGCTACCGACGCCACCCACCTCTATCAAGTCACCGGCATTCTCGAAGGTCTGAGCCATTCCGATGCTTATGGCGATGCCTACATCACCGATCCGGCCACTGGCCACACGGCTCTTATCTACGGCAGTACAGCTACCGCTTCCTGCCTGGTCTATAACGCCGGAACCATGACCTTCACTAATCCTAAAGATGCGGTTTCGACCCTTGCTTCTTACACCAATGGCGAGATGGTCACTTTCAATTGCATCAACGTGCTTTTTGGCACCTCCACTCACGAACTTGAGGGCTTCTTCAGCGCTCACGTCGCTGATGCGACTTCATATGCCATTGCTGTCGATGCCACTACTAATGGCACCGTTACTGCCGACTTGACGACTGCTGTTTATGGACAAACGGTGACTCTCACCGTTACGCCCGGCAGCGGTTATGTCGTTGCTTCTGCAGCGGTTAAGAACGCTCAAGGCCAGTCCATTGCGGCCACAGTCAACCCCAGCGACCCGACCAAATACACCTTTAAAACGACCTGTCACAACGAAGTCATCGTCGTCTTCTTGCTTCCTGTCGTTGTCACCGCCCCCTTCACCGGAGACTTTGAAGCCACCAATGGTTTCACTGCGGGAACCGTTTATAACAACACAGCCGAACTGGTTTCTGGGAATTTTGGTTACCAATGGGGCTTTATCCATGGCACGCCAACCACCACAGGCAAAGCCAATATTACCAATTCCGGATCCCAGATTGCCCAACTTCGTAGTTACGCAAGTGATACCACCGTCCCCTATGCTTACACGAAATTCGACGTGAATGGGGCGACCACCGTTTCGTTCTCCTATTTCTTATCCGTGAAAACTGAAACCGGTACCGTCTTAGCCTCGACAGATTCCGGCAGCACCTGGGCCTCCATTGGGACTCTCTCGGTAAGCACCGTCAATGCTTCGACCGCTTTTACTTACACCTTCCCCGCCGTCTCCACGGTGCGCATTAAGATTCAACTCAATCTTGGTGCCACGCCGGCTGCAGGCCAGTTAGGTTTTGACAACGTCGCTTTCGCCTGATTCATCAACCAGTTGTGTTAGCCCTCGCTCACGCGAGGGCTTTTTTGACATTTGAGACAGAGCCCCCTTTTAGGGGGCTTTTTGCATTTCTCACGTTGTAGTCGTTTCGGAAAAAACCTATACTAACAAGCGTATCAAAGGAGACATCAAATCACATGCCTGAAATCAAGAAAACGTTCCAGTCCGTGGATGGCAACACCGCTGCCGCCATGGAAAGCTATTACTTCACGGAAGTTGCGGCCATTTATCCGATTACCCCGTCCTCTCCGATGGCGGAGCTAGTCGATGTGATGGCCAGCAAAGGAACCAAGAATTTCTTCGGCTCGCCGGTCAAAGTGGTGGAGATGCAGTCCGAAGCCGGCGCCGCCGGTTCCGTCCATGGCGCGCTTCAGGCTGGGGCTTTGGCCACGACTTATACGGCCTCCCAAGGCTTGCTTCTCATGATTCCGAACATCTACAAGTGGTGCGGCGAACTGCTTCCGGCCGTCCTTCATGTGGCGGCCCGGAGTTTGGCGGCCCGCGCGCTTTCGATCTTCGGCGATCAGGCCGATATCTATGCTTGCCGCCAGACCGGCGTCGCGATGATCTGCTCCTCTTCCGTTCAGGAAATCGCGGATCTCACCCCGGTGGCTCACTTAGTGGCCATCGATGCTTCGACCCCAGTCATGCATTTTTTTGATGGCTTCAGGACTTCCCACGAGGTCCAGAACGTCGAGTTCGTCGATTCCGAGGAATGGAAGAAACTCCTTCCTCTGGATAAAGTCGAAGCTTTTCGGAAGCGCGCGCTTAATCCGCACACCAACCCGGTGACTCGCGGCGGCGCCGAAAACGACGATATCTACTTCCAGGCTCGCGAGGCCCAAAACGGCCATTACGATGACATTTTGACTTCGGCCGAGAAGTATTTCCAAGAAGCGACCCGGCTGACGGGCCGTCCCTACGCTCCGTTCGTCTATTACGGCGACCCCAAAGCCGATCGCATCATCATCGCGATGGGCAGCGTCACCGAAACCGCCCTCGAAGTGGTGGATGCCCTCAATAAGGTCGGCTCCCACGTCGGACTCGTGAAAGTGCATCTCTATCGCCCGTTCTCGAGCAAGCTTCTTTCCGAGGCCATCCCGGCCTCGGTCAAACAGATCGCCGTCCTCGATCGCACCAAGGAACCCGGCAGCGAAGGCGAGCCGCTCTACCTCGATATCGTGGCCGGCTTGGCCAACGAAGGCCGCAAGTTCACGAAAATCCTCGGCGGCCGTTATGGCCTTTCGAGCAAGGATACCCAGCCCAAAGACGTCAAGTCGGTTTATGACTTTCTGGGGGCTTCTAAGAGCTGGAACGGCTTCACCGTCGGCATCACCGATGACGTGACCCATCTTTCCATCCCGGTGGACGAGAGATTCGCCGTTCCGCAGAACTATACCAGCTGCCTATTCTATGGCTTAGGATCCGATGGCACCGTTTCCGCCAACAAGAGCTCAATCAAGATCATTGGCGATGCGACCCATCAATATGCCCAAGCTTATTTCCAATATGACAGCCGCAAAGCCGGCGGGACCACGCGTTCGCACCTGCGCTTTGGCAAAGAGCCGATCCACAGCGAATACTATGTCAAGAACGCCGATTTCATCTCGGTTTCGCTCGATACCTATATTCTGAGATTCGATATCATCAACAATCTCAAGGATGGCGGCACATTCCTTCTGAACACCGATATGGATGACGCCACGCTCATCAAATCCATGCCCAACCGCATGAAACATCTTCTGGCGGAGCGACACATTCATTTCTTTGTGATCGATGCCAATAAGATGGCCGAGCAATGCCACATGGGCCGTCATACCAACACGACCCTTCAGGCCGCTTTCTTCAAGTTGTCCCCCTCGATCATGCCGTATGCCGAGGCCGAGACCTGGATGAAGAAACTCGTCGAGAAGACCTATGCCAAAAAAGGTGCCGATATCGTCAAGAACAACGATGACGCCATCGATGCCGGCCCCAAAGGTCTGCGTGAACTCAAGGTGGATCCGGAATGGCTCAAACTCCCCGTCGTCAAAGTCCCGAACGCCGACACCGGCGACACCTATTACGATGAATACGTCGATACCATCGATCGTCTCGATGGCGATGAGCTGCCGACTTCGGCCTTCCAGAAATTCGAGCTTCTCGACGGCACGATGGAGCCCAACATCACTTTCAAAGAGAAACGCGCCATCGCCGACCGCGTCCCGCAGTGGAACCCGCAGTTCTGCATTGAATGCAACACCTGCTCGTTTGTCTGCCCGCACGCCACGATCCGCCCCTATCTTTTGGATGAGAAAGAACTCGCCGCCGCTCCGGACATCGTCAAAAACGCCGTGAAGCCGGTGGTGGGATCTCCCAAAGCCGCCAATCTCAAGTTCCGCATTCAGGTCGCGACCATGAACTGCGTCGGGTGTGGCCTTTGCGCCGCCGAATGCTTAGCCAACAAAGCCGCCATTCTGCAGAAAAACGATCACTTCGCCCTCAAGATGGTTGAAACGAGAGGCGAGTTCGCTCAGCAAGAAGGGGCCGATTATCTTTATGCCCATTGCACTTCCAAAATCGATATCTTCCCGCTTAACACCGTGAAAGGCGTTGGGTTCCTCCGTCCGTACATGGAGGTCTCAGGCGCCTGCGCTGGTTGTGGCGAAGCTCCTTACTATCGTTTGCTCAGTCAGCTCTTTGGACGGGACATGCTCGTGGCCAACGCCACCGGTTGCACCTCAATCTATTGCGGCTCGACCCCGCTCACTCCGTTCGTCAAAGACGCCAATGGCAATGGTCCGGCTTGGGCCAACAGCTTATTCGAGGATAACGCCGAGTATGGCTTCGGCATGAGAATCGCGGGCGACTACAAGATGGCGCAGATCGTGCGCATCCTGAATGAAGCCAAGGCGGCTTCTGACGTCGAAGAAGGTTTGAAGGCACTGATCGACCAATACTTGGCCAATCTCAAAAACCGCGATGAAGAGAGGATTATCGTCCCGCAACTCATCCAAGCGGTCGATGCTTCTAAAAACGCCGCCATCAAAGAACTCAACAATTACTACCGCGATCTCATCGACAAATCGGTTTGGATCATCGGGGGCGATGGCTGGAGCTATGATATCGGTTACGGCGGACTTGATCACGTGCTCGCCAACGAGGCGGACGTCAACATCCTGGTTCTCGACACCGAAGTCTATTCCAACACCGGCGGGCAGGCCTCTAAGTCCTCCCAGACCGGTTCCATCAACAAGTTCACGGCTTCGGGCAAGAAAGAAGCCAAGAAGAACCTCGCTCTCATGGCCATGAGCTATGGCCACGTCTACGTCGCTCAGATTGCCTTGGGCGCCAATTCGATGAAGGCCATCCAAGCCCTCAAAGAGGCGGAGTCCTATGATGGCCCTTCGCTCATCATCTGCTATTGCCCGTGCCTCGAGCAGCATATCGCAGCCGGCCTCGTCAACAGCATTCTTGAAGAGAAGAAAGCCGTCGAATGCGGCTACTTCACGACCTTCCGCTATGATCCGCGTTTGGTGGCCGCAGGCAAACCGGGCCTTCAAATCGACTGCCCGGAGCCGGACTTCGCCAAGTTCCGCGACTTCCTCATGCTCGAGACTCGCTTCTCGCAGCTTCCCGTCGTCAACCCGGAGCACGCCGAAGAGCTACTCGCGAAGTGCCAGAAGTACGCGCAGGATCGTTGGAACGCCATCAAAAAATTCGGTCTTTGATCGACGGACTTCAAGGCTCGGAGGAATCCGGGCCTTTTTTCGAGGAAAGCAGTTTGTTTCTAATTTTGGATTTCTTCTTTTATAATGGAAGCATGGAAAAATACATCGCCGAGGATAAGCGGTACGAGAAGATGAAATACGTCCGTTCCGGCCATAGCGGTCTTTTATTGCCGGCCATTTCCCTGGGTCTATGGCACAATTTCGGGGACGAAAACGACTACGAGAGCATGAAGGCCTTGCTCTTTGCGGCCTTCGACCACGGCATCACCCATTTCGATCTGGCCAATAACTATGGGCCCGCCGCCGGGGCCGCTGAGCGGAATTTTGGGAAGATCATCCAAGAGAATTTCCTGTCCTATCGCGATGAGCTCGTCATCTCCACGAAGGCGGGCTATCCGATGTGGCCGGGCCCTTATGGGGATTACGGGAGTCGCAAATATTTGCTTGCTTCATTGGATCAATCTTTAGCGCGGCTGGCATTGCCTTATGTCGATATTTTCTATCATCACCGGATGGATCCGGCCACGCCCTTAGAAGAAACCATGGGGGCTTTGGCCTCCGCGGTCAAAGAAGGGAAAGCTCTTTATGCCGGACTCTCGAATTACGATGGGCCCACGCTTAAAAAAGCCACGGAATTGCTAGATGAGCTTCATGTTCCCTTTATCATCAACCAGAATCGTTACTCGATTTTCGATCGGAGAATCGAGGAGAATGGCCTTTTGGAAGAGACGAGGAAACTTCATAAGGGGCTGATTTGTTTTTCGCCTTTGGCCCAGGGCCTGCTCACCGACCGTTATCTCCACGGCATTCCCGAGGACAGCCGGATGGCAACCGATCCGCGGTTTCTTAAGAAAGACGCCTTGACCCCGAAGCGGCTCCGCCAAATCGCCGCGCTCAATGCCATCGCGGAAAAACGCGGTCAGACCCTAGCTGAGATGGCGCTGTCTTGGGATTTATCCCACGAAGGCGTCACGAGCGTCCTCATCGGCGCTAGCAAGCCTTCCCAGATCCTCGATAACGTCAAGGCCTTGGATAACATCGTTTTCTCGGAGCAAGAACTGAAAGCCATCGACGAAATTGCTTCTGGCGTCTCGGATTAAAAAGTAAAACCCGAAGGAATGAATCCTTCGGGGTTTTTTGTCAAGACGATTATAATAACGGCAAGAGGACAATCGTGATGGATGAAATGCTCAATGATCGCCTGAAGAATTTGCTGAGGGAAAAGGGACTTAACCAAAAACAATTGGCGGAGAAAGCCCAGCTCACGGAAGCCGCCGTTTCGAAATATCTCTCCGGTGCCAGAAGGCCTCAGCTTAAAGTGTTAGGGTCCCTGGCCACGGTCTTAGGCACAACCACCGATTATCTTGTAGGGGTGAAAGGCATCGAAGGGGACCGTTTCAAAATCCTCGAAGAGGCGATCCGTCAGAACAAGGGCTCTTTGACCGCCGAAGAAAAGATGAGACTGATTCTTTTGATCACTCAGAACTGATCAGTGGTAATACTGAGCCTGCGCTTCCCACATCTTTTTATAAAGGCCGTTTTCGATCGCCATGAGGTCGCTATGGGTGCCTTCCTCCACGATTTTCCCTTTGTCGATGACAGCGATGTCATCGCAGAATTTGGTGCTGCTCATGCGATGGGAGATGAAGACCGCGGTCTTGCCCTTGGCGAGTTCGCCTAAGCCTTCATAGATCTCGGCTTCGCTTTTAGGATCGAGGGCGCTCGTGGGTTCATCGAGAATCACCAGAGGCGAATCCTTATACAGAGCCCTCGCGATGGCGATCTTCTGAGCTTCCCCGCCGGAGATCTCAACGCCATTTTTGTCATTTTCGTTATAAAGAATCGTATGGAGGCCATCAGGGAACTTCTCGATGCGGTCATAGATTCCAACCTTCTTGAGGCAATCGATGGCCTTCGCCTCGTCGCCATCGGGCCCCGAGGCCACGTTATCAAGGACGGAGAAAGAGAAGAGCTTGAAGTCCTGGAAGACGATGGCATAAAGCCGGTAAGCCGACGCTTCGTCATAAGATGGAAGCGGCTTTCCGTTTACGAGAATCGTTCCGGAATCGGGTTCATAGAAGCGGCACAAGAGTTTCATGAGCGTGGTTTTGCCCGCCCCGTTGACCCCGACGATGGCCAATTTCTCATTGGGTTTAATGGTAAGGGAGACATCATCCAAAGCTTTGTCTTTTTGTTTCGGATAGGTAAAAGAGACGTGGGCGAACTCAATCGAAATAGGAGCTTTTTCCGCGAGTTTCCCCTGACCATAAACCAGGGTCGAGGGCAACGACAGATAATCAAAGTAGTTCTGCAGGTAATCCGAATTCAGGCCCAAGCCCACCGCGGAACTGGTCAGAGAAGAAATGGCGGCCGTGAGAATCGTCAAGGCCCCGACATAAGCCAAAGCGTTGCCGACGGAGATGAGGCCATAAAGAGCCTTTAAACCCATGAAGGAATAAGCGACAAGGGTGACGATGGAGATAAGAAAACCAGCCATGATCTCAAAAAGGGCGTCGAGTTTGCTGAAATGCTCCCAAACCGTGTTGACGCTGTATTTGCTGCTGCTTTGTTCCGAAAGAATCATCCGCTGCATCGAATAGAGGCGGATGTCCTTGCCGTATTTGTAGTTGACGCAAAGGTCCCAGAAATACTGATAGCGGCGATTGCTTTCCACGTTTTGCATCATCGCTTTGTAAGCGATTTTATTCACAAATGCCGTGGCCACAACACCCAGAACGACTGAAATAATTACCGGGATGAAAACGATAAGAGCGCTCCAAGGGCTGGCGAGGAAGGGGCTGAGATCATCGATCTTGGTAGGGGTCGCCAGAACAAAAAGACCCCCTAATAAAAGCAAAGCATAGAGAATGTCCGAAAACCCTTTGACGATATTGCGAAGATTGGTAACGAAGGAGGTCATGCCTCCGGAGCCATTTGATCCCTCGTTAGCCAAAGCCACAAGTCGCATCGTGACTTCGTCTTCGACTTGGTTATAAGCCAGGTTATAGTTCTTTGCCGCGATTCTTTTATTCACGAGAGTTTGGATTTCGGTTCCTTTGGCCTCGATGAAAAACTTCAGGAAGACATTGATTAAACCAATGACGAGGTCGATGGGAATAAGCCAATAGACGAAATTCATCGTGACGCTGACGGAGTTTCCTGCGATGATCGAATCGATGATCAAAGCCCCGAAGTAAATGGCGACATAGGGGAACAAGGACAACGTGAGGCCGTAAACGAGGTTGGCCATAACATAGGACCGAGAGAGGCTCCAGGCGAGCTCAAGGACTTTTTTGATTCTCTTAAATGCAGGCGTTTTCCCGGTTTTCATTTTCGTTGCCTCCTTCCTTGTAATATTTGGCTTGGAGATCAAACATCGCTTTGTATTCGGGGCACCTCATCAGGAGTTCTTCGTGGCTTCCGACGGCCCCGATTTGGCCATGATCAAGATAGACGATGCGGTCGCAGAAACGAGTTGAAGCCAAACGGTGGGAGATGAATAAAGAAGTGTTTCCTTTGGAAAAATTGAGATATTGCTTATACAGACTTTCTTCACTGAGAGGATCAAGAGCAGCGGTGGGTTCGTCGAGAAGAAGAAGCGGGGCGCCTTTATAAAGAGCCCTCGCTAAGAGGAGTTTTTGTATCTCGCCCCCCGAAAGTTGAACGCCTTTAAGATCGAAAGTCTGAGTGACGAAAGTATTCTCTTTGTCGGGCAAACTCTCAATTTTGTCTTTTAGTCCAGCTTTGGCAATGGCATCCCAAAATCTTGGCATATCGGCTTCTTCTTCGGGGACGCAGGTGACATTGATTTTGATGGTTAAAGCCAGCGGATTGACATCTTGAAACAAAGCGCTGATGAGCCTTAGGTATTCGTCGACGTTATAGTCGCGAATGTCATGGCCTCCCACAAAGATCCTCCCTTTGGCGGGTTCGTAGAGGCCGCAAAGGAGTTTGACCAAGGTGGTTTTTCCCGCTCCGTTATTGCCTACGAGAGCAATCTTTTCTCCTGGAGCGATTGAAAGGTTGATGTCTTGAAGGGTCTCTCCCTTTTCGCCGGGATAGGAGAAAGAAACGTGATCAAAGACGATAGATAAAGGTTTAGATATTGTTGAGATATCGATCCCCTTACCATGATTCAAAACATCTTTCGTCAAAAGAGCATTGCGATAGTCATCGATGAGAATTGAGGCGGTCCTGGTTTGACCAAAAGCATCCGTGAAGTTATTGACCCATTGGGAGAAACCAGCGATGATTCCAAGCAAGAAAGCGAAGGTGCCCAAATCAATCTTGCCGTTGACGGCAAGACCGATGAGAAGCAGATAGGCGACGAAGTCCCGGATGAAGAGAAAAAAGTTATCGCTTAAACCGGTGATGAAGGGGCGTACCCTTTCCTTGCTTTCGAGCGAGAAAACGGAAGCGGTCAAAGTCGCGTAAACCTTATCGAACCACTTATCGAGATGATAAGCCCTGATGTCCTTGGCGTTCTCGAGGTTGGTGAGATGGTGATCTAAAACATATTGGCGGTTGTAAAGGGTTTCCGCTTCGTTTCTTTTGTGGGCGATATAAACCTGACCCCACCAAGAAAGAAGGAAATTGGCGATGAACATCCCGGCCATGACGGCAAGAATCCAAGGAACGTAAATGGCGGCAATCACCGCATAGGTGATCATGCCAAGCAACCCAATCGCCAACAAGGGGGCTTGCTTCATCATGTTTTCAATGCCGATCCAGTTGGAATCCAAAGCTCCAAACCCTTTTTCGATGATTTTCCTTTTTTCACGAGGTTCGACGTTAAGATAATCCGTCGTGATGGCTTTTTCGCTCATCCTCAACCAACTTTCGGTGCAACGGGCGAAAGTGCCGATCCACATATAGCGGACTTGGGACCAGATTTTTATGGTTTGGAGAATTAAAACCACTCCGACGAGAATGGCAATCGTGGTCAAATATGACGAAGCGTCGCTTCCATTCGTGAGAGCTTCCACCACGAAAAAAGAAGTCAAAGTGCCAGCAATCCCCAAAGCCAAAGTGGTAAGAATCGTAAGAACAAGGTATAAAATCCCTAACCACGAATGCTGTCTCACGTCCTTGAGGACATAGAGCAAGTTATTGATCCATGCACGTTTCTTGGCCATGGCAATAGTTTATAATTTCACCTAAAAAACGAAAGCAATTAATGATTGCGTAACCTTTGCTTGCTCGATTGAAAGTCTGGTTGCCTCAAAAAAGGATGGAATCTCAGGAAATCACTCCTAAAAATAAGTTACAATATTTTTGACAAATCGGTCATCCGATTGTCTTATCTAATAGAGGGAGGCAGCAAGGCCTTGCATATCCCGCTCTCGACGGCCCGAGGTTTCCTCGCCGGCGATGTCAATGCGACGAGTGAGGTTTACCTGTCCTGCAGGAAACTCCTCTATTTCATCATCCGTTCTATCGTTGCCAATAAAGACGATGCCGATGACATCTATCAGGAGGTTTTTGCGAATGTTCTGGCGAACCGTTCCGCAATCAAATCCCCTTATAACCTCGAACGTTATTTGGTGAGATGCGCGCAAAACGCCGCTCTCAATTTTATCAAGAAACGGGAGTCCCTTATCGATTATTCCGAACTCATGGACGCTTACGGAGAGGACGATCACAAAAACTCCTATCTTCAGGAATTCATGCCGTTCTTGACGGATCTCGAGAATGCGGTATCGGTCTACAAAATCGAGTATGGTTTCTCCTACCGTGAAATCGCCACGTTCACCGGCGTTTCGCGTCAGACCGCGAATAACGCCTATAAAAGTGCCGTAAAAAAGATAAAAAAGAATCTGGGAGGATCCAGAAATGTTTGAGAAAAGAAAAGCTAAAAAGTTGATTGAGGAGAAAATGGAAAAAGATACTCCGGCGGTTTCTTCTTTGGTTTTGAAATCTCCCCAATTTCCAAAACGTCGTTTTAAAATTTGGATCATTGCCGGGAGCGCCATGGCGGTTACGGGCTTGGCCATCGCTTCCGGTTATGGGATATATAAAGCTCTCAATCCAATTTCTTCCGACTCGATAGACTTATCTAAAACCCAACTGACCAAACCCTCCGTTCGGGTTTATACAGGGACCGTTTCCAAGACAAGTGCTTCGATCTACGAGGCTTTTGCGAAGAAACTGGTTCCTCTTATTTATGCAGAAGCCGGGACAACTTCAAAAGCCTTTTCGGTATTCGATGCTTTCGTGGCCGTCTCGATGACCGTCTATTGTTCAAACGACGCCGCCCAAAAAGAATACTGCGACTTGTTAGGCGCTGCCGATATGGATGAAGTCACAACGGCGGTGAAAGAATTAACTTTGACGCTTGGGGTTAACAGCCAGTACGTGGATCCCGTTGATGGCAAAACCAAAACCGAAGGAGGCGCCAGCGTCAATTCGTTCTGGTTTGATGATTCCATGCCTTTAGCGGGTACCGCAAACGAAATCCTCCAAGGACTCCAAGACGATTATTTCGCCTCAATATATCACACCAGGGCTTCCACAGAGAAACTTACGGAGTGGCTTTCCGATAATGCTCCGGTGGGTTTTGACGATCTTCCCAAAATCGTTCTCGATGATGACCCCGAGACTTCCTCCGTTTCGGCATTCTTTGTCAAAGATTCCTTTGTTGATGAGTCTTCTTTGAACTATCTCAATCAGTACAAAAGCAAAAATCATTATCTTGATTATGTTCTCGATGATGTAACTAAGGAAGTTGACTATATTTATTCGGAGACGGACGGATATCTTTTGAACGGGACAAATTTTACTGGAATTCATTCCTCTCTCAACAAACTCAAAATCGATTATTATCTTCCAAACAATGGATATACACCTAACGATATCATTTCCGATGTCATCCAAAATAATTATACTTCAAGCGATGAAGCGTATGATTTTCATGTTTCCGCCCCATATTTCTATATTAAAACCGAGGGTCTTGATTTTTCTTCCGACCTAAAAGAAATGGCTTCCTTCTTCAAGGGTACCCTCATGGATAAACTTGTCAATCCATCTTATTCGCTAGAATTGGCCGAGGCTCTTCAAAGTTCGGTTCTTAAATATGATTATGATGGTTTCTATGCTGTATCAGTGACCGTTGTTGATACCGAATCCACGAGTAGCGGACCCGTCACTCATTTCCCAATTTATCCCTTCATTCTCGATCGTCCTTATGTTTTCCAAGTGAATTATCCTATTACGCTTGCTGGGGAATCCACGTCTGTTTCGCTTCCCCTATTCTACGGGCAGGTCTTCGATCCCGGATACGCCGCTGCCTGAACTGATTTCCTGAAAAACAGAATACGCAAAATAATAAACATAAAATTTAACCTAAGTCTTAAATGAAAAATTCAGAACAAAATCAAAACTATTATTTTTTCTCAGCCTTTTTTAACAAATAGGGTAAAGCGAGTTCAAAACGGAGTCCATAAGAAACTTCTTTCTCATCGCACCCCAGCGTATCTTTAATCGCCTCTTTGACAAACCCGCCTGCGATTTGCAGGGATTCGGAGAAAGAAATGTCATTCAGCAACAATCCTAAAAAGGCCGAGGCGAAGATATCGCCAGCCCCATGGTACTTTCCTGGGAAGGCTTCTTCGCTATAGGAAGAGACTTTTTTGTCTCCTTGGGCGAGATAATACATCCCGATTTTGTCTTTTTTCTCTTTGACTCCCGTAATGAGAGCTTTATTGGTCCCAATCTTCAGCAAGTCCTTCAGCAAGGAAACGAAATATTCTTGATCTGATTTTTCGGGTTCATAGGGCATATGAGTTAATAAGGCCGCTTCCGAAAGATTGGGAACGATGAGGTCGGCTTCTCTGACGAGTTCCATCATCTCGTTGATATGCGCGTCGCTGAATCCCGGATAAAGTTTTCCGTTGTCCGCCATCGCGGGATCCACGAATAAAAGAGTGTCTTTTTCCTTAAGAAGAGAAATCGCTTTTTGGACAATGGCCACCTGCCCATTTCCTAAATAGCCGGTATAAATGGCATCGAAATGATGGTTGTAGTCTTTCCATTTTTCCACGCTCGGAAGTATTTCGCTCGTGAGATCGGCGAAGGTCCAACTTTGGAAACCGGAGGTGTGATTGGACAATACTGCAGTAGGGATTCCGACGGTCTCGATTCCCAAAGCGGAGAGAATCGGAAGGGCTACCGTCAGAGAGCACCGTCCCAGGCAACTGTAATCTTCAAAAACTAATACTCTTTTTTGCTTCATGGTTTTATCCTTACTCATTTTCCTTAATATTTTCGTCATAAGCATTATAAGGGACTATCTCCTTTTAGCGAAAGGCAACGCTTCTCTTGTTTTTGGTTCTATTGAACGGAAATCGTTGGATGTTTTGATTGGCTTCAATCCTTAATCTCAATCTTTTCTGATGTAATAGGGATATGTCGATAGTTTCGTCCCATCATAAAAAATAGGAACCTTATTTCGCTTCCCCACATTCAGGAGGACATCTTCGAAAAAAGGATTTTTTTGTTTGAATTTGTAATATTATTAAAAAAACGGGGGAATTATGCACATTCGTCGTTATGCCCCGCGGGATCGCGGAGCCGTCCGAGCCATTTGCAAGATGACCGCCCTTGAACGATATGCCAAGAGCGAAGCCAGAAAAGAAGAAATGTGTTTTCTCTTTTTGGATTACTTCCTGGATTTTGAGCCCGAGCATGCTTTCGTGGCCGTGACGGACGAGGATGAGGTCGTGGGTTACATCTGCGGATCTCTTAATTACCGTTTATATAAAGAGAAGATGCATAGCATTTACGACAAGAAAATAAAGCGGGTTTCGCTTCTTCACCATTTTTTCAGCAAATCCATGACCTTCTTGGCCAAGCGGCTCTCGGATCGGTATGGGGTCTGCATGCATATGAATGTGGCACCCTCCTATCAGCACCAAAGGATTGGGCTTCATCTTTTGAACTCCCTCAAAGAAGACTGCAAGTCCGCTGGGGCCAAAGGCCTTTTCTTGGTGACGCGGAACCGGGGAACCACCGGTTACCCCTTCTATATCCACAATGGTTTCAAAGAAGGCCGGGATTTTCTCTTCGGTTCTTTGGCCCTCGTCTATCCGCTAATTGACGAGGAGTTTTGAATAAGGGAGAGATCTCCTTGGCTCCGGACCCTCGGAAGATATTTCTTTTCTTCTGTGAAATCGGGCGAAGCAGAACCGAAAAAAGGTATTAATAGGGCTTTCTATACTTGTCTTTATTGGATATAATCAACAAATAAAGACCTCTATGGAAACCGAATACGAAGCTGACTCAACGAAAACCCTGACTGTCAAAGACATCGAGCTTTCGAAGTTGGATTACGTCCTTTATTGGTTCTTGAGCCTCACCCTTGTTTTCAATCTCAAGAAACTCTGCAAAGGAATTTTTTCTTCCACCCAAGTACCGGTGAATCTCGTGGAGCATTATCAGAAAAACATCGTGCTTTCCTTTTTGTTCGTGCTTGTGTTCCGCCTTTTCGGGGTCGTTCTCTTTGTGGTCTTTTCCCTCGTCTATATCGTGTTTTATTTGCTCATCGCGGCGGTCACTGCTGTGCTTTCTCTCGTTCTTGTCATCGTGCTTTCGCTCTTTTTTGGTTTTTTCCCTTTCGCCCTTCGATCCCACGACCAAACGGAGGAATCCCGAAAAGACGCCCCTGTTTTGGAAGGAATCAACAAACTGCTCCTGCCGATCCTGTGGTCCATCAACTTCTTCAAAGACGGCCCTCACAACATGTTCGAGTTGGCCATCCGCCCCATCCACGACGTGATTTATCTTTCGCATCAGAAAAAGAGCAACTTTCTTCTGAGGGCATCTCTTGTTCTTGGTTCGCTTTATTCCTTTGTGATCTATCTTGGCGTTTTCTTCCTCGTGATCGAGATTGCCTCCTCGATTTCCATTTTCGTCATCGGAATCCTCATCGGTTTCGTCTGGCTCGTGATCAAGGTATTTATCCTCTTTTTCAAGAAGACCAACGAAGAAGAGCCATAATCCATCAAAAAAGCCCGCTTCCCAGCGGACTTGTTTTGCATCATGGTCGGAAGACGGGAAGAATCCCCTGAATCCCCTT
>Ga0224525_1000132_pt1 | contig 38486 bp, 27 predicted proteins | sample CFST100metaG_FD_179874 | JGI IMG/M metagenome (GOLD analysis project Ga0224525, IMG submission 179874) | Peat soil microbial communities from Stordalen Mire, Sweden - C.F.S.T100 | ecosystem: Environmental > Terrestrial > Soil > Wetlands > Peat | place: Sweden: Norrbotten County, Stordalen Mire...
AAAAGTACATCTGCATTGTTTTTCTTACGACCGGAAGCCTTCTTCCGAGCTTGAAAAATACTGCCAGGAAGTGTATTACTATCCCCGGAAAACCGGGTTACGGTCAGCCCTGACCTGGAAGCCTTACATCATCTATAGCCGCAGATCTGATCAATTGCTGGTAAACCTGCAAAAAGATGAGTTTCCTATCCTTTTCGAAGGGCTCCACAGCTGTTATTATTTATCTCATCCTCTTTTAAAAAACAGGACCAAAATCTACCGTGAAAGCAACATTGAGCACTTGTATTATTATCATTTATCGAAAGTCGAATCGAACCTTCCGAAAAAAATTTATTATATTTTATCGAGCCTGAAATTGCGGGCTTTCCAGAGCATCCTATCCCATTCCTCCATGATGCTGACCGTTTCAAGCGAAGACAACGAATATCTCTCAAAAAAATTTCCCTGGATCCCGGTTGAATACCTTCCCAGCTTTCATAAGGATGACGAAATAAAGAGCCTGCAGGGAACTGGAGATTTTGCCCTTTACCAGGGAAACCTGAGCGTAGCTGAGAACGAAAAAGCCGCGAAGTACCTTGTAAAAGAGGTTTTCAGGGAAACCGGTACCCGTTTTATCATTGCCGGTATGAATCCTTCAAGATCATTGGAAAAACTTGTAAACCAAACCCCGAATGTGACCTTGTTACCCAATCCATCGGATGAAGAAATGTGTGAACTCATCAGTGCTGCACAGGTCAATATTCTCGTCACTTTCCAGCAAACCGGGTTAAAATTGAAGCTACTCAATGCGCTGTTCAACGGACGATATTGCTTAGTGAACCCCGGGATGGTTTCCGGTACGGAACTCGGTGAACTCTGTGAGATCGGGACGAATGCGCAGGAACTCCGGCAAAAGGTCACGGAACTCATGAATCAGCCCTTCAATGAGGAACGACTTTATCTCCGCAGGGAGAAGTTGCTGAAGTGGCATTCCAATAAAGAGAATTGCATCCGCTTGCTGAATTTACTATCTTTGTTCTCCAGTCCCGGAAATTCCTGAACATGATAATACTAATTATTCTATGAAAAAGATCCTTGTCCCTGTTGATTTTTCCGGGCATACTGATATTGCGTGCACTTATGCCCTGGAAATAGCCGATAAAGGAGGCGCAGTAATACGCCTTTTTCATACCTATTCCGACCAGTTCATCATCGCCGACAGTTCTTTCCCGGATGCCATTGACATGAGCACCATGTATAATGAAGAATTGCTGAAGGAGGTTTTTCACCAGTCGGAAAAGAAGATGGAAATCTTACTAGCGAGTCTTGAGGAGAAGGTACAGAAGAGCAACCGGAAAGACATTGAGTTCAAGGTCACCCTTGTGGGCGGGGAAATCGAGAGCGAGCTCAAAGATCTTTGCAAGGAATTTCAACCCGATATCGTTGTCATGGGAACCCGGGGAACCGGAAAAACCCTTAATATGTGGGGAAGGGTCTCTACTCATATCATCAATCATGCAAAGATCCCTGTTTTGACTATCCCGAATATTAAAAAATTCAGGGGGTTTCAAAAGATTATGCTTGCAGCAGATCTGTCAGGTAAGGATGAAGAGTTAGTCAGGAAGATCTTTTCAATATTCAGTGAATTTCCGTTTCACTTGAGCTGTACCCATTTCCTGATTAAAGAAGATGAATCCGAAGAAAATGAAAAGATGGAAAGACTCCGGACAACATTCGAAAAGGAAGAAAAATCACGAAAGATTTCCTTTGAAATTGTGGAGGTGATGGATGACAAACAAACCGTTATCAACCAGGTTATTGAAAGTCAATCCATCGATCTGATCGCTTTCCAGCCGCATAAACACAGCTTGTTCTATAATCTATTTACCCGTAAGATTACCAAAAAGAATCTCCAGGCAACAAATATCCCCTTGCTGGCATTGCCCATTTGTTGATATGCTATTGCAGGAAGATCCTTCTCAGATGGTAATTGTCGTATTCGTACATCTCCCAGTGCTGATTTTCGAACCCGTTTTCTTTTGAAGAAGAAAAGCGGAAATCCGTCTGAAGCGATTTCATGCGCAGGTCGGGAATACAACGATCGAAGGATTTGCCGTATTTCCAAAGGGCATTAACAAAGTAAAAGGTAATATCAAATCCCTGAAATGCCAGCGCATCCGGGTCTGTCTGGTAACGATCCTGGTACATGGAAACGAATTTTTTCACACCTGGATCATCATAATCGACAAAATAGGGCGCCATGACATGGGTTTTAAGGTTTACCAGGTAATCTGTTTCAATATCCTCAAACCGGTCCCACCGGGGCAGTCCCAAGAGTGTCACGCCAAATTCATTACGGTGTTCATTGAGTTTTGTGACTACATCGAGAACATAGGATTTATTATCCGAAATCATAATGATAATATTCCCTTTTTTCTTCGATAAAAGGCTGAGTACCTCTCCATATCCATCTGCCAGGTGCACATCCACTTTTTTCTCCTCCATTGCTGTCATTATATTATTGGCAATGGTTTTATTCATTCTAAGATTATCGCTGATCACCACCATAGTGCTATCCTTAAAGCTGGACTGCAGGTAACTGATCAATTCCGAGAACTGGGTTTTAAGGGAAGGCCGTACTTTAAAGACTTTTTTGTGGTTTTCCAGGATCTGAGCTCGTTCCGACAGGGGGTTTACGATGGCAATGTTGTTTTTTTCGGCGAAATCTGCAACAAACTGGAAGTTCCGGTGGTACATCATCCCGATGATGAGATCCATGTTCTTGAGTTCGGGGTCCTGCAGGAGTTTGATTGTTTTCAATGTATCCCTTTCTGCATCATACACAGTCACCTTCAGGGATACGCCGGTTTCTTTCAATGAATCGAGTGCCATCCGGAATCCCTCGTAAAACTGTACAAATTGCAATGGCCGGTTTTCCTGAGCCGAAGCATCCGGGTCTTGGTCGACATCCATTTGCGTCACATCACCGAGATAGAGAGGCATCATTAATGCGATGTTGTAGATCAACTTCATTGAAGATTTGTCCTTCCCGCATGGAAGAAGGTCTTTGGCTGCGGATTTAGCAGTTTGCTTATTCTCTTCAGGGATGGTTTTGGGTTGCTTTTTAGGAGATTCTATGGTTCCGGGAACAGGGATCCTGAGTTTCTGCCCGGCTTTGAGGCCTTCCTTTATCTCCGGGTTTTCCTGTATGATCTCGTTGATCTCGACTTCATATGCCTTCCCGATCATATAAAGGGTCTGCCCTCTTTTGACGGTATGGATATAGAATTCCTTCCCGCTGATCTTTTCGATTTTAGTGGATCGCATCTGCCGGAGGCTCTCCTGGGCATAAGAAGGCAAGGAGAATACTCCTCCTGAAAGCAGGATCACGATTAGAAAAATCTTTTTCATTCCTGTTTGTTTATTCCCATTCGATGGTGGCAGGCGGTTTTGAGCTGATGTCGTAAACCACCCTGTTCACCCCTCTCACTTTATTAATGATGTCATTGGAAATCCGTGCAAGAACATCATAGGGCAACTGTGCCCAGTCGGCGGTCATACCATCTGTGGAAGTCACTGCACGAAGGCAGACCACATTTTCATAAGTGCGTTCATCGCCCATCACTCCTACCGAACGCACGGGCAAAAGCACCGAGAAAGCCTGCCAGACCGAATCATACAAGCCATTATTTATCAGTCCTTTGATGAAGATATCATCAACTTCCTGCAATATCTTCACGCGTTCCCGTGTGATCTGTCCCAGGATGCGAACGGCAAGTCCCGGCCCGGGGAAGGGATGTCTGTTGATCAGGTCATTATCGATCCCGAGCGTTCTGCCGACTTTTCTTACTTCATCCTTGAACAAACTGTTCAAGGGCTCAACGATTTTAAGGTTCAGATGTTTGGGAAGTCCGCCCACATTATGATGAGATTTAATAGTGGCAGAAGGACCTTTGACCGATACCGACTCGATAACATCCGGGTAAATGGTTCCCTGTGCCAGCCAGTGTATATCTTTTATTTTCCTGGCTTCCGCCTCGAAAACATCGATGAAAATTTTCCCGATGATCTTTCTTTTCTTTTCCGGGTTGGAAACCCTCTCCAATGCATCCAGAAATAGTTCAGATGCATCCACACCTTTTATGTTCAGGTGCATGTTTTGATAGGAATCCAAAACCTTCTGAAATTCATTTTTCCGGAGAAGCCCATTATTGACGAAAATACAATGAAGGTTCGATCCGATGGCATGATGAAGCAACACCCCTGTAACGGTTGAATCGACGCCTCCTGATAACCCGAGAACCACTTTATCGTCACCGATCTTTTCCTTCAGCCAGGCTACCGTAGATCCGACAAAGGACTCCGGGGTCCAGGATGCGGAACAGCCGCAAATTCCGATCACAAAATTTTTCAGAAGGATCATACCTTCGGTGGAATGATATACTTCAGGATGAAACTGGATACCATAGGTTTGTTCCTGGTCGATGGAAAACCCGGCAACTTTCACATCCAAGGTGCCGGCAATGACCTTGTAGGATGCAGGAGTCTTCATTATGGTATCTCCATGTGACATCCACACCTGACTGCCATTCGTCATTCCCTTCATCAATGGGCTGGATCCTTCTATGAAAGAAAGATTTGCCCGTCCGTATTCCCTGGTGTTTGAAGCTTTCACCTCGCCACCATCGAGTTGTGCCAGGTATTGCGCACCGTAACAAACTGCCAGAATGGGAATCTTGGCCCTGAAAACAAAAAAATCCGGGGCAGGTGAGTTCTTGTCCCTTACGGAAAAGGGGCTTCCTGAAAGGATTACACCCTTGATCCATTTTGTGATCTCAGGAATTTTATTGTAGGGATGAATCTCGCAATAGACATTCAACTCCCGCACACGCCGTGCAATCAACTGGGTATATTGAGAACCGAAATCAAGGATAAGAATGGTTTCTTGCATGTTACAAATATAGAAAAAAGATCCGTTCAACGGGTCAGCGTGGCCTCGTAAACCGTTTCATTTCCAACGGCATCTCTGACAACCAGCCGGAAATTGTTCTTCCCTGGTTTGATCCGGTCGTCGAACGTGTAGACCAGCAAGTTGCTTTTGGCATCGAAATCCATCAGGATCCATTTTCCGTTGAGTGTTCCTCGATAAGACTGGATTCCTGAGAGGTTATCTGAGATCTTAAATCTCAGATTTTGTTGTTTGCCGACATTTTTATTTTGCCCTACATTGACTGGCCTGATTACCGGGGAAATCGTATCGACTGCAACAGTAAAATTTCCGAATTCGCGCACCTGGGTCTTGATAAAATTATTTTCAAGTTTACTGCTTTTCCCTCTGAAATGGCCGTTCCCATCCACTTTTACGATCAGCGCTTTGCTGATCAGGGCCTTGGGAATGCCATCGGCTTTTATGGATAAGCTGCAGGCGGAATGAAGCGGTACAGTTTCGTTCTGCAGGTGATGAACGGAAGAATAACTCCCATGAACCGACGCAGAAGCAGTATAAATAAAATCCAGGTCATCATAAAGAGCATCGGCGGGAAGGTCAAAAATGATGCCTTCGGCGCTAAAATGATTACTCTTTCCGCAAGCCAGCAGGGTTCCTTTTTGCGTTCTGTTTTCCTGGATCCCTCGCGGTGCAGGAAGATGGCTTTTAACCCAGAAAGTCAGCCGGGAGGTATTCCCGAAAGCATCTTTCACGATGTAGAGTACTTTATGTGCCTTCGTATCCATAAAATTCACGAGGCCATTGTTCTTATTTCTCCTGTACATCGATAGTTTATTGTTGGGTGCGATGTAGGAACGCATGATCCGCTGGCCATTTTTTATGACCTGGGGATAATCCAGAACACTATTGGCATACCGGGTTTCGGCAAATGCAAATCGCTCGATCTTCTGCGTAAAGTAACAAACGGTATCCACAAAAAGCTCAATGGAGGTGATGCCATCCCTGGAACCGGTATCGTTGCTGAAATCCAATGCCTGAATCCCAAAGATAATGTTGCCGGAAACCTTAACCGTATCTTTTGAACTCACTTTGCAGTCATTTCCTGAACCAGTTACTGCAAGTGTTACCGGGTTACCGGAAAAATTCACCATGCTGTTTTCGTCAAAGGGATAAATCCTTACATTGTAGATCCTTGGTGGAGCACTATCCTTGAAAGGCAGGCCAAACAGCAAGGGGTTTATGATCTCCTGTGTGACCGCATCCCGGATCTCAAAATGCAGATGGGGACCTTCCGAAAGTCCTGTATTACCTGAATATGCGATCACATCGCCTTTTTTCACCTTCAAAACTCCCGGGTCAACAGGAATATCTATTTCAAATGATTCCTTTTTGTATTGTTGTTCCCTGATCCAGTTCCCGATGGCGCCATTTAATTTTTTCAGATGGCCGTAAACGGAAGTAAACCCGTTGGGATGAGTGATGTAAAGAGCTTTCCCAAAACCTGTTGAAGAGATGTTGATCCTTGAGATATAGCCATCGGCAATGGCATAAACCGGTTTACCTTCTTCACCTCCGGTACGTATATCAATTCCTGAATGGAAATGGTTTTGACGGACATCTCCAAAACCGCCTGCCAGCAGGATCGGAAAACCGATGGGTGAACGGAAATAGTTTTTTGGATAGCGGGATTGAGCTTTGGATTGTCCGGGCAGGATAATGCCCAGGATCAATACAGAAAAGAGGAGAAGGTTCTTCATAGTTTCTCTATGATTACGGATAGCTGGTCCATTCCCTGGATCACTGAATCGGCAAGCGAAAAGGTTCCCCTTCGATCCGACGGGTTGAACAGGATTGTTTTCATTCCTGCAGATTTTGCAGCAATAATATCTTTTTCATAGTTATCGCCGATCATAATGCAATTTACCGGGTTGGTCCTGAGTTTCCCGATTATAAACCGGAAAAACCGTGGATCCGGCTTCTCAAAACCTATATCCCATGAAGAAAAGATGAACCTGAAATAGGTGTCGGCGCCAACCCTGGCAAGTCCTTTTTTCACGGCCTCAGAATCCGATTCGCCGGCATTGGTTGCGATGCAACAGGTATAACCGGCAAGTGCTTTCAAAGCATCTTCAGCGCCCTTTACCCAGGCAACTTTTTCCCAGGTAAACATCGGGCCCGAAAGGTTAAAATCCACCATGATCGTATTGCCCCAATCGAAAAGGAGGATTTTTGCCATTATTTTATCGTGCAGGAAGGAATGAAAAGTTCTTTGAATACCTAAGCATCTGCGTGGTAAAATCTTCGGTGTAGGAAATTTTGATATCCTTGATGTCATCGTTGTCCATGACCGGGGTATATACAGGATTTATAAAGCCGCTGTAAGGCGCAATGTTCAGTTTTGCGTAACGGTCCAGGACTTCTTTATGAAGCCCGGGATCCACTTTAACGGCATAGGTTTCTATAAGTTCCTTTGCGGCAGGATAATCACCTTCAGAAGTGATACGCTGGATCTCGCCGAGTAACTGGCCGAAAAGGGAACGTAATTCCTGGTAATCATTGACCCGGAAAAAGGTTTTGTCATCCTTCTGAACCTTTTCGATCACATTTTTCGCTTTGCCTTTTTCATATACCCAGTGTGCAATCAGAGAACGGTCGCGCATATGAGCTTCCTCCACATCCTTACCCGGGTGAACCCTGACCAGTTGCGTCATCAGACCATTACGGATAAAGGAATTATATTCAGCTTTCACCATATCAGAAGATGGAACGAGTCCCAGGTCCATCATTTTTTTGTCCATGATGTAATATAGGGCAAACAGGTCGGCCCGGGCTTCTTCTATTGTAGAATGATAATTCTTCAGGGACTCGCTTACCACGCCTTTCATCATCTGGCCCGATCCATGCCCCAGGCATTCATGAAGGTCAGTGGTAACGTTACCAGCCAGGTACCCGTATTTTTTTGCAAGCTCAATCTCTTCCTGTGAACCTGCAAACTCCTCCAGGAATCCGTTCCCTTGAGCAGCCTGGTCGTAAGCATAGGTGATGTTATCGATGGTCACCGATTTGGAACCGTATTCCTTGCGGATCCATTGGGCATTTGGCAGATTGATCCCGATAGGCGTTGTAGGATCGCTGTCGCCGCCAAGCTGCACAGCCGTGATGACCTTCGCAGTGACACCTTTGACCTCCTTTTTCCTGTATTTCGGTTCAACGGGGGAATTATCCTCGAAGAATTGCGCATTCCTGCTAAGGGTTTCCGTGCGTTTTGTGGCTTCCACATCTTTGAAATTGGCCATGGCCTCCCAGGTTCCCTTCTTTGCAAGGGGATCCCCGTATACTTCAATGAACCCATTGATAAAATCCACACTTGATTCCTGGTCTTTTACCCAGAGAATGTTGTATTCATCCCAGGTTTTAAGATCACCGGTACGGTAGTACTCGATCAGTTTGGAAATCACGGTGCGTTGCCCGGGATTTTCAGCCACATTCATGGCCTTGTTGAGCCAGAAAATAATTTTCCCAATGGCCATGGAATACAATCCGCTGACTCGGTAAGGTTTTTCGACAACCTTTCCGTTCTCCTTTACCAGCTTTGAATTCAAGCCAAAGGCTATAAGTGTGTCCTGCCCGTTTTTTCCAACATTTTTCCGGAGGTTTACATAAAATCCTTCCGCTTCTTTCTGGGTAACACCTTCATAGAAATTACTGGCCGAACCGGCAATCATATCCACTTCCGGATTCTGGTTAACCCGTTTGGGTGCGATATCAGGGTCAAAAATGATAGGTGTGATCTCGGTGATGAAATCTTCGATGGTTTGTTTGGGCTTAAGTGGCAGTTGTTTTGGATCCATTTTCCTGAGGAGAGCGGCAAAATAATCTTTTGAAAATTCCGGAAAAAATTTGTCTGTCGAATAATGATGATGGATCCCATTGGAGAACCAGATGCGCTTGAGATAAACCGTAACATTTTTAAAATCATTGCCACTCCGGTCACCGTGATAATCCGTATAGATGGCTTCCAGCGTCTTCCTTATCAAAAGATTGTATTTGTAATTCTGATCATAGGTAATGTCCCTTCCCGACAAGGTAGCCTGGCTAAGGAAGTAGATCAGTTCTTTCTGTTTCAGCGACAGTGTATCAAATCCCGGCACCTTGTACCGTAATATTTTCGCATCTGCAAACTGCTCGGTTATCCACTTGAACGCTTTGGCATTCGTCACTTCGTTTTTATTTTTTTCAGGCATAAAAGACATTAATGATACAACGATAACCAGGAGAAAATTAAAAAGGATTCTTTTCATTAAATAAAAATTAATTTTTCTTACTATCAGGAGATTTAAGTGTTAAGTTTTAAGTGTTAAAGTTCCAGTTCCAAAATTCCTGCATTCTGAATTCTGTATTCTGAACTCTTAATTCTTTTTGATAACCTTTCCGTCAAATACAGGAACCACCTTGGTCTGATCAGTTGTGAACGAGTAAGGGATCACATCATCCAGTCCCAGTTTTTTCAGCCGGTGCGAGTGGGCGGCCTTTTTGATATACTGTAAAATATCGTCTTTTGCCACATTCCACAGATCGATGGAAGCGTGGGCAGAATCACAATTTGTTGTGAATTTTCCACTATCCAGCAAACGGCTTGAAAGTGCACCTGCAAAGAGGGTATCTTCCAGGCAAAATTTATTTTTCCATCCCGAACAGAGAATGACCACATTTTTTTCCTCCTCGCAAAGCCATTGAGCGAGTGCGCTAATGTTGATGAATGCTCCGATCACCACCCCGTTCCGAATGCTTTGCCATTTCCAGAGCCTGCGTCCCGTTAGTGGTACAATACACCAGTGTTTTTCCTTCAACCCGCTCGCGTGTGAAGCTGAAAGAGGAATTCCCAAAATCGGCAAAATCCAGTTTCATTCCATCCTGTTCAGAAGCGACGAGGAAACCCTGCTCTTTCAACTGTTTTGCTTCTTCGATGGTGGCCACGGGGATGATAGCTTGAACCCCATTCTCAAAGGCCGTACAGATGGTGGTGGTGGCTCGCAGGATATCGACCAGTACCACAATGAAATTTTCTTTAATAAGGATCTCCGGGAAAAGTTTCGGAGAGAAACACACCTCAACGCAACGGGTCCTATCTTTTTCAGGTTTCATCCTTTAATCAATAAAAAACAACTTCACACCCCGGGTGTGTTATTTTGAATTTGGCTATCCGCTTTTCCGAGATCCGGGTATTGAAAATCTTCAGCGATTTCAATCCAGTCATGGTTTCCAACACATCGAGATTACTTACCTTGGTATTATAAAATTCCAGTATTTTCAGTTTTTTAAGATTTTGCAGGTATTTCAGGTTTTTCACCGGTGTTCCTCCGAATTTTAAGGTTTCAAGGAACAGCAGGTGCTGGATAGGCATCAGGTCATCAACCTGTGTATTAGAGAAATCAAGTTCCCGGAGGTTTGTAAGGGTTGTGATTTCATTCAGTTGTGTTACCGGGTTTTTCGGAAACCGGAGTACCTGAAGTTGTGTCATCCTGCTCAGGGGTTCGAGACTCGAGACCCGGGTATCTGATATTTCAAGCTCTCTCAGCCGGGAAAGATTAATCACTGGTTGCAAACTAATGATCCCCGGATCTTCATTGATGACCAGTTTTTCTGTCCCTGCGATCTTCTGAAGTTGCACTTTATCCGGTATACCTGAAAAACTGAAATAGCGCAAAAGATCATCTTTCCATGCCTGAGAAAGTCCATTCCACCATTGTGTATTTTCATAAGTCTGGGAAATCACCAGGCAATGGGGGTTCTCATCCATGAATTCATTTGCCTTTGCAAGGGTCAGGCCTGTATTATCTGCATAAATGAAAGTCAGGTTCTTTAATGAACTGAGCGGGGAAATATCACTTACCGAAGTATTGTCAATGGACAGGATGGTAAGTTTTGTCAGTTTTGACAAGGGCTGAACACTGGAAACCTTTGTGTTGGTAGCATTGATCAGGGTAATTTCCAAAAGGTCTTTCAGGGGTTCCAGACTGTTTACTGCCGTATTCGCGCACTCAACGATCCGTAATTGTGTTAGTTTTGAAACAGGATCCAACGAAGTTATTGCCATCCTTCCGTTAATATTCAGGCTATCGAGAGTGATCAGGTGGTGCAGTTGCTCGGGGCCGGGTGAATTATCCAGTTTCCGGTACAGGTTGAAGACTTTTTTCCAGACAGCCGGCATGCTTCCCCACCATTTTGCCAAGGCTTCCGATTCAAACACAAGGTCAATATCCGGGTGTTTCAGCATGAACTGCAAGGCATGGTCAGGATCGACCTTGGTGTTGTCGCAATAGATCTTTTTGATCCCGGGAATATGTTCAAACACATCCAGCGACCTGACGCCGGTGTTGTCGAAGAACACAAGAGATAAATTGGTAAGGTTCTTCAGGGGATTGAGATTTGAAACAGGAGTATGGGTAAAATAGAGCACTTCAAGGTTGGTGAGTCCCGATATTGGTTGCAGGTCCGAAACACGGGTTTCCGAGAATCTCAGGTCCTTCAGCGCTGTCAGGTCGATCAGGGGTTGAAGGCTGTCGATACCGGTGCTGCTGAAATTGAGGATCTCAAGGCTTGTAAGCCCCGATAACACATTCAGGGTCGTAACCGGTATCTTTTTCATTTTCAGGGAACGGAGATGATTTGAATAGCGAAGGGGTTCAAGGGTTGTAACCTGTGTACCTGAAATATCAAGCTCTTCCAATTGGTTCAGGTTACGAAGCGGCATAAGATTGGAAACCGGCGTATTGGAAATCGAAACTTTTTTCAGGGAAGAAAGCTTTGCCAGGGGTTCAAGATCGGTCAGGCCGGCATTTCCGGAAATATCGATCTCCTTCATCAGGATTACCTGCAAGATCAGTGCATAAAACCGTCCTGCATCTGTCTGAACAGGGTTTCCGTTCACCATGGCAACCGTATCATTGAAGTATGAAACCTGATCCAACGGAACATTTGCATCCACCTGAAGACCCTTCCCGAAGATCAGTTTCCAGTTTGCAGGCAATCCGTTCCACCAATTCCGCATATCGGCCCGTTCGTTCATCTTAGTGGTATAGATGCTTGCAATCTTTAGTTCCTGTTTGCTGTCGTCATAATTAATCTCAAAATACCGGACTTTGTTTGAGTTTACGGAATCGTGATTGACCGTGATCCCTTTCAGGTTCCGGTTGGCTGTGATCTTGAAATAGGTTTGCCCAATGTCATTTTTCATGACACTTACATCCTGCACAGTATAAAGAAAACTGGCCCCCTGAAAGAAAAAATCCACATCGCTTAGGTAAGAAGGAATATCCTTATAAAGGGGAACCAACCGTTTTTCATCGAGGTCATCTTCCACCTGGACTTTCTCGTTCATGAAAAATTTCAGATAACTCTCGTTGATAATGATCTCTTTTTCCTTGACGGGATTTTTTTTATCGGCGAGAAAATTCAGTGTGCCTTCGAAAAATTTAACCAGTCCTGAGCATTGCGTTCGAAAGCCCTCGATCTGTTCCGGTGTAAACTCCGTAATGATTGGTTTTGCAGGTTCTTTGGGATTTGATTTCGTTCCCTTCCCGGGAACCTGTTTTGTGTTGAATGTCTTCTTTGTCGCCGGGATGGGAGTGGTTTTTTTCTGTTGGGTGGCAACTGTTGTTTTTTTCTGCGGATAAACAATCACCGCAAGGAGAATAAACAACAGGATAGCCGGTAATTGTAAAATATTATTTTTCATGGATGTAATTTCGGAGGAGTTCATTCTTATCCTTATCGGTGATCTTCAGCATATTCGAAATTAGCCAGCCTGAATTGTTATTGTTGCGGTTAAAATAGGAAACTTCGAAGTACCAGCCGGGGATCTGCAAAAAATGGAATTTTACTTCTTTCACCGATTCAAATATCAGGTTTCCGTTTTTTATTTCTGAGACGAAAAGGGCAAGCTGATCCGGGCGGTAATAGCGGTCAAGATAGTAATCCAGGTTTCCCGGTTCCTCAAAGACCTTGTGAATATTCATAAAATCGATTTCATGGCTGAGGGGATGCAGAAAAAGCTTCAGGTTCGCGGTATCACCAACATGGATAAAAAGATCATTGAAACGGCCGAAATAAACATTCGAGAACACCCATTTATACCCGTTATTCTGTTTTTCCAGTTTCATGTAAAGAATGATGTCGACCTTCTCATGCTTATAGGTAAAACTTGCAGTAACTTCCGAGAACCAGTCCTTACCGTGAAAATCGAGGAAAACCGGTCTTTTTTTGTTGGTAACCTGTTCGATAAAGGTGTTTTTATCATCTGTGGAAACAAATGCGCTGTAAGTATCAAAAAGAATATTCAGGTATTTTTTCCGGGATTTCAGATCCCTGAATGTACTGTCACCCGAATAGGTTCTTTTTCCTATTACATCTTCTTCGGCATTAAACCGCCGGAAGAACTGGTTGACTTGCTTGGTCTGTGCATAAAATTTCGATTCATCACCGGTGAATGAACTGAAAGAGGAGCCATTCTGGCAAAAAACAATCGCCGGCAGAAGCATAATAAAAACGAAAGAGATGAGTCTCATTAAGGTACGGTTATTAATGAAGTATAAGAAGCAGGGATCAGGAGCCGGGAATTTAAGTTTAAGTTCCCTGTTCTGCAGATCCCTGGCCGGAAATTCGAAATTATTTTGAAGTTTCCTTCACGCGGATATCGCCGAGAAGCACGTCCCAGAAACCGATCAGCCTTCCACCGATTTGCGTCTCTTTCCGTTTTACATATACCGTGATATCTTTCTTTGTGGTATCTTCATAGATCAGGCCCTTTTCTTTATCGAATCCCTGGAACCGTTGGTATATAGTGATCACTCCAACATAAGTGCCATCCGGCTGGCGTTCAAGGTCGCTGACATACTGGATTTTGTACCAATCGATGGTGACCCTGTCGTAGTTGAGTTTCATCAGCCGGTCGAAATATTCCCTGACCTTAAAATAGGCAACATCCGGCTTTGAAAGTGAAGAAACACCAATCTCACTATTCTCCATAAAGAGCTCGACGGCCCTTTCGATGACCCGCTGTGATTCAGACCAGGGTGTGCTCTTGTTGCCTATAATGCTGATGTACTTGCTGAGATCCCTGACCTTTTCCAGAGCGAGGCTGTCGATGGCCTGTTTCCGCTGAGGGGATATATTCTCATCTTTATTCTGTGCAAAAAGGCCTGATGTAAGGATCAGGAGGCATATCAACCCTATACTTGAAATTCTTTTTTTCATCTTTCTGTGATTTAATGGTTACTGCTCAAATGCTTGCTTGTTGATCGTCAAAGGATCACTTTTTAATAAGGTCGAGTTCCTTTATCTTTCCTGCCCCGTCAAGCTGGTAAGTATCCACCTCATTCCGGCTTGCTTTCTGGTCGCGCACGAATTCGAGGTATCGTTTTATAGTAGTGGGTTTATCATAATCCACGATCGATCCTTCCTTGCTGATGATGATCAACACCGTAGCGTCTTCAGAAGAAAAGAGTTGCAGGGTACTCCGGGTCAGCGACATTACCTGGCTGGCATTGCCCGACTTTGATGCATCTGCAATTCCCTGGAATGAATTTTCAAGCTGGTTTTTAAGCGGGACATTTTTCTTGGTTCGCATCGCTGCGATCTTTTGTTCAACTTTTACAATAAGGTCGTTGATATCTTTATTACCCAGGTTCATGGACTTGATCTTTGCAAGTTCTGCTTCCAGTTCATCGGCCGATTTATCATCCTTGTTCAGGAGCATATCCAGCAATTCCGCACGGGCCGCATCGATCTGTTCTTGTTTTTGCTTTTCCTTCTCGGCAAAGGCCTTCTTGAGCACCTGGCGTGCCTCTTCAATCATTTTATCCAGTTCAGGATCCTTGAAGTGCTTGTTGGTGATCTCGTTCACCGTCCTTTCCTGAGCTTCAAGCGGTCTTGTGCTGGTTCCGTTGATGATTTCTGTAAGTTGCTTCTTAGCCAATTCGATTTGGGCTTTCCGTTCTTTCTTCGACATTTTCCCTGTCGTTTTGCAACCATCCGAACCAATAGCTACTGCAGCAATCAGGAGAATAAATACAAAATGCTGCCATTGAAGGGATTTGATTTTCTGAATAATTCCTGTCATATCATTTTCATTTTAAAGGTTAAGATCAATATTGAACTTCCTGTGCCATTGTTATCCTTTATAGAAAGGCATTCTGACAACTTCCGCTTTTATGGATTTATCGCGGATCTTTATAAATATTTTGCTGCCTTCTTTTGAAACTGCAGCCGGCACATATCCCATTCCAACCGGTATTTTTAATGTAGGGGCCATGGTTCCCGAGGTCACTTCGCCGATCACATTACCGGACGCGTCAATGATAGGATATCCATGCCTTGGAATTCCCATTTCAACCATTTTAAATCCCACCAGTTTTTTCGAAACACCTTCCTGTTTCTGACGAAGCAACTCGGCTTTATTTATGAAATCCTTTTCAGGGGTAAATTTGGTGATCCACCCAAGTCCGGCTTCGATGGGAGAAGTCGTATCGTTGATGTCGTTGCCGTAAAGACAATATCCCATTTCCAGTCGCAGGGTATCGCGGGCGCCCAACCCGATATTCCTGATCCCGAATTCTTTACCAGCTTCAAATACTGCATTCCATATCTTCGGGGCATCTTTATTCGCCATGTAAATCTCACAACCCCCTGAACCGGTATAACCGGTTGTTGCAAAGATGATATCCTTGACACCGGCAAATGTGAGTTTCTTGAACGTATAATATTCCATATCAGTTACTGTGGTATCGGTCAGCTTCTGCATGGCCTTGAGCGCCAAAGGTCCCTGGACGGCTAGTTGTGCGATTTCGTCGGAAGCATTGTACAGGGTGGCTCCCATTTTGTTTTGTTTGTTGCACCAGGCCCAGTCCTTTTCAATATTGGAAGCATTGACAACCAGCAGGTAGGTTTCTGCATTCACCCGATAAACGAGTAAGTCGTCCACGATCCCACCCTGTTCATTCGGGAAGCAGGAATACTGCACTTTCCCGTCCACCAGTTTCGAGGCATCATTAGAAGTCACCCATTGAATAAAATCTAGTGCTTTCGACCCTTTTACCCAAAATTCTCCCATGTGTGAAACATCAAAAACGCCTATGCCTTTTCTGACAGTTTCATGTTCGAGATTTACCCCGTCAAACTGCACCGGCATGAAGTAACCTGCAAAGGGAACAATTTTGCCTCCGTTGGCCTCGTGAAATTTTGTAAATGCTGTAGTTTTCATAGCTTCTTTTTTGTAAACGATGCAAAGTTAGAAAAAATTGTTAGGAGCCTCCGGAGACAGCTTTTATAGTTTCTAACTTTAGCAAGTTGATAACTCCGGTGCAAGAAGAAAATAATTTGTAATTTTATCAAATGTTTTTTACACGTCAAAATACGCCTCGCTGGATGATCTTCCTGATCGACATGTTCGTTGTGATTTGCTCGGTACTGCTTGCATATCTGTTGCGATTCAACTTTTCGATCACGGTCAAAGACGTGCAGCCTCTTCCAGAAATTCTGACCTACATGGTCTTTGTCCGTGCAGGCAGCTTTCTCATTGCGCGGTCGTATGCAGGTATCATCCGCTATACCAGCACATCCGATGCCCTGCGAGTGGTTCTGACGGTTTTATCCGGAAGTGTCGTCTTTGCAATCACCAACCTGATCACCTTTTTCCTGATCAACAAGTTTTTCTTCATCCCTTTTTCAGTCATCATCATCGACTTCCTGATCACCTGTATGGCTATGGTCACCTTCCGGATGGTGGTCAAGATCGCATTCCTGGAACTGCAACGCCCTGAACGTGCACAAGTGAATGTCATCATTTACGGGGCAGGGGAAGCAGGTATTACAGCAAAAAGAGTCCTCGACAGGGATGCCAGAACGAAATACAAGTTGATCGCTTTTCTTGACGATGATCCCGGCAAAGTTGGCAAAAAGCTTGAAGGGATTGATATTGTCAGGCCTGATAAACTGAATGACCTGCTTGAGAGATATACCGTCGGACAGGTGATCCTTGCCGTTCAGCAATTCGACACACAACACAAACAGGAATTGGTCGACCTCTGCCTTGAGCATGAGGTGAAGGTCCTCACGGTGCCCCCTATGATGGAATGGATCAACGGGGAACTCAGTTTCAATCAGATCAAAAATATCAGGATTGAAGATCTGCTGGAACGGGAAGAGATTCGATTGGACGACCGGCAGATTCGGGCAGAGTTGACAGGTAAAACCATCATCATTACTGGGGCGGCAGGTTCCATTGGGAGTGAACTTGCACGGCAGATCATGAAATTCCATCCTCTCAACCTGCTATTGATCGACCAGGCGGAAACCTCCATGCACCAGCTGGAATTGGAATTTATTGAAAACTACAAGGACCGTCATCCCCGGTTCCTCCTGGCAGATATCCGGAATGCTTCCCGGATGGAAAACATCTTCCGTGAATCAAAACCCGACATCATTTATCATGCAGCCGCCTATAAACATGTGCCGGTCATGGAGAGTAATCCGTCGGAAGCTATTTTGACCAATGTGAACGGAACCCTTATCCTTGCAGATCTTGCCATAAAATACAGGTCGAAAAAGTTTATTATGATCTCGACCGATAAAGCGGTAAATCCGACGAGTGTCATGGGAGCTTCCAAAAGGATCGCAGAAATCTATGCCCAATCTTTGAACCATAACGGCGAACCCCGGTTCATTACTACCCGGTTCGGGAATGTACTCGGTTCAAACGGATCAGTAATTCCTCTTTTCCGAAACCAGATCGAAAAAGGAGGGCCTGTCACCGTCACCCACCCTGAGATCACCCGGTATTTCATGACCATACCGGAGGCCTGCGCACTGGTGCTTGAGGCAGGTACAATGGGCAAGGGATGTGAGATCTTTATTTTTGATATGGGAAAATCCGTCCGTATCGTCGACCTGGCCAAAAAAATGATCAGCCTTTCAGGATTGACCCTCGGGAAAGATATCCAGATCAGATTTACCGGCCTTCGCCCGGGAGAAAAACTATATGAAGAACTGCTGAACAGCAAGGAAAACACGATCCCGACCCATCATCCCCGTATTCTTATCGCTAAAGTAAGGGAATATAATGCAGGGGAAGTCTACCATCAGATCGATGACTTGATCCGGCTTGCAGTATCCGGCCACGAGAAAGAAGTGGTGCAGAAAATGAAAGCCATCGTACCGGAATTTAAAAGCCAGAATTCCATTTTCGAAGAGCTGGACCAGCACTGATTTACGATTTACGTTTTACGATTGAATTTACGATTTCAGATTTCAGATTGCTATTTTCGCCATTTCGCTTTTCGCTATTTCGCCATTTATGATAACCATCCTTGGTCCCACAGCTTCTGGCAAAACCGCTCTTGCTGCTCATCTTGCTTATGTACTTGACGGGGAAGTGATCTCGGCAGATTCACGGCAAGTATACCGCGGAATGTCGATAGGAACAGGCAAGGACCTCTCGGAATATAGGGTGAATGGGAAGAAAGTCCCCTACCATCTCATTGATATTGTCGATCCGGGATACGAGTATAACATTTTCGAATTCCAGCAGGATTTTTTAAAAGCCTATTCCGATATCATTTCACGGGGAAAACTTCCTGTACTTTGTGGCGGATCCGGGATGTATCTTGAATCTGTATTGAGAAAATACCGGCTGAAAAAAACAGAACCCGGTCTGAAAACCCATGAGGTCCTTTCACAAAAAACGGATAAGGAATTGAAGGATTTGCTGCTTTCCCTGAAAACGCCGCACAATACAACCGACCTCCTCGACCGCAGCAGGATGATCCGTGCTATCCTGATCGGCATGGCACCGGATGAAAAGACAGGAGAAGATGTTTTCCCGGAACAAATGCCTTCCCTCATTTTCGGGATCCATTGGGAAAGAGCCCTACTCCGCGAAAGAATTACCAACCGGTTGCAAACCCGCCTTGAACAGGGGATGATCGAAGAAGTAAGGGAACTGCTGGACATGGGATTGACTCCTGATCAGCTGAAATTTTACGGGCTGGAATACCGCTATATCACGCTTTATCTTGAAAAAAAACTTGATTATAATGAAATGTTCCGCCTGCTGAACATCGCGATCCACCATTTTGCAAAACGGCAGATGACCTGGTTCCGGAAAATGGAAAAGTCGGGATTGACAATCCATTGGATCGGGGGAAAAACCAGTATGGATGAAAAGATTATGGAGGTAAATAAGGTTATAAAATCAAAAAAAGATTAGTGAAATTTGGATATGTTTAATCTTTATTATTATATTTGTGTTTAATTATTCCTAGCTACCCACCAAAACCAACGTATTATGAAAAAGAAAAACACACTTTTAGCCATTGGAATTCTATTATTGAGTACGGTTATCATGTTCTCTGCCTGCAAAAAGAAGTCAAGTGATACGACGACTGTAAACCCTCCTACTTTTTCTTTAAGTGCAACGGTTGACCCGAACAACACCGCAAATTTACTTTTCTACATCTCCTGTTCAACCGATAATGTTAAAATGACCAGAATCGATATCAAAGATCCGATCAACAGCGGGATCCCGCCGGTTGATCTGCAAGGTATGACCATGTTGAAAAATGAAAATTACTACCTGACAACTTCCTACACCAAGGAGTTAGGGACCTGGACCTTTACTTTTACAGGGAACAGAAGTTCCGATAATTCCGGTTTTGTTTCGTATGCATCGATGAATGTTACAGGCAAATAAAGAAGCAAAAGGCAAATAAAAAGCCCAATCGGAATCCGGTTGGGCTTTTTATTTCCCCTTGAATTATTTTGTCTTATCAGGAAATGGTGGAGGAGGAGGCAGTTCTTTCGGCCATGATTTCAGTTCATCCAGCATCTCCTGGATTGCCTTATTCAGTTGTTGATCTTCACCGGCATATTCCTTTGCGGGATCATTATCAACCATGATATCCGGATCTACGCCATGTCCTTCAATGATCCATGATTTCCCTTCGTTATCATAGGGAGCAAATTCCGGCCGCATCAGCTGACCGCCATCGATAAGCGGAAGGGATCCACGGATCCCCACGACGCCACCCCACGTCCTGAGACCGATGGCCTTACCGATTTTCATTTTCTTAAACTGATAAGGGAAAAGGTCGCCATCCGATGCAGAATACTGGTCGATGAGGATGCATTTCGGGCCCCATTGCATTTCCAGTCTGCCCGGATGCGAAGCCGTATTCCGGCTCATCTCGATCATGGTCATTTCACGGGCAAGGCGCTCTATGATCATCGGAGATACATTTCCGCCGCCATTGCCGCGGTCATCGATGATCAGTGCACGCTTGCTCAACTGCGGATAGAAATGCTTAACAAATTCATTCAGTCCTTCTACCCCCATATCCGGAATATGAATATAACCGACCTCACCGTTTGTGGCATCACTCACTTTCTTAATATTGTTCTGAACCCAGTTGTAGTAATAAAGCCCGGCTTCCGCATCGGTAGGAATAACCAGAGTTTTGTGAGCGCCGGTTTCGGAAGGCGAACCATTTACGGTCAACTCAACCTGCACACCGGCTTTATTAATAAAAGCTTCATAAATGTTGTTCAGGTCTTTCACGGATTGCGCGTCAACAGCAATGATGTAGTCTCCCTGCTTCACATTTACCCCTAATTCGGTGAGCGGGGAACGTGATTCGTTGGTCCAATTCTCCCCTTTCAATATTTCGTCAATTTTATAATATCCCGAAGGATCCCTTGAGATCTTGGCGCCCAGCAATCCCATTTTGATTCTTTTCGGGTCTGGTTTGTCACCTCCGCCAACATAGGAATGCCCGATGCTGATCTCGCCTACCATTTCACCAAGGATGTAAGTCAGGTCATTGCGGTTGTTAATATAGGGAAGAAGGGGTTCATATTTCTTCTGGATCGCCGGCCAGTCTAAACCCTGCATATTCGGGGCATAAAGAAAATACTTCATTTGGCGCCAGGCCTCATGGTAGATCTGGTTCCATTCCGCTCTGAGATCCACCATTACTTTCATGTTTGTAAGATCCATCCAGTCTTTGACATCAATTTTGCCTTTGGGAAGATCGATTACTGCATATCTTCCATAGGAATCGACCATCATTTTCTTGGAATCAAAAGAAATTTCATAAGACCTGTAATCGCCCAGGTCCGATTCTTTTTTATCTTTCAAACTGAACATTTTAAGAGAAGGATGTTCTCCTCTTCTTCCTCCTTTAACATAATAAACATTATCACCCACTTCACTCACATTGAAATAGGATGCAGCGTCAATTGGCAGGACGACGATCCGGTCGATGATTCCGTCAAGGTCGACCTTAACATCGACCGCCGCCTTGGAATCACCTTCTTTCTTCTCCTCTTTTTTTATATCTTTCTTTTCAGGTTTGGCATTGGCATCGCTTTTTTCTTCCTTCTTTATGCTGACTTCATCATTTTCAGGAGAAAAAGGGTTCGGTGTACTTTTCGCCAGTGTGACAAAATAGATCTTTGTCATATCCGCGTAAGAATGGTTCCATTCTGTCCAACTATAGATCGGGTTAAAATCGCGGTTGGATGTAAAGAACAGGTATTTCCCATCACTGCTGAAACGGGGGTCGCCGGCTTCATACCAGCCATCCGTAACTGGGTATTTGTTTTTGGAAACCACTTCATAGAGGTAGATCTTCGTTTCGGCACTCCGGTCGGGACGGGCATAGGTGATCCATTTGCTGTCAGGCGACCAGCCGTATTCTCCGAATTCCCAATCCTTGGCCTGGTCGACGAGGGTCACTTCTTTCGAATCGATGTCGACATATTGCAAACGAAGCATTTTATCGGCCCAGAGAAGTTTTTTACCATCAGGCGACCATGACATATCGTATTTGTAGGTATCGGCATTCTTTGTGATCTGAATGGGATCAGCGCTGCCGTCCTGTTTCTGCAGATAGATCTCGTCCTCTCCTGTTTTATCGGAAACATAAGCGATGTATTGGCCATCGGGCGACCAGTTCACATTGCGTTCATGCACACCGGAAGAATGAGTAAGGTTTTTGGTGATCCCGGTCTTAGCAGGAACTGTCCAGACATCGCCGCGGGCATCAAAGGCGACCCTTTTACCGTCAGGTGAAAGTGAGGAAGAGTTGATGATTTTACTGGCATCTTTCAGGGAACTCCGGGCATTTATAAAATCATCATTGATGCGGATGGTAATTTTATTGGTTTTCTGGGTTACAAGGTCAAAGACATAAAGAAAGCCTCCGTTTTCAAAAACGATGGCATCATCCCCCAGGGAAGGGAACTTGCAATCGAATTCGGTAAAGTTGGTGACTTTTTTTGTTTCTTTTGTATTCAGGTCATAGCAATACAGATTGGTAGGACGTTCCCGTTCTGACATAAAATAGATCTTATCACCGGCCCACATGGGAAATATATCCTGGACGATATTGTTGGTCAGATTTTCGATTTGTTTTGTTTTAAAATCATAGATCCAGATATCATCTGCCATTCCGCCTTTGTAGTATTTCCAGGTCCGGAATTCACGAAAAACGCGGTTGTATACGAGTCTGGTTTTATCGGGTGAATAGCTGCAGAATCCTCCTACAGGCAGGGGTAGCTCTTCCGGCAGGCCTCCGTTCACATTAACCAGGAATAACTGGCCTTTAAAATCATTAAAAGTTTGTTTCCGCGACCGGAAGAGGATGTTATCATTGTCTTTCCAGGTCATTACAATGTTGTTGGGGCCCATCCGGTCGGAGATATCATCCCTTCCGAGGGTTGCAGTAAAAGTGAGGCGCTTGGGAATCCCGCCTTCTGCCGGGATCAGGTATACTTCCGTATTCCCGTCATATTGCCCGGTAAAGGCAATATGTTTCCCATCCGGGGAAAAACGCGCAAACATTTCATAGCCATTCTCATCGTTGGTTAGTTTACGGGCCACACCCCCGTTACGATCCACCGTATACAAGTCGCCAGCACAGGTAAACACAACCTGGTTTCCATGTATCGTCGGGAACCTCAGCAAACGGGCTTCATCCTGGGCCATCATCATATAACAAAGGAAAAGAGCCGGGATCATCAGAAGATTTTTTTTCATAGATTTAATTTTTAAAAAATAGGAAATGCAATTTGGGCAAACAAATTTATTCAGAATCCGGGAAGTTCAACCCAAAAATCGGCAAATCTGTTTAAATACTTGTTGAAGTGAGCGTTTTCAGGCATGGCATTAATCCTTCATGGCGATTTTTTTCATTACCCCGTGCTTTTTTCGTAAGTTTGAGTCCTTTTTATCAATCTTAACAGGATGTTCCGGAAGTTCACGTTTATCTTTCTTCTCATATTAACATTGCCATCCACATTTATCCAGGCTCAGAAAGTAGCCCTCGTCCTCAGTGGCGGCGGATCCCGGGGAGCAGCGCACATCGGCGTGATCAGGGCACTGGAAGAGAACCAAATTCCCATCGATTATATTATAGGCACCTCAATCGGAGCCATTGTCGGGAGCCTTTATGCAAGCGGGTATACGGCCGATGAAATGGAAAAGCTAATGGATTCTGAGGCTTTTCAGCGTTGGGTGGCAGGAGTCATGGATGACCGGTACATCTATTATTACCGAAAGGAAGATCCCAATGGCGGATGGGTTTCCCTGGATTTCGATTTCAGGAAAAAGCTGACATCCCAGCTTCCGACCAACCTCATCTCCCCTTATGAGATGGATTATGCTTTCCTTCAGATCCTGGGGCCTTCATCAGCAGCCTGTAATAATAACTTCGACCACCTCATGATCCCTTTCCGTTGCGTCGTTTCAGATGTTGATTCCACCCAAAAACTCGTGATGGGAAAGGGTGATCTTAGCAGTGTCGTGCGAGGTTCCATGAGTATCCCTTTTGTTTTTAAGCCTATTACCATCAATGGAAAACTCGTCTTCGACGGTGGGATGTACGATAATTTCCCTACCGATGTAGCTGTAAAGGAGTTTCACCCCGATGTGATCATCGGCAGCAGGGTTGCTGAACGTTATAGCAGCCCCGACCGGGAGGATGTCGTTTCCCAGTTGCTGAGTATGCTGATGACCCGGCAGACTGATAGTATCGCCTTTTCGAATTCCGTGTTGATCGCCCCCAATATTCCTCACATTAACATCATAAGTTTTTCAAAGGTCCATGAACTTGCAGATAGTGGTTACCTGGCGGCCAAAAGAAAGATCACGGACATACGGAAACTCGTAAAAGACTCTCTGGATCCCCGGATCCTGGCGCAAAGACGGGATGATTTTCACAAAAAAGAACCTGCAGTCGTGTTCGATTCTATCCATATCACCGGATTAAACACGGCACAGACCCGATATGTGATCAAGATCCTGAAACATGGAAAAAGGTTTATCAGCCCGGAAGATCTGAAAAAACAATATTTCCGTTTTATCAATGAGGGATTTGTCAAAGGGATCCATCCCATTGCAAGGTTCAATCCAGCTTCGGGATACTACGATCTTTATCTCGATATACAGAAAGCCGAAAATTTCAATTTACAGTTTGGGGGAAACATCAGCCTTGGTGCAAACAGCCAGGGGTTCCTGGAGATTCAGTACAAATACCTCTGGACTAAAGCCCTTCGGTTCATGATCAATGGCTATCTGGGGCGATTCTATAATTCCATTAAAGCTCATGCCAGGATCGATTTCAACTCAAAAGTGCCATGGTTCCTGGAAACAGGATATACCTATAACCATTACGATTATTTTGCAACGACGACCTATTTTTTCGATGATAAAACCCCTTCTTATGTCAGGCAACGTGAATATTTCGGGGATCTCTGCATCGGGATGGCTATGACCAATAAGGGAAAACTGAGTTTCCGTACTTCCTATGCCTTTAACAACAGCAGTTATTATCAGAATAATATGTTTTCAAGGCTTGACACAACCGATCAAACCAGTTTTAATTTCGTCAATCCGGAACTGTGTTTCGAATTGAACAACCTCAACAGGAAGCAATATGCAAATGCCGGGGCATGTTTTAAATTAGCCGCTGGATATATAAACGGCAATGAGGGCTATCTGCCCGGAAGCCTGGCCTTCAATAAGAAGGAGTTCAAAGCCAACCATTCCTGGTTTTATTTAAAGCTGCTCTATGATAATTATTTCGCGTCATGGGGACCTTGTAAATTTGGCCTGTATACGGAAGCTCATCTTTCGAACCAGCCATTGATGAACAATTATACCTCAACCATTCTCAACATACCCGATTTTCATCCGGTTCCTGAAATGCAAACCTTTTTGATGCCTGCATACCGGGCAACCAGTTTTGCGGGATTGGGTATAAAAACAATCGTAAAGCTTTATAAAAAAGTTGAATTCCGGTTGGAAGGTTATGTTTTCCAACCTTACCAGGAGCTAACGGAGAACCCGCTGGATCTGACTGCCACATTTGGGCCCATATTTTCCAATCGCTCATGGATAGGGTCAGCTGCCCTTGTTTACAATACCTTCATTGGTCCGATCAGCCTTGGTGTCAATTATTATGACAAGATGGCCGAGCATGTTACAATCAATGTGAATATCGGGTATATCCTGTTTAACAGGAAAGCCTTGCCATAGCTGGCGAGCTGATGAGCTGGCGAGTTGGTGAGCTGGTGAAGTGGTGAATTGGTGAAGTGGCGAACTGGTGAGTAAAAAGGTTAATTTACTTTACAAACTTTATAAACTTTACGAACTTTAAAAATTTTGTGACTCTGTAACTCTGTAACTCTGTAACTCTGTGACTCTGTGACTTTCAATTATCAATTTTCAATTTTTAATAAAAAAATGCTACTTTTGCACTTTAATCTATCATTTTACCGGCCCTGGTCGGACGCTGAAATTAAGTACTATGTTTAATTTGCTGAAAACCGTTAATGGAAAATTTAAAAAACACCCATCAGATTCCTGAATCTGAGAATACTCCGCTTCAGGAAGAGAATTCTTCACCTGTTGAACAAACAGAATCCGAAATTAAAGAAACTCCACTTACTGAATCCGTTCAGAGCGACGAAGAAAAACCTACTGAGGAATTCCACGAAATCCTCCCTCAAATAAAGGAGGAACCTACCGAAGATGAGCCCTCGGAAGAGAATAACCCTGTTGAAGAACTCCCGGAGATCCTACCTGAAATAAAGGAGGAACACATCGAAGATGTACTTTCGAAAGAGAATAACCCTGTTGAAGAACTCCCGGAACTAAAGGAAGAACATGCGGATGAAGAACTTTCAGAAGAGATGGCCGAGCATGAGGCCAGCGAACAGGAAAAGGATTTCAATACATTTTCACGGGAACAACTGGTCAATGAGCTGGAAAAAGCGGTACATGAGCCTGATCTGAATATTATTAAAACCAGGATTGCCCTGATCAAAGTTGCCTTCCTGAAGAAAAAGAAAGAAGAAAATTTACAGCAATACGAGAAATTCGCAGCCGGGGAAGGCCATAAGGAAGTGCCTCCTGCCGTGGAGGATACCCTGGAAACCCGGTTCAACGAATTCTTCAATATATACAAAGCCAATAAGGCCCGGTTCAACGAAGAACAGGAAAAAATCAAGCTTCTGAACCTGAAGAAGAAAAACCAGATCCTCGATGAACTGCGGGTTCTGGTCAGTTCTGAAGAGACCCTCAAGAAAACCTACGATGAGTTTAAAAACCTCCAGGACCGTTGGAAAGAGATCGGGATGGTTCCGCGTACAGAGATCAACAACCTCTGGCAGAACTATCATTTCCTGGTTGAAAAATTCTTTGATAAGGTCAAGCTGAACAAAGAGCTGAAGGACCTGGACCTGAAAAAGAACCTGGAAGCCAAAATCGCTCTTTGCGAGAAAACGGAAGAACTGCTTCTCGAAACCTCTGTCCTGAGAACCTTCAAAAAACTTCAAAAATATCATGAAGAATGGAAGGATATCGGACCGGTTCCACTCGACAAAAAAGATGAGATCTGGGAACGCTTCAAGAATACAACCGACAAGATCAATGAACGCCGGCGTGAGCATTATTCAAAGGTAGAAGGGGAACAACAAAAAAATCTGGAAACCAAAACTGCTCTTTGTGAGCAGGGTGAAGAGATCCTTACGCTCCCCAACGAAACGGTGAAACACTGGCAAACCAACACCAATAAGGTGAATGAGCTCCTGAAGATCTGGAAGAGTATCGGACCTGTTCCCCAGAAAACAAATACTGAGATCTGGAACCGTTTCAAATCGTCGCTGGATACCTTCTTTGCCAATAAAAAGGATTTTTTCGATAAGCTCAAAGACCAACAGGTTCACAATTACAACCTGAAGGTGGAACTTTGCATGCAAGCCGAATCCCTAAAGGCCAGTACCGACTGGAAGAAAACCTCCAATGACCTGATTCGCCTGCAGAACGAATGGAAATCACTGGGCCCCGTTCCGAAGAAATATTCGGATAAAATATGGAAACGGTTCAGGTCTGCCTGCGATGAGTTCTTCAATGCAAAATCTTTCTATTTCTCGAATCTACAATCCAACGAAGCGGAAAACCTGAACAAAAAGATCGATCTCATCAGGCGGCTGAAGGAGTTCCAGTTCGGGGCCGACAAGAACGAGAACCTTAATGTCCTGAAGAATTTCCAGCGTGAATGGACTGAGATAGGCCATATCCCGATCAGAGAAAAGGACAAGCTTCAGAATGAATTCCGGGGCCTTATCAATGAATGCCTCGACAAACTGAAGATCAGTGAAGTGGAAATAACAGCCGTGTCATACCAGAACCATGTTGAATCGCTCAAAAATGATCCCCAGTCGAAACGGCTGATCAGCAAAGAGCGTGAGATCATTTCCGGAAAGATCATGAAGATGAAGGAAGACATCAACCTTTGGGAAAACAACATTGGCTTCCTTGCGAATTCGAAGAATGCTGTAATCCTGAAAGAAGAGTTCGAGAAGAAGATCAATAAGGCGAAGAGTGATGTTAAGGTGATGGAGGTCAAGCTCAAGTTGCTGAGGACTCAATAAGGATTCTACGTGACGCGTTACACGTCACGCGTTACGCGTAACGAAAATTGAATCATGCCTGGAAATTCTATTGGCCATACATTGGTATTAACAACCTTTGGTGAGTCCCATGGGTCTGCTATCGGAGGAATACTGGATGGATTTCCTTCCCTGATCGATATTGACCTGGATTTCATCCAATCGGAATTGAACCGTCGCAGGACTGGCCAGGCTTTATTTTCATCTGCCCGGAAAGAGGATGACATTTTTGAAATTCTTTCAGGCGTTTTTAAAGGAAAATCCACCGGTGCACCGATCGCCTTCCTGGCGGGAAATACAGATGCCAAACCCGAACATTATCTTCAATTAAAAGATGCTTATCGTCCTTCCCATGCCGATTTTACCTGGGAAAAGAAATTTGGGTTCCGCGATTACCGCGGCGGAGGAAGGGCATCGGCCAGGGAAACGCTCGCCCGGGTCATTGGCGGGGCACTGGCAAAATTATATCTGAGGAAACAGGGTATTTCTGTTACAGGTTATGTTTCACAGATCGGTAGTTGCAAGTTGGATGAAAATTTTATTCTCAAGGACGCTGCTGCTATATTTTCCAGTCCTGTTGGCTGTCCGGATCCTGAAACAGAAGCTAAAATGATCGGATTGCTGGAAGCCGTCAAAGCCGATGGTGACACGCTGGGAGGAGCAATTTCCTGCAGAATAAAAGGAGTCCCTGCAGGGTTGGGAGAACCGGTTTTTGATAAGCTTTCTGCCGACCTGGCAAAAGCCATGCTGAGTATCCCTTCCGTGAAAGGATTTGAATATGGGTCCGGTTTCTCTGCTGCCGGTATGAAAGGATCAGAACACAATGACCTTTATATTAGCCGGAACCGGGCCATCATAACGGAAACCAACCGCTCAGGCGGGATTCAGGGCGGCATATCCAATGGAAATGAAATCTTTTTTCGGGTTGCATTTAAACCGGTGGCATCGTTGATGAAGGACCAGGAAACGGTGAACCGGAAAGGGGAAAAAGTTGTACTCAAAGGAAAAGGAAGGCACGATGTATGCGTAGTTCCCCGTGCCATCGTAATAGTGGAAGCCATGGCAGCACTGGTCATCTCCGATCATTACCTCATGCAGCGGCAACCGGAAGTGTGAAACTGAAAACACTTCCCTCCCTAGGTTTGCTTTTCACCCAGATCTGTCCCTTTTGTTTTATGATGAAATCTTTAGAGATGGCAAGTCCAAGCCCCGTACCGCTCTGGATCGATCCGGGAACCTTGAAAAACTTCTCAAATACTTTATCAAGATATTGTTCTTCAATTCCATTCCCGAAATCCCTCACCGAAAACTTCACCGCTTTTTCTTCAGCAACCACCTCAAGGATGATTTCCCGCCTTTCCCCGGAATAATGAATGGCATTATTTACCAGGTTGATCAGCACCCAGGCGGTTTTTTCCGCATCCGCATTAACAAAGGGAAGGTTCTCCGGGGTGTTAAGGATAATTTTAATCCCGTTCTGTTCTGCCTGATAACTCATTGCCTGAAGTGTATAATCCACAATCTCTTTCGGATCCGTGGCCTGGGTATGAAGCAGGATGTTTCCTGTTTCAACCTGGGTGAGATCAAGAAGTTCGCCGGTGATCTTCGATAGCCGGACTACCTCTTCACGGATGTTTCGCACGATGACCAATTGATCTTCGTTCAGATTGCCGATCCTCGCATCTTCAAGGAGTTTCAGATTCAAACGGGCCGAAGCAATCGGGTTTTTCAATTCATGCGAGACCGTAGCGATGAAATTGGTCTTGGCATCATCAAGTTCCTGAAACCGGGTGATGTTTCGGAGAATGATGAGATGGCCGATCATTGCAGAATCTCCTCCTCCGGTCGGGGTAATCTGGATGTCAGAGATGTCCTTTGAAAAATAGGATTGCCTTCCATGGGAAACAATCTTGATGGGCGTAAATTCTTTTGTTTTATAAGATCCGTCCACAAGGTCACGGACGATATTCTGAAACAGGTTGTTGCGGGCAGCCACATCCGGCGCATATTGCCCGACTACCTCTTCCTGTTTCAAACCAAGCAAGTCACAGGCAACAGGATTTGCGAATATCAACCTGTTGCTTTCATCCAACCCTATAATGGCATCATTCATGGTACTGATAATGGCTTCGATTCGTTTTTTCTCAAACAGGATCTGGGAAAGATTGCTTTTTTCATATTCATTAAGCTTGATGGCCATGGTATTAAATGCCTCTGCAACTTCTCCGAATTCATCCCTCGAACGAAAATGCAATTGCTGATCGTAATTCCTGCGGGCAATTTCCTTGATCCCCTGGGTCAGCTCACGCACAGGGTTGGCAATGTTTTTTGGCAGGTTCAGCAACAGGGTAAAGGATAAGATGAAGCATAACGTGCCGATGATCGAGATGAACAGGTATGCCTGGCGGGAGGTATCTTCCAGTTTGCCGTTTTTCCGGATGATCGCATCCATATTGATTTCCGATACCGATGTGACATTTTTCTTGACATCCCGGTAGGTCGGCAGGAGACGAATGAAGTAAATTTCTTTCCGGTCTGAACTGTCGGTCTTTACACTGTTAAAAATATCCATGTATTCATCGAAAGAAGATCGCAGTTGCATGGCAATCTCCCGCTCTCCTGCCTCCGTGATATTGTTTTCTTCGTCCTGTAAGTTTTTTTCAAAACTCCGCACTAAACCGGCATAAGAACTATCGATCTTCACCTCCATGCCTGAAAAGAGATAGGCTGTCTGAAGGTCCTTCATTTCATCTAATACCATCGACATGTGCTTTGCTGAAACAATGGATTTGTAATTGTCCTTGAACATGGCATCTGCATAATTGGAAATGGTGTATATGTATGCAGAACTGACAACCCATAGCACCACGATGACCAGGAAAAGGAATCCCAGCCCCATGAATAATTTCGATTTAATTTTCAGGTTCATAACAATGTTTTTTTTAAGATACAATGATAAGGTCGATCTTGGTACCTGCAAGTTTTTTCAACAACTTCCGCAAGGTATTCTGATGAAAGAGGTATTTTTTTAGGGTATAAGATGGAACCCCCACGAGGATTGTACTGATCTGCTTTTCGACTGCAACGGAGAAGATGGTCCCTGCTATGTTATTGCTTTTTACTTTAACGACTTCCCCACCAAGTTCTGTTGCAAGTTTCAGGTTGTTCATGAGGAAGCGCTGGTCGGAAAGCCGGATCTTATCAAAAGCTTCTCCCGATGTCTGCACATAAAGTACGAGCCAGCCCGATGTATAATAATTTGCCATTCTGGACGTCTTGCGGATGATCTTCCTGGCAGTTTTCTGGTTTGTAGTGATACAGGCAAGGAATTTTTCCGGGCGCCTTTTTCCAGAAAATATTTCTGTTTCTATCTTCCGTTCCACCTGGCCGGCTACTTCTTTTAACGCCAGTTCCCGCAACTGCAGGATCTTTTCCGGCTGGAAAAAGTTCTTCATTGCAATTTCTACTTGCCCTTCCTTGTAGATCTTTCCTTCCTTCAGCCGGGTTATCAGTTCATCTGCCGGTAGATCGATGTTCAGGATCTCATCCGCCATCCCCAGTATATGATCGGGAACACGTTCCTGCACAACCACACCGGTCAGTTCTTGAATTTCGGCGCTTAAACTGTCGATGTGTTGGATGTTGACTGCACTGATCACATTAATTCCCGCTTCGATGATCTCAACCACATCCTGCCAACGTTTTTCATGTTTCGAACCGGGAATGTTGGTATGAGCAAGTTCATCCACGATGACGATCTCCGGATGGATGTTCAGGATCGCTTGTAGATCCATCTCTTCCAGCTCTTTCCCTTTGTAAAATACTTTCTTTCGTGGAATCACCGGCAAACCTTCAAGTACCCTATCCGTATCCTCCCTGCCATGGGTTTCAATAAAACCGATCTGGACATCGATTCCTTTTTTCAGTAAGCCCCTGGCTTCCTTCAGCATACGGTAGGTCTTCCCCACCCCGGCAATCATACCGATGTAAAGCTTGAACTTTCCTTTCCGCGATTGGCGGATAAGTTCAAGAAACCGTTCTACTGTTTGTTCTTTTTTCTCTTCTTCAGACATTAAAGCTATATGGCAAGTTTTGCAGTTACAAATGTATTGGTTTTTACCGTTTCGAATCTTTTCATAATTCCGTCATAGAAGAACCCAGTTGTTTCAGTCTCATTTTCCATAGATAACGATAGCGAGAATTAAGATAATTATTACCAATAAAGTCAGAAATGAATAAGGATTCGCAAAATTCACTGTCCACCCGAAACTCCGGAGTCTTTTAGGTGGAAACAATCGCTTGTCCTTTTTGTTATAATAAAAGATGCCCCCTCTCCAGTTAGAAGGGTCATCATGCCACTGATCATATGATTCCTTACCCGGCTTTTCTTTTGTATCCATGGTTTATTTTTACGCAAACCGGCTATAGTTGTAAAACATCATCTTGGTTATAAACAAGAAAAGTATCGGGCGTGGCCTTCAATGCCATGATCAGGAACAGGGTGAGTAGCAAAGATGATATAATGTTTTTTTTCCTTTTATTAAAAAGCAATTGCTAATGATGTTGTTACAAAATAATTTTGACTGTTGGGATTATTGTCTAATGAGAATATCTTGTCTTTGCTACTAAGTCCCCTGCCTTCTATTCGCCATAATACATTATCACGAATTGCATAATCCAAATTTAAGGAATAACCAAAGGTTTGAAAACCATTTTGCGTCCCTGTTACAATGATTATTCCATTTTCATCATTGTAATATTCTCCTCTTACAGCAATTGCCAGCTTATTGAAGCATTGATAGCGAAGAATCATTACAGGGCTGTATAGCGTATTATACACACTGCTGCCCTTACTTTTTTGTTCCATACAATAATCAAAACCAAGTGTGATTCTGAATTTATCGGTTAAATTAAGCAATGCGTAGAAATTATGGTAGTAGCGCATTAGAGAAACAGTATCCGGTTTATCATTTCCGATAAATGTGCTATAGTTCAAAGTAATTTTTCCATTTGGAGTAAAAGTGATTTGTGTTCCGAATGCAGGTGTGTTGTTTCCATCGACACGTGCAATTCGCTGCCAGCCATTAATAACCAATGCTGAAAGAAACCATTTACTGTTATCCGAAGTGTATCCGATTTTAATTCCGCTTTCATAACTTGGAGTGTTGTCGCCTAAAATGCAACGGGTGAGTGCATCGCAACTTTTTCCAACTGCGCTTTCAAATCCAATATGAGAGGGAAACACTCCTGCATCTAACCAGAAATTTTTCTTCTTAGACAACTTCACTCCAACATTTGCCTGCCATAAATTTCTGAGCAGGGGTTGTTCAGCAGATAAATTATACTGAGCCCAGGTTCCAACCATTAATCCTAAATTTGCACGAACATTTTTTGCAGTATAACTCGCATTGATGAATCCAAGATTCAGGTTGACTTCATTATGCCTGTTGAAATTATAAAAGAAAGTTGGTCGTTCGTGATTTCCGGGATTGCTGAAATCATAACTGTAATACACTTCAGCATAGCCCGTAAAACTAAGATTAGGTTTTAAAGTGTCCATTTGTGCAGATGCAATATTTGCAGTCAACAGAATTACAGGTAATAATATCTTTTTCATTGTAGTATTTATCTAAGATTATCCAAAGCTATATTTAGTTTAAGTACATTTACCTTTGAAGGACCAAACATTCCAAGTAATGGTTTTTCAGCGCACTCATTTACCAATGCAATAATTTTATTTTTATCCACATTCCTCACTTTGGCTATGCGTGCCACTTGTATCATTGCAGCCCCGGGTGAAATATGTGGGTCCAAACCGCTGCCGGATGCAGTAACCATCTCCGCAGGTATCTCTGATTTTTTAACTGAGGGATTATGTAACATAAAGGTGTCTATTGTTGCCTGCACCTGTTTGAGGTAATCAGGATTTGACGGCCCTTTGTTGCTCCCGGCGGAAGCATCAGCTTTATAGTTTGCTGCAGAAGGCCGCGACCAGAAATACTTATCAGCCGTGAATGACTGACCGACATTAGCATATCCATATTTTAAAATATCCTTTGGAGTTTTATAACTGACTATTTCTCCCTTCCCGCTATTGGGTGAAAATTGAGCAATACCCCAGACTGCCACCGTATAAACCCCGCAGAAAAAGAAAATGCAGCAAAGTGTCAGAATTGTTCCCTGCAAAATATTTGTCTTCATATATCTTGTTATTAATTTTGTAAATTACACATATCTCAGATCTCACAACATCGTTGATATTATCAAATCAATGAGCTTGATACCGATAAAAGGGAGAATGATCCCACCCAGTCCATAGATTGAAAGGTTTCTCCTCAGCAATGCGCTTGCCCCTATAGGTTTGTAGGCAACGCCTTTTAATGCAAGCGGGATTAGCAGCGGAATGATAATGGCATTGAAAATGATAGCTGAAAGAATTGCGCTTTGCGGGCTGTAGAGATGCATAATATTTAACGATGCCAATGCGGGAATAGAAACCATGAACAATGCAGGAACGATGGCGAAATATTTAGCAACATCGTTCGCAATGCTGAAGGTGGTGAGGGTTCCGCGTGTCATCAATAATTGTTTTCCGATTTCAACGACTTCAATCAGCTTGGTGGGATCATTATCCAGGTCCACCATGTTGCCTGCTTCTTTTGCTGCTGCTGTTCCGCTGTTCATGGCCACACCAACGTCTGCCTGTGCCAGGGCAGGCGCATCATTTGTGCCATCCCCCATCATGGCAACCAGTTTTCCTCTTTGTTGCTCTTTGCGGATGTATTCCAACTTGTCTTCAGGTTTGGCTTCTGCAATAAAATCATCAACGCCGGCTTTTTCAGCGATGTATTTTGCAGTGAGCGGATTGTCACCTGTTACCATCACTGTTTTCACTCCCATTTTCCTTAACCGTTCGAAACGTTCCCAAATTCCCGGTTTGATAATGTCCTGCAATTCTATCACACCTATAACTTTTTTATTTTCTGAAACCACCAATGGGGTTCCTCCATTGGATGAAATTTCTTCGACTTTTTTTTGTATCTCTTCCGGGAATGGATTTCCTGCATCAACACTCAATTTCTTTATTGCATCAGCAGCTCCTTTACGAAGCTGGACTCCATTTTGAAGATTTACCCCGCTGGTTCTTGTTTCCGCAGAAAATTTTATCAGTGTTGCACCTTCCGTGGATAACGTATTGATCGGAACATTTTTGCCTGATAGTTCAACGATAGATTTTCCTTCGGGTGTCTCATCCGCGAGTGAAGAAAGTGCACATGCTTTGATCAGATCGTTTTCATTTACGCCGGCAGCAGGATAGAAATTGGTAGCTTTCCGGTTTCCAATGGTTATCGTTCCCGTTTTATCAAGCAGGATGGTGTCGAGGTCGCCGGCAGTTTCCACTGCTTTTCCTGATTTGGCGATCACATTGGCACGAAGCGCCCGGTCCATTCCTGCAATACCAATGGCAGAAAGCAATCCGCCTATTGTTGTAGGAATCAGACAGACGAACAAAGAAATAAATGCAGATATGGGTATGTGTGTATGAGCATAAAGTGAAAACGGCTGCAAAGTCACACATACAATGATGAATATTAACGTAAAACCTGCCAGCAGGATCGTGAGTGCAATTTCATTTGGGGTCTTCTGACGGGTTGCATTTTCCACCATGGTGATCATCCTGTCGAGAAAACTTTCTCCCGGTTTAGCTGTAACTTCAACTTTTATTTTATCGGATAAAACTCTTGTACCTCCTGTCACAGAAGATTTGTCACCACCTGCTTCACGAATAACCGGGGCTGATTCACCGGTGATTGCACTTTCATCAATGGTTGCAATACCTTCGATGATCTCACCATCGGCAGGAACAATATCGCCTGTTTCACAAAAAAAGATATCCCCCTTTTTCAGAAGCGATGAACTCACTATTTTGATTTCTCTCAGCATTATTTCACCAAAAGACTGCACCAGTTTTGCAGGAGTTTCTTCTCTTGTCTTACGCAAACTGTTTGCTTGTGCTTTTCCTCTCGCTTCGGCGAGTGCTTCAGCAAAATTGGCGAACAATACGGTCACAAGCAGGATGATAAAGATGATGAGATTATATGCGAATGAGCCTTGTAACTGATCCCCTTTTAATATCCAGATACAAACTAACAGCATGATGAAGGCTCCGATCTCAACTGTGAACATTACAGGATTGCGATACAGGATCCGTGGATCGAGCTTTACGAATGATTGCTTCAGCGCTTCTTTTACTAAATCCCTCTGAAACAGCGGAGTTTTTCTTTGTCTTTTTGCCATATTGATAAAAATAATGATTGCAATAAATAAGGATTATTTCATACTGAAATATTCCGCAATAGGCCCTAAAGCCAATGCAGTGAAAAATGATAATGCGACAAGAATAGCTATTACAGCAAAAACCATAATGCCAAAAGTTGCTGTATCTGCTTTCAACGTACCGGCGCTTTCAGGAATATATTTTTTCTTTGCCAGTAAGCCGGCAATTGCAACCGGACCAATGATCGGTAAGAAGCGGGACAATAACATCACAAATCCGCATGTAATATTCCAGAACACCGATGGTGTATCACCTAATCCCTCAAAGCCGCTTCCATTGTTGGCGGATGAAGAAGTGTATTCATAGAGCATTTCTGAAAATCCATGATAACCCGGATTATTAAGCCAGGGAAGCCCCGGGTGGACATGAATGACATAAGAAGAGAGGGCTGTACCGGTAAGTATGAGCAAGGGATGTAGCAGAAAGACAATCATGGCGATTTTCATTTCGCGCGCCTCTACTTTCTTTCCGAGAAATTCGGGGGTTCGCCCCACCATTAATCCCGAAATAAAAACAGCTATAATGATAAAGATGTAGAAGTTGAGAAACCCGACACCTACTCCTCCAAAAAATGAATTAATCATCATCCCTAACATAGTAAACATTCCTGAAAGAGGGGTAAAACTGTCGTGCATTGCATTTACTGAACCGTTTGAAGTCACCGTGGTTATAATGCTCCAATATGCTGAAGCGGCCGAACCTAAACGGACTTCCTTACCCTCCATACTTCCCGCTGTTTGATCGATTCCCATTTTCGCAATGGCTGAATTTCCTTTCATCTCCTGAATTATGGTAGGAATTAGAAATAGTAAAACGCCAATGATCATCACACCGAAAATCATCAACGCTAATTTTTTTCTTTTCAGGTAAAATCCCAGAGCAAATACCAATGCGATAGAAATAAGAATGATTGAAATATTCTCAACCATATTCGCTAAGTAAGTAGGATTTTCCAGGGGATGAGCAGAGTTCGCACCGAAAAATCCACCACCATTGGTGCCCACCTGCTTGATGGCAATCATTGATGCTGCCGGTCCTCTCGAAACATGAACCGTGTCCCCCTGCAAAGAGATAATAGTGTCTTTTCCTTTAAAAGTCATGGGGGTACCATTGAAAACGAGAATAATTGCAACGACAAATGAAATGGGTAATAGAATTCTTGTGCAGGACTTGATGAAGTTGTTGTAGAAATTTCCGAGTTTGTCGGCTGTTCTTTCTTTCAGAGCGCAGAATACCATTGCTACAGCAGCCATACCAGTTCCTGCACTGATAAATTGGAACAACTGGAGGATCAACTGCCCCAGATAGGATACGCCTGTTTCACCTGAATAATGCTGCAGATTGGTATTTGAAACAAAGCTGACAGTAGTGTTGAATGCGCAATCGGGAGTCATGGAAGGATTTCCATCAGGATTTAGTGGCAACCAACGCTGGTTCATTAAAATAAGCATTCCAAAAAGGAACCAGATGAGATTAATGGTTAGCAACGCGACAAGGTGCTGTTTCCAGTTCATCTCTTTATTCGGATCAATACCGCTGATGCGGAAAAAGAATTTTTCAACCGGGTTGAAAACGGGATCTAAAAATGTTCTTTCCCCGGCATACACTTTTGCGATGTACTTACCAAGCGGTATTGCCAGCGCAATGGTGGCAACGAACATGAGTATTACTCCAGTAATTTCTGTGTTCATTTCTTAAAATTTTTCGGGTTTAACCAATACATACACGAGGTAACCAAAAACTGCAATGGATAAAATGAATAGTGCTATCATGGTTTTAAATTTTTTCAAAAAAATCAATCGCTTTATAAAAGAGCCAGAAACATCCTGTACCTGTTAATAAAAGAATCAGTGTTAGCATATCGTAAGAATTTTTTGATTTGAAATTTTCACAACTTGCATTGCGAATGGCATGCCAATCTTTTAAAAAGAAGGTGATGCTTTTTTAATTGATTGAAAATGTGGAATTTAGAAAAAAGAATCTTTTTTATTGTCAGAAGACGATAATAATCCACCGTTTCAAAATGATACGGATCATAACGAAGTGGAAATAGCGAAGTAGCGAAATGGTGAAATCGCGAAATAAGGAAAACAATTATGAATTAGGAATTTGAATTTTGAATTATGAGCCCCCTCCGAGAAGGAGGTTTATTGTAAAGCAAAAAGATTAATGATAATTGATAAACACAGTGCCATGGAAATTTTTCTGCAAAAA
>Ga0224525_1000135_pt1 | contig 38223 bp, 29 predicted proteins | sample CFST100metaG_FD_179874 | JGI IMG/M metagenome (GOLD analysis project Ga0224525, IMG submission 179874) | Peat soil microbial communities from Stordalen Mire, Sweden - C.F.S.T100 | ecosystem: Environmental > Terrestrial > Soil > Wetlands > Peat | place: Sweden: Norrbotten County, Stordalen Mire...
ACTATGGACGGTAAGTCGGGCATTCTGGTGATAGTCCATTCGGTCTCCTTGTGAAAATCTGATCGCTCGTTACAACCAGCTTCTCGCGTTCAGATCGAATGGACAACCTACTGAAACTTCACATCTAGAGCATTTTAGGAATACATATAGACTTTTTGGGCGGTGTGCAAGGTGTCTTTTCCTTGAGGAAAAAGACACTTAGCATTGTGTCTTCGGTCTACACCAATTCCTAAAAAACTCTACCGCCGCCGGAACTTCTTTCCCACCTTGTTTCTGGCTTTCAAGGAGCGCCCCGGCGCGGCGGTGCCCTTCTTTTTCTTCGCTTTCGGGTGGGACTTGGCGGGCTTCTTCCCGGTCAGCGGAATGCCCTCTTCCACAATCGAGAATTGCAGCTTGCGTTCATCCGCCAGAATGCGGTCTAGTATCACCTGCACCCGGTCGCCCGCGCGGAAGACTCGGCCCGTGCGCACGCCCATGATCTCATGCGTGTTTTCGCGCCAGGTGTAACGGTCGCCGCGCAGCGAATCGATGGGCACCAGCCCCTCGACGAACAGGTCCGTCAGCTCGACAAAGAGTCCGTATTTCGCCGGATTCAGCACCAGCGCGGCAAACTCCTCGCCCACCTTGTCCTGCATGAAACGGACCTTTTTCCACTCCACCAGTTCGCGCTCGGCCGCGGCGGCGCGGCGCTCGGTCTGGCTGGTTTCCTCGGCAATCTGCGCCAGTTCCGCCTCCGGAATTGGCGGCTCAATCGGCTTCCCTCCCACCCTAGGCGCAAGAACAGAAACGCGCCGAGGGTGGGGCACCCCACTTGCAGGCAGCCCCTCGTTCTGGTTTGTCCAGGGAGAGCCTTGCCGCCCCTCCGCGACCGTCCCTTTGCCGCTGACGCCCTGCCCGAGCAGCGCCTTGGCAATGCGATGAACGGTCAGGTCGGGATAGCGGCGAATGGGCGAGGTGAAGTGCGTGTAGCTGGGCGCGGCCAGGGCAAAGTGGCCTTCGTTGATCTCCGAGTAGCGCGCCTGCTTGAGCGAGCGCAGCATCAGGTAGCTCAGAATCCGCTCCTCCGGAGTGCCCTCAATGCGCTGCGCGAGCTTCTGATACATGCGCGGCGTGACCGGCATCTCCTCGGGTAGCTCGATCACCCGCGCCGCGCGGCCCGAGCGCTGCGCCTGGCGGTGATCGCCGTGCGTCACCATGCGCTTGACCGGCAAAGCGCCCAGGCCGAGCGTGTGGCCGAAGCTGGCGGCCAGCTCCTCAAACTCAACCACGCGGCGCGGCTCCGGTTTTTCGTGGATGCGATAGAGCGAGGGCGCGCCCAGGTCTTCCAGCCAGGTGGCCACGCATTCGTTGGCCGCCAGCATGAACTCCTCAATCAGACGGTTGGCCCAGGTCCGTTCGGACTTGGTGACGCCGCTCATCTGGCCCTGCTCGTCAAACTCGATGACCGGCTCGGGCAGGTCGAAGTCGATGCTGCCCCGCTCCTCGCGCCGCTGGTTCATCAGCATCGCCAGCTTGTGCATCCGCTCAAAGCCTGGAACGAGAGCGACATATTTTGCGCGCGTCTCTGAGTCGCCCTCCAGAATCGCGGCGACCTCGGTGTAGGTCATGCGCGCCGCTGAGCGGATCACTCCCTCGACAATCTCATAGCTCTCGATGCGCCCATCCGCGTCGAGCTGCATGATGCAGCTCAGCACCAGCCGGTCTTCGCCGGGACGCAGACTGCATATACCGCTGGAAAGCTCATTTGGAAGCATCGGAATGGCGCGGTCCGGGAAGTAGACGCTGGTTCCGCGGAGCCGCGCTTCGAGGTCCAGATCCGTTCCCGCGCGCACATACTCTGAGACGTCGGCAATGTGCACTTGCAACTCATAGCCGCCGTCCGGGCGCTCGTTGACCAGCACCGCGTCGTCAAAATCCTTGGCCGTTTCGCCGTCGATGGTGACAATCGGCAGGCCGCGAAAATCCCGGCGGCGCGAAAGCTCGGAGCGGTCCAGATGCGCCACGGCGCGGGCCTCGGCCAGGACGTTTTCCGGGAAGATTCGCGGCAACTGGTGCTTGCGAATCATCATTTCAACGTCCACGCCGAAGTCGTTCGGCGAGCCGAGCACCTCAATGACCCTGCCCACCGGCGGCCGTGTCAGCGTCGGCCAGCGGGTGATTTCCACATCGACAACCAGCCCTTCCAGATACTGGCGGTTGTCACCGGCTTTGGGAAGAACCGATCCGGAGGGAGCCGGGGGTTTCAACCCCCGCATTGAGCCAGCAGAATCAGCGCGGGCTTTAGCCCCGGAGGAAAGTTCGTCGGGCGTCTCCCCACGCCTTTTCGCCGCTTGCAAAGCCGCCGCAGCCTCAGTTCCCAGCACGCGGTCCGGCGTTCCAGCTTCACTCGCCGGCGGAATTTCTTCTCCCTCGGGAATCAGAATGGGTTGCGTCATCCGCTCGTCGAAGGGAATAACGGTGTGGCCAGCAGCCCGGTCCGATCTCGAATAGTGAAAAGTGCCGACAACGGTGGGGTTGTGCCGCTCGAGCACGCGCGCAATGCGGCCCATCCGGCGGCCATCGGCCTTGGGCGGCTCCACATCCACCAGTACTTGGTCGCCCTGCATGGCGCCGTTGATCTCATTGGGGGGAATGAAGATGTCGTCTTCCACCCCGCGGACGGAGGCCTGACGAGCATTGAGACGTACAAAGCCGTAGCCGTCGCGGTGCAGGTCAAGGCGTCCGGCGGCCAGATTTTCACGCGTGCCGCCGCTTGCGCCCAGCGGCTTGGGAATGCCCCATTGTTCGCGGTCGATCTTGAACAGCGCGCCGCGCGCCGTCAGCCGGGCCAATTGCTCCAGCAGCAGACGCCGCTGCCGCCCGCCGCCCAGCGAAAGCTCGCGCACCAGTTGCTTGTATCCGGCCTTCTGGCCGGCGGCGCGATTGATGTGCGTCAGTAGTTCCTTATCGGTCATAGCTCAAGAGTACAGCGCGCTATATCGAGCCGTTGGCCTAATCTGCACCCCGCGCGCCGCGCATCCCTCTCGCTAATCGCGGCAAGCTGTCCTAGAATAGCGGCAATACAATCTTGCTTGCGGAGCGCGAAGCGATACCATTCTATTTGTGTCCGCATCTGAGCCGCCCAGGACGAAAAGCCCCGCGGCTCACGGAGTCATTCCGATTTCGGGCCCAAGGCAATGGCCCTTGCCTTGGAATGCCCCATTCTTCCAGGGCAGAAAAGGATTCATTTTGAGCGCTATGTGGAAACCTACGCAATCCGCAACGAACACCCCGAGCTTTTCACCGGAACCCATTCATCCCACGCAGCCTGTTCCTGCCTCTGAACACAATAACCGCGCCCAGGTCTCAGCTGGCGATCAGGCCACCGTCAGCAAAGGCCTGTTTGTGAAGGGAGAGATCACCGGCTCCGAGTCGATGTTTGTCGACGGCAAGATCGAGGGCAGCATCAACCTGCCCGGCAACCGCGTCACCGTCGGCCGCAACGGTCAGGTCACGGCCAGCATCGCGGCCCGCGAAATCGTCATTCTGGGCAAGGTGCGCGGCAATATCTCCGCCACTGACCGGGTCGAAATCCGCGCCGAGGGCGCGCTGACCGGCGACGTGACCGCGGCGCGCATCAGCATCGAGGATGGGGCCTACTTCAAGGGCGGCATCGACATCAAGAAGATTGATGGCAAGCCGGCCGGCGCGGCCCCCGTCCCGGCCTCGCCGGAAGTGCACAAGACGGTTTAGTCCTAGAGCGGTTTGCGAATTTACGCAGACTTTTCAAGAGCAGTGAAGGTGGCTTTTTCTTCCACCCCACGGACGAAGACCCGTCCGTGGGGACCCCGTTGAGAAAAAGCCATTTGAAGGTTTGCCTTCGGTTTACAGCAATTCGCAAACTGCCCTATTGATTCGGCAACTAAATACTGTCAGGGTGCCCCATCCATTTCCGCGCTTTTTGCGGAAATGGGTGGGAAACAATGTCACTGTTTTCTTGCCGAATCAATAGCCGCATCACAAAGCGTTTTCCCGCGCCCGGCACAGATGGCAGCTCCCGTGCCTTCGGGAGAGCCATGCTTTGATGAAGCAACGGATGCGCCCGCTTCATCGACCCATTGCCGGGGATTTTAGATGTGTGTGCCCAGGATTTCTGGCTCGGAGGTGAGCGCGCGGGGCTTGCCTCGTGTAAACTGAAAATAACTCCAAAGCCGGTTCCCTGTGAGCCGGCTTGATCGTGTCGGGACGTGGCTCAGCCTGGTAGAGCACTCGCTTGGGGTGCGAGGGGTCGGGAGTTCAAATCTCCCCGTCCCGACCATTATTCTTTTCCGCATACGCTTATTCTGGTTTTGCTCTGGTAAAACCACGTAAATCGGTCACTTCCGCCTCCTTTAGCAACTTCAAAAGCTTTGCCGCGTAGGCACGGCTCACGCCATCCATGCGCCGACTTTGATAGTTTGGAAGCATGTCTGAAACTGCTGCTCAATATGATTTGGCTGCTCATGGCCTGGAATCCCTGGCTGCCGAAGTGGTGGCGCTGGCCGCCAAAAATGGCGCCAGCGACGCCGAAGCGGTTGTCAGCGAGGGCGATGAGTTCAGTGTCAACGTGCGCATGGGCCAGGTGGAAACGCTGAAGGACTCCGGCTCGCGCGGCCTTGGGCTGCGGGTTTTTCTGGGCACGCGCTCGGCCTCGACCTCGACCAGCGACCTGAGCGCGGAGGGCGTCCGCCAGCTTGTGGCGGGAGCGCTGGCGCTGGCCAAAGTCACGGAAGAAGACCCCTTTACCGGCCTCGCGGAGCGCGGCGAATTCGGCTCGCTCGCGGGCGATTTGCGCCTTTACGACGAGGACGTCTACTCGCTCGCCGGCCCCGAGCGCATCGAGTGGGCGCGGCGGGCCGAGGCGGCGGCGCTCGATGCGGACCCGCGCATCACCAACTCCGACGGCGGCAGCTTTGACGCGGCCACCGGGCGCACGGCGCTGGCCAACTCGCGCGGCTTTTTGGGCGGCTATCGCACCAGCTATGCCGGAATCTCTGCGTCTCCGCTGGCCCAGGACGCGAACGGCCAGATGCAGCGCGACGGCTGGTGGTCCAGCGCGCGGCGGCTGGCGGATCTGGAGTCGCCGGAGGCCATCGGCAAGGAGGCCGCCCGCAGGGCTCTGCGACGGCTGGGCGCGCGGCGCGTGGCAACGCAAAGGGCTCCCATTGTCTTTGCGCCGGAGGTGGCGCGCACGCTTGTCGGCTCGGTCTTCGAGGCTGCTTCGGGCGACGCCGTCTGGCGCAGCGCTTCCTTCCTGGCTGGAAAACTTGGCGAGCAGATCGGCGCGCCGAGCCTGACCATCATTGACGACAACACCATGCTGCTGCCCTCGGGCATGGGCGGCTTCGGAACGTCGCCCTTTGATGGCGAAGGGCTGCCCTCGCGGCGCACCGTCGTGGTCGAAAAAGGCGTGCTGCGCAACTACCTGCTGAACACCTACACGGCGCGCAAGCTGGGAATGAAGTCCACCCACAACGCCTCCAGAGGACTGGCCGGCACGCCGGGCATCGGCTGCGGCAACCTTTACTTGGAGCCGGGCGCGCAGACTCCGGAGCAGATCATCAAGGAGATTCCCGCTGGCCTTTACGTCACCGGCCTGATGGGCTTCGGCGTAAACACCGTCACCGGCGACTACTCGCGCGGCGCCACCGGCTTGTGGATCGAAAACGGCCAACTGACCCACGCCGTCGAAGAGATCACCATCGCCGGCAATCTGGCCGAGATGCTGCGCCATGTGACCGCCATCGGCAATGATCTGGTCTTCCGCGGCTCGGTGGCCTCGCCCACGCTGCGCATTGACGGCATGACGATTGCGGGAGCCTGAGAAAAATGCTTGTTGGAAATATGCGGTTGCATTATTTTTGACAAGCGGGGCGGCGGCCTTGGTTCTGTGACCAAAACCGGTTGTGGTACGGTGCTGTCGAGATTGGGACGGCAGCATTTCGAAAGCGTGGTAATCCTGCTCGACAAACACCGATTTAGTGCACTGTTAGGTGCTACTATTGGTGCGTGGAGGAAATATGAGAGCAACCGTATCGCTCGACGACGATCTGTTACGAACAGCGGAAGAGTACAGCGGCTTGACGGAAAGAGCGGCTTTGATACGTGCCGCGCTAAAGTCGTTGATTGCACGGGAAGCCGGGTGCAGGCTTCTGGCGCTGGCTGGGACCGCCCCCAACATTGAAGACGTGCGGAGATTGCGAGTAGACGAGCAGTGATCCTCGCGGACACTTCAATCTGGATCGCCTTGTTTCGCACTGGCGCTTACAAGGCAGAGTTGGGCACATTGATTGCCGATGACCAACTCTGCATTCACCCATTCGTGATTGCGGAACTGGCGCTCGGGACGTTGCCGGAACGCCAAAAAACACTGGCGTATCTTGATCACCTGATTTCCATCCGCACGGTGCGGCTGGAGGATCTTCGGCACATGATTGAAGCTCGGGGATTGGCCTCGAAGGGGATCGGCTTGACGGACGCACATTTGGTTGCTTCCTGCCTGGCAACTCCGGGCGCACAAATATGGACCCTAGACGGGAAACTCGGCAAAGTCGCCGAATTCCTAAGCATTCGCGCCATTCTCCCTTAACGCCCCTCGCAGTTGGCACTGCGTTACCAGCCGTTGGTACTGCGTTCTAGGAGAAGGGATTGAATGGGGAGTACAGGTTGAGCTTTGGCAATCATTCCAAATCAAGCGGAACAATCGCCTTCTCCAGGAAAATTGGTGCCTAAACCAATCGAGACACAATCGCTCGCCTTCGACCCGGCGGACGCCAAGGCCACGCTGGCGCAATTGCCGTGCACTCCGGCGGTTTTTGCCCTCTGCTTTGACGAGGCCAACGCCGAGCCGTACATCGGCCGCACGCCCAACCTGCGCGGACGGCTGGAGCGGCTCCTGCAGCCCTCGGCCAAACACCCGCGGCGGCTGCAACTGGCCGGGCTGGTGCGCCGCATCGAGTGGCGGCTGACCGGCTCGGATTTTGAGTCGCTGCTGGTTCAGTTTGAATTACTGGAAAAAGTCCACGGCGCGAAGTGCCTGGAGCGGATGCACCTGCGGCAGCCGGCCTTCATTCGCTTTCTGGGTGGCAACGCCTACCCGCGCATCACGGTCACGCATCATCCCAGCCTGCGCGAGGCCCGCTGGGCGTATGGGCCGTTCCCGTCGCGGGCCGCGGCCGAGCGCTTTGCCGACGAGGCGCTCAAGCTCTTCCTGCTGCGCCGCTGCACGGAGAATCTCGACCCTAACCCCGCCCATCCCGGCTGCGTCTACTCTGAAATGAAGATGTGCCTCGCGCCCTGCTACCAGGGCTGTACGGATGAGCGTTATGCCGAAGAGGCCGCTGCGGTGGAGCGGTTCATGGCCACGCGCGGTGAGAGCCGTCTGACCGCGCTCCGCGTCGAGCGCGACGCCGCCTCGGCCCGGCTGGAATTCGAGGCCGCCGCCGCCCTTCACGCGCAGATTGCGCGTGTTGAGAGCGTGCGCGCCCTGGCTCCGGAGCTGGTTCGCCCGCTCAGTGAGCTGCGCGCGGTCATTCTGCAAGCCTCGGCCAACCCCGAAGAGGTGGCGGTTTTTCTCTATGAAAATGGGCGGCTGCGCGGCCCGGCGGCGTTTTCGACCCTGGGCATGAGAATCCAGAACGAGCAGTCCGGTTCGACTTCACTGTTTGCGCAGCCGATGGCGGTCGAGCCGGTTCCGGAGGGGTCAGAGAACAGGGATCAGGGATCAGAGATCAGCACGGTGGGGACTGAACCGACTGCCACGGCGGAGACTCGCAAGGGCGCCGGCTTCAGCCCGTGCATAACCGCTATGGTTTCGCACGTCTTGTGTCAGGGCGCGACTTCAGCCACGCCGCAATCGCGGCAAATGGAAAGCGGGGCTTTACAGGCTGCGGAAAAACTCGATGTTTTGAAAGGGCACGGCTTCAGCCGTGCCGCAGATGCAACAAAACAAACACGGGCTTTAGCCCCTGAGGGAAGTTCTTCTGAAAACTCTCCGGTGATTTCTGCTCTTTCAGAAGCAGAATCAATCGCCCCAGCCAAAGCCGCGCGCGGCACACTGGAAGCGCGCATGGAGGCGGCGCTGGCCGTGCTGGCAGAGCCTTCTGGAACTCCGTCGGCCACCCTTCGCCAGGGCTATCTGGCGCTCGTCAAGCGCTGGTACTACCGTCCCGAAGCTCGGCGCGCTGGCGAAATCTTCTTTCCCAATGCCGAAGGACGCTGGCCGGTGAAGGCCATGTTGCGCGGCGTGGGGCGCGTGTTTGCAAGTGGGTTCAAGCCTCCGCTCTCAATCTCCAAATAGAGCATTTCCTCTTTTGCTATAGACTTCCGTGCCCCATCCATTTCCGCGCTTTTTGCGGAATGGGTGGGAAACAAAGTCACTGATTCCTTGCCGGATCACTAGGGCAGCTTGCGAAATTGCGTAAACTTTTTAGTGATGTGCAGTGTGGCTTATTCTTGAGGAAAAAACCACTCAACCGTATTGGTTTCGGCCTACATCGATTTGCAAACTGCTCTAACCCGCCTCCGCGCTGCTACACTTGCCATGCAAGGGAACGCATTCGGGAGGCGTCATGATTGAGTTGTTGCCATCGATTTTGTCGGCGGATTTTGCTCACCTGGCGGACCAGGTTGCCGCGGCCGAGCGGGGCGGCGGCACGGTCATCCACGTGGACGTGATGGACGGCCATTTTGTGCCCAACATCACGCTGGGGCCGCCGGTCGTGAAGTGCCTGCGCCGTGCGACCAGCCTGCCGCTTGACTGCCATTTGATGATCGAGAACCCGGACGAGTTCATTCCCGCCTTTGCCGAGGCCGGGGCCAGTTGGGTCAGCGTTCACTACGAGGCCTGCCGCCACCTGCACCGCTCATTGCAGATGATTGCCCAGCACGGCATGGAGCCGGCAGTGGTCATCAATCCGGCCACCCGCGTCGAGTTGCTGAGCGAGATTCTGCCCATGGTCCATCATGTGCTGGTGATGAGCGTGAATCCGGGCTTCGGCGGGCAGAAATTCATTGAGTTTTCCCTCGATAAGATCCGACGGCTGGCCCAGATGCGCCGGGAGCTGGGGCTGGCGTTTAGAATCGAAGTGGATGGCGGCGTGGCTCACGATACGGTGGCCCGCGTCGTCCAAGCGGGAGCGGATCTGCTGGTGGCTGGCAACGCCGTTTTTGGCGCCGGTGAGCCGGAGCGGGATGCGCGCGCGCTGCTGGCCGAGGCCCGCGAGGCCGCGGGCGAATAGAAATAAGATTCGAGAGCATTGGAAAAACAGGTTTGTGGCCTCGCGACGGGCCGCAGCCGCAATGAGGTGGTATGAACCGGTTGACAAGGAAAATTGCCGCTGTAACGCTGGCGGTGCTGGTGTTGGGCAGCGTTTCGGCCCAGGCAAGGGAGAAGAAGCCCAAGCACAACAAGCACGAGGACCTGAGCGCCAACCCGCTGGCCGGCGTAAAGTCCAAGCAGCCCGACAAGGAGCTCTTTGACAAGGCCATGATCGCCTTGAAAAAGGGCCGCTATGACGTGGCGCGGCTCGATCTTCAGACCATGCTCAATACCTATCCGGACTCCGAGTACCGGATGCGCGCCAAGCTGGCCGTGGGCGATAGCTGGTTCAAAGAAGGCGATTCCGCGTCCCTGACCCAGGCCGAGGCCGAGTACAAGGACTTTATTACCTTCTTCCCCAATGCGCCGGAAGCCGCCGAAGCGCAGATGAAGGTGGCCGACATCTACTATCAGCAGATGGAGAAGCCTGACCGCGACTACACCAACGCCCAGCGCGCCGAGCAGGAGTACCGGGCCATGATCAACCAGTTCCCCGATTCGCAACTGGTGCCCCGCGCCAAGCAGAAGCTGCGCGATGTGCAGGAGGTTCTGGCCGAGCGCGAGACGCAGATCGGCCTCTACTATGGCAGCCGCGAGAACTACGCGGCCTCGATAGCCCGCCTGCAGACGGTGATCGATACCTATCCGCTTTACTCCAAGAGCGATCAGGCGCTGCTGGGTATCGGCGATGACTATGCCGGCCAAGCTGGCAATATCCAGAGGGCCGTCAGCCTTCCCGGCGCCATCAGGGAGCGGCTGCGCGCGGTTTACCTGGACAAGGCCGCCGCGGCCTACACCAGAGTCATTACCCGTTATCCCATGGCTCCCCATGTGGAAGATGCCCGCGACCGGCTGGTGGCCATGAACCGCCCCGTTCCCGAGCCAACCCCGGAAGCGCTTGCCGAGAACGACGCCGAGGAGCGCAGCCGCCAGCCCTTGCGTTTTACCGGCAAGACCTTTGACATCATCCGGCGCGGGCCTTCCGTGGTGGAGGCCGTGCACGTGGGCGAACCCAGCCTGGACGATCCCAAGCGCACCCTGGCGCCCGACTTGAACAAGCAGGCCCAGACAATCTTTGCCGCCGCCGTCAATGCTGGCAAGCCCGATGCGGCCACGGCTGCGGTTACGCCCACCGGCGTCAACGAACCGCCCCGCAGCGACCAGCCTTCCCAGGCGCCTTTGCAGCTTGAAAATCCATCTGGCGGCACCGGCGTGGGGGTTGAAATTGTGAACGCGCCTCCCGCAGACCCGAACGCCGTAATCAAGCCGGTCGGACCGGCTAGCACGGCCCTGCCCGCCGCGGAAAAGCCCGCCACGGCTCCCGAGCAGGTCAACGACGTCAAGACATCGCCAACCACCTCCGCCAATGCCCCCGGCAGCAAAAAGAAGAAGGTTGACCTGGATGATGAATCCTCCAGCAAGAAGCACAAGAAGAAGGGCCTCTCCAGGATCAATCCGTTCTAGAGCAGGAATCTGATCCACATGCAAAAGAGGCCGCATCCCTGACGGGTGCGGCCTTTTTGCGCGTTTTGGACCATTCGCTCCTCACCTCTTCTCGCCGCTGCTCCCGCTCCACCATCTGATAAAGTAGAGAATGGCTTCTCGCGCGAAGTCCTTTCTCTACGGGGGCTTTTGCGCGCATTACAGAGGTTCACCCAAAAAAATCATGCCTCACGATCTGCCTAAAACTTACGATCCCACCGCCATTGAAGACCATTGGGCCGAATACTGGGTGCGCGAAAAGCTCTTTGCGCAGCCCACGCCCGCAGCCGACGACCCCGCGCAGGAGTCTTTCACCATCCTGCTGCCGCCGCCCAACGTTACCGGCCAACTGCACATGGGCCACATGTTTGAGCAGTCGGAGATTGATGTTCTCATCCGCTGGCGGCGCATGAGCGGTCGCCGCGCCCTGTGGGTTCCAGGCACGGATCACGCCGGCATCGCCACGCAGATGATGGTCGAGCGCCAACTGGCCACCGAGGGCAAAAACCGCCAGCAGCTTGGCCGCGAGGCCTTTGTCGAGCGCGTGTGGGAGTGGCGTCGTCACTACGGCGGAGCCATTCTCGACCAGATGAAGCGCCTGGGCGCCTCGGTTGATTGGCAGCGCGAATACTTCACCATGGACGAAAACCTGTCGGTTGCCGTGCGTGAAGCCTTCGTCCGCCTTTATGAGCAGAACCTGATCTATCGCGGCTCTTACATCGTCAACTGGTGCCCGCGCTGCCAGACGGCTATCAGCGATCTGGAAGTGGTTCACTCCGAGCACAAGGGCCACTTGTGGGAGATTCGCTACCCGGTGATCGGCGATGACGGTAAGGATACCGGCGAGTTCCTCACGGTTGCGACCACGCGCCCCGAGACCATCCTCGGCGATGCGGCGGTTGCGGTTCATCCCGATGACGAGCGCTATTTCCACTTGCATGGCAAGAAGCTCCGCCTGCCGCTCGTAGGCCGTGAAATTCCCATCGTCCTCGACGAGTGGGTCAGCCGCGAATTCGGCACCGGCGCGGTGAAGGTAACTCCCGCGCACGATCCCAATGACTTTTCCATTGGCGAGCGCCATCATCTGCCCTCGATCAACATCATGGACGACAAGGGGCAAATCAATGCCGAGGGCGGCGTCTACGCGGGTCTTGACCGCTATGTCGCGCGCAAACGGATTGTGGCTGACCTCGATGCGCAGGGCTTTTTGGGCGCCGTCACCGACTACACCAACAGCGTGGGCCACTGCGACCGCTGCAAGACGGTCGTCGAGCCGCGCCTCTCCTCGCAATGGTTCGTGAAGATTCAGCCGCTGGCTGACAAGGCCAAAGAGGCCGTCCGCAAAAAATACATTCGCTTCACGCCGGAGATGTACGAGAAGACCTACTTCGAGTGGATGGACAACATTCACGATTGGTGTATCTCGCGCCAGCTTTGGTGGGGCCATCGCATCCCGGCCTGGCATTGCGCGGCCTGCCACAAAATCACCGTCGCCCGCGTTGATCCCACCTCCTGCGTCCACTGCGGATCGGAAAGAATTACGCAGGAGACCGACGTCCTGGACACCTGGTTCTCCTCGGGCCTGCTGCCGGTTTCCGTCTTCGGCTGGCCGAACGTCACGGCGGAGAATCGCGGCGATTTCAACGCCTTCTATCCCACCAACCTGCTGATCACCGGCTTCGACATCCTCTTCTTCTGGGTCGCGCGCATGATCATGTTCGGCTGCTGGTTTGCCGGCGATGTTCCCATGCCCGATGGTTCCAGGCGCACGCTGAAGGATTCGGTTCCCTTCCGCGATGTATATATTCACGCGCTGATCCGCGACGCCAACCGTGAGAAGATGTCCAAGACCAAGGGCAATGTCGTCGATCCCATTGAAATCGTCAAGCAGTACGGGACCGACGCGGTGCGCTTTACGCTGGCCTCGATGGCCTCGCCGGGCACTGACATCGCCTTCAACGTGGCGCGCACCGAGGGCTATCGCGCCTTTGCCAACAAGATATGGAATGCCGCGCGCTTCCTGTTCATGAATGTGGATCGCGCCGCCGAAATTGGCATCACCGTCGACCAAAAAACGCTGGGCGGAATGCCCACGGTTGCCGCCGATGCGCCGCTCGAAGATCGCTGGATCGTGGCTGAATTCAATGCCACCGCCGCCAAGGTCAACGCATCGCTCGAAAACTATCGTTACGACGACGCGGCCAACACGATCTATCAATTCTTCTGGGGTAGTTTCTGTGATTGGTACTTGGAAATCGTCAAGCTGCGGCTGGATTTCCCGATGGATGGACCGGACGCCGAGTCAGCCAGTCAGCAAGCCAGTAAGCACGACAGCAGGCAAGCCGCGCTGACCACGCTGGTCCAAGTCTTCGAGGCTTCGCTGCGTTTGCTTTCGCCTTTCATGCCGTTTCTCACCGAAGAGATTTGGCACGCGCTCTATGACGGCAATCCGCCAGTCAAGTCCATTGCTCTGACGAGTTATCCGAAGGCCGTCGAAAACCCGAAGGACGCCGTTGCCTTGGCGGAAATGAATTTGGTGGTACAAAGCCTGATTGTAGAAATCCGCGCCCTGCGCAAGGAGATAGGCGTGGAGGAAAGGGCCATCGTACCAATCGAATTGCGCGTGACCGCTGGCCTCGTGACGGATGCCGATGCCGGATTTGAGCCAATCATCAAGAAAAACAGCGCTATTGTCGAGCGGCTGGCGCGTGTTGGAGAGATTCATTTTGTCGATGAAATCAGCGTTGGGCTGGCGAAACACTCAACGCCCGGCTTTGACGTAGCAGTGATCTACGAGCGCACCATCGACATCCCCGCCGAGCGCGCGCGCTTGACAAGGGACATTGCAAAGTACGAGAAAGGCCTAACGGCTGCTGACCGGCAGTTGGGCAACGAAAGTTTTCTGGCCAAGGCTCCGGCCAAGATCGTCGAGGGGCTGAAGAAGCAGCAAGCCGAAACGCAGTTACTGATGGAAAAGGCGCAGGCGGCGCTGAAGGCGTTACCGCCGGAATGAGCCAGGTCACTGACCGCTTGATTTTGTACCATCGCTGGGTGCCCCACATCTCGATTTTGAGATGTGGGAAAGCACGAATTCAATGAAACTTCTTCATCCGGTCAGATACCTAGAGAACGAAGAGCAGCCGCAGGTCCTTCGGCTCCGCTGCGCTTCGCTCAGGATGACAATTTGTTGATGAAAGCGCAGACGGCGCTGGAAAATCTGAGCAAAGGAGCTTTTGCAAAATCACATTCAGGCTATTGATTGTGTCAGGGCACGACTTTAGTCGTGCCGTATGTGGGTAATTCATATTCCGGCTTTAGCCGCTGCGGAATCGCAAATCACTGAGAAGTTAGCCGGGGCTAAAGCCCAATATGTTTTTATTGCTTTTTTGGCACGACTGAAGTCGTGCCCTGACACATCTAAAGTCTCAATGGAATCTTGCAAGAGAGCCAAAGGAAGTTGAGCTATGCCTTGCGATTGCGCTCAATGCCGGGAGCATTACAGAACCCTTGGAATCGCCTACGGAATCCCCACGGAAGACGCCCTTGAAGAGGCGTATCGCGAGGCGGTCAAGCAATGGCATCCCGATCTCTATGAGAATTTCGCCAGCCTGCGAGCGGATGCGGAAGAGCACTTCAAGCAGATTCAGATTGCCTACCGGGAAGTGAAGGAGCACAGCAGCGCCGCGGCGGCAGCGCCGGTCGAAATCGCCGCCGTAAAGCCAGAGGATACGCCGTTTTCCGCGTCCTTTTCCGCACCGGTTTCCGATCCGTTTGCAGCGCCGTCTCCCTCGCCAGCTTTTACGCCATCCTTCGCGCCAGCCATCTCTTTTGGCAATGCGCCGGGCTGCGAGGTCGGGCCGCAGTTCAGCCCGGAAGCCGAAGAGATTATCAACCGCCACCTGGGAAAGCTCGGCATGCTCCAGGCAATCATTGATCTTGTCGGCGCGCGTTCGCATGGCGTCAGTTACTCGCAATTCCTTCTGCTGGCTGCCAGCGGAATCATGGCGCGCGATTCCCGCCACAATATCTCCCTGCTTTGGTATCGGGACATGGGAGAGGTTAGCCTGATTGATAAACATCAGAGCGGCAAAACCGGCTTTTCGCACAAATTTTTCGGAGCGCTTGCCGGCGGCCAGCCGCCGAAGTACGAACTTCAGATTTACAGAAACAATGGAACGCACTTTTTATCCGTGATTGATCCAGTGGATGACCACGTCAAGAAAGTGATCTATGACTTTCTCCTGACCCAAAAGACTCAAGTGCAGCTCTGACCGCGCGAAAGGGAATCATGGACTGGAAAAACAGCCATATCGACGCTTTGCTGGAACAGGCTCTGACTGAAGATCAGGCCGCCGGCGACACCACGACGGAGCTGACCATCGATCCCGGCCTGCGCGCCACCGGCTCGATTCTGGCGCGCCAGGAGATGACGGTTTGCGGCCTGGGCGCGGTGCCGCGCATTCTGGAGATTTTTGCGCGGCTCGACCGGCGCGCTCCGGCGCAGACACGCTTCGAGGTCATCAGTCATCCGGAGATCTTCGACGGCGTGCGCGTGCATGAGGGCCAGGTGCTGGCCGTCATTCGCCACAACGCCCGCGCGTTGCTCAGTTGCGAGCGTGTGATTCTGAATCTGATGCAGCACTTGAGCGGCATCGCCACGCGCACGCGACAGTACGTTGACGCCATTGAGGGCACCGGCGCGCGCGTGCTCGATACGCGCAAAACCATTCCGGGGCTGCGCGTGCTGGAAAAATACGCCGTCGCGTGCGGCGGGGGAACGAATCACCGGCTCGATCTGGCCAGCGGCATCCTTATCAAGAACAACCACATCTCTCTGGGCGGAGGGCTGCCCGCGGTGCTGACCAGCGCTTTGGAGCGGCGCAAGAAGGGCCAGCGCGTGCAGGTGGAGGCGCGCTCGGCTGCGGAGCTTGAAGAAGCTCTCAAATATGGCGCCGAAGCCATTCTGCTCGATAACATGACGCCCAGACAGGTGAAGAAATCGGTTGAGCGCATTCGCCAGTACACCCGGGGCAAGGCCGCGATTCCCATCGAGGCTTCCGGCGGCATCGTGCTTGAAAGCATCCGCGCCTACGCCGAGGCCGGTGTGGACTTCATCAGCGTGGGCGCGCTGACCCACTCGGCCCAGGCCGCCGACATCTCCATGCGCATCGCGGCGGAGACGGCCTAGATATCTGACCGCTTGAAGTTGTACCAACGATGGGTGCCCCAGGTCCCGATTTTGGGACCTGGGAAAGCACGAACGCTGATTTTATTTCGTTTGCGGTCCCCTTCGGCTTCGCTCAGGGCAGGATAAAAAGTCGCGCCCTGATACAAAGCCGGCATAATCAGAGGTTCAAATGTACGATCTGGCCGCATTGGAGGCCGCGCTGGCCGGCACTGTCTTTGCGGGCAAGCTGCATTTCGCCGCCGTCACGGACTCGACCAACGCCGACGCATTGGCCGCCGCGCGCAGCGGAGCGCCACACGGCTCGGTTTACTTCGCCGATGAGCAGCTTGCCGGTCGCGGCCGCGCCGATCACGCGTGGCGCTCGGCGGCGGGCGAGGGGCTTTACGTGAGCGTGCTGCTGCGTCCGCCGATTCCCGCCGCTCGCCTGCCGCTGCTTCCGTTGGCCGCCGGACTGGCCGCCGCCGAGGCCATTCGCGCCATGGCCGGTCTCGCCGCCGATCTGCGCTGGCCTAACGACGTACTGATTGGCCCACGCAAGGCCGTTGGCATTCTGGTTGAGGCGAAGAGTGCGGGCGGCGCGGCGGATTATGCCGTGGTCGGCGTCGGCATCAATGTCCACCAGCGCGCCTTCGCTGCGGACCTTGCCGCGCTGGCCACTTCGCTGGATTTGGAAATCAGCCGGCGCGTTTCGCGTCAGGATTTGCTTGTTGCCCTGCTAAAATCGCTGGAGTGTGAGGCTCTCGGTTTGGCCGATCCGGCGGCGGGTGTGACGATTCCCGAGCGGGTTGCTCGGGCCTCGACCTGGATTCGCGGGCGGAGGGTTGAAGTGCATGGGCCGCAGGCTTGCACGGGGGTTACGGCCGGGCTGGACGAGCATGGATTCCTGCTGGTGCGCACCGAAGATGGCCTGGTTACGGTGCAGACTGGCGGCATTCGCTAGGTCTCTGGCAGCATAATTTCGTACCAGGAGTTCGTGGTTTCCCATGTCCCAAAATCGGGACATGGGGCACCCATTGCTGGCACAACTTCAAACAGTCAGAGACCAACCTTCCACCCGGCATTTGCGGAGATAAGCTGAGAGAGAACGATGCTATTAGCGATTGATGTCGGCAATACGAATACGGTGCTGGGCCTCTTCCGGATCGATGAGGAAGCGGCGGCTTCAGCGACGGGTCTTGGTCGCGGGGGTGGTCAAAAGCCGGAGCTGGTTGCGCACTGGCGCGTCACCACGCATCGCCAGCAGACCGCCGACGAGTACGGCGTCTTCTTCATCAATCTTTTTCAGATGAACGGCCTGGCTCCCAGCGAGGTGAGCCACATCGTCATCTCCTCGGTGGTGCCGCCGGTTGAGGGCACCTTGCGCCAGGTTTGCAAAACCTATTTTCATCTTCAGCCGCTGTTTATTGAGCCGGGCATCAAGAGCGGGATGCCGATTCTGATGGATAATCCCTCGGAACTGGGCGCGGACCGGCTGGTGAACGCCGTGGCCGCCTTTGAGCGCTATGGTGGCCCGTGCGTGGTGGTGGACTTCGGCACGGCTACTACTTTCGACGTAATTTCGGCCAAAGGCGAGTATCTTGGCGGAGCCATCGCGCCGGGCCTCGGCCTCAGCGCCGAAGCGCTGTTTTCCCGCGCCGCGCGCCTGAGCCGCATAGACATCAAACGTCCCTCCAAGGTCGTCGGCACCAACTCGGTGACGTGCCTGCAGAGCGGCCTCTACTACGGCTATATCGGTCTGGTGGACGGCCTTCTGGAACGCATCACGGCGGAGTTGGGCGCGCCGCCGCGCGTCATCGCCACCGGCGGCCTGGCGCGGTTGATCGCCCAGGACTCGCGCTTTATCGCCGAAATCGACGAGATGCTGACCCTCGATGGCTTGCTCCTCCTCTTCGAGCGCAACCGCGCGGCCAAGCCGCGAGGCAAAGCGCATTGAGGCGCGGGCCGTGCTGAATTATTTCAATTACTTTACGGAGATCGAAGAACGCTTCCAGCAGCGGCGCGGGTCGCTGCTGCTGCTCTCGACGCTCGATTGGGCGCTGATTGAGACGTGGCGCGAGGCCGGCATTCCGCTCGACGCGGCCTTGCGCGGTATCGACGCGGCCTTCGATAAATACGAGGCGCGGCAGAAGCGGGGCCGTATGCGGCGCGTGAATGGTCTGGCCTGGTGTGCGCAGGCGGTGATGGAAGCCGCTGAGGAGCTGAGTGAAGCCGCCATCGGCACGGCTCCCGCGGTTGCCACGGCCGAACGCGAATCGGGCTTCGAGCCGGAGCGTGTGGCCGCGTACCTGAAAGATGCCGCCAAGGCGCTCGATGCTGCTGCCGTTGCGCCCGAAGCCTGCCAAGCAACTGCCGCGCGTCTGCGCGAACTGGCCGCCGAGGCCAAAAGCAACGCCGCGCAGGATTTGGAAGCCCTGGAACGCACGCTCACCGTCCTTGAAGAAAAGCTCTTCGCGGCTTTGACCGCTGCTGCTCCCGAGGAGCTGCTGGTGGGGCTCAAAGAGCACGCCGCGCGCGAGCTGGCACCCTATCGCAGCCGCATGGGCGTGGTGCAATTGCGTCAGGTGGAGCGCCAGTTTGTGCAGAAGCAACTGCTGGCGCATTATGATCTGCCGCGCTTCAGCCTGTTTTACATGAGCCAGCAATAATGCCCAGAAAACTATCCACGATGGAACGGCGTGCCCGGCAGGCGGCAAAGAAGCGCTCGGCCGCGCGCAATTTGAACGCGCCGCAAAACTCAAGCGCTAAACAAGTCTCGGAAAAACTCAATGCGGAGGGAGGCGGGGGTTTCAACCCCCGCATAACGCGGGCAAAATCAACGGGGCCTTTAGGCCCGGAAAAACGTTCTTCCGCCGCCGGAAAAGCTGCTCCCGCGCGGACCAAAGCCGCCGCCGCTCCGCAACTGGTCGAAATCGAAAAGCCCATCTACGGCGGCGCGTTTCTGGCGCGCGTCGAGGGTAAAGCTGTTTTTGTGCCGCTCGTGTTGCCCGGCGAACAGGCGCGCGCGCGCATCACGGAGAGCAGGCGCGGCTACGCAACCGCCGAGGCCGAAGCAATCCTCCGTCCTGCGCCAGAGCGCATCGCGCCCGCCTGTTCGCACTTTGGCGCTTGCGGCGGCTGCTGCTACCAGCACGCAAACTACGCAACCCAACTAGCCTTCAAGCAGGCCATTCTGCGTGAAACGCTGGAGCGCGGTGGCGTTGCTGTGCCAGATGAAATAGCCGTTCTTTCTGGCGATCCCTGGCGCTACCGCAACCGCATCCGCCTGGCCTTCGACGCGGCTGGCCGGCCCGGCTATCGCGGACGCCGTTCGCACGCGGTTGTGCCCGTGCGCGAGTGCCCCATCGCCGCGCCGCTGCTGGTGGCATCGGCGCTGGCCTTTGCCCCGGTTGCGCGCCAGTTTTCACTGCGCGCGACGGAGCTTTCGCTCTTCTGCGACGCCGCTGAAACCGCGCTGTTGGCCTCTGTCTTTACCGCCAGCCCGGCGAAAGTCCGCTTTGATGAGCTGGCGCAGGCGCTCCAGGAAAAGATTCCCGCGCTCACTGGCGCGGAGTTGATTTTCGAGGGCCGTCCTGGCCAGCCATCGCGCACGCTGGCGCATTGGGGCGCGGCCTCGCTCGACTATCGCGCGGCGGGCAATGACTATCGCGTGGATCACGGCGCGTTTTTCCAGGTCAACCGCTGGCTGGTGGACTCGCTCGTTGAAAAAGTAGCTGCTGGTCATACCGGTCGTCTGGCTTGGGACCTCTATGCCGGTGTTGGCCTCTTCGCGCGGCAGCTTGCCAAGCGCTTCGATCGCGTGGTGGCCGTCGAGTCGGTCCCCGCAGCCACGGCGGCGCTCACGGCCAATCTTAGCGGTGCGGGCGGCACAGCCATCAACTCGGAGACGCTCGACTTCCTGCGCAAGAGTCGCCAGACGGCTTCTTCCAATGCCGCACGGCCCGATCTAATCGTTTTGGACCCGCCGCGCGCTGGCCTGGGCGCGGAGAGCTGCGCTCTGCTGGCGGACCTGGCCGCGCCCGCCGTGGCCTGCGTCTCCTGCGACCCGGCTACGCTGGCCCGCGACCTGCGCGCTCTCATCGCCTCCGGCTACCAAATCCAATCCATCACTCTAGCCGATCTCTTTCCGCAGACCCTTCATTTGGAAACAGTGGTTCAGTTGTGTCGCGCCTGATAGGCTTAAAAGCCAGAATCACTTTTTAATTTTTCAGCGCGATGGAATCCACTCCCCCCATCTCCGGACAAACCGTTTCTGCACCCCCATCGGCAGGGCTGGGCGCGCTGCCGCTCTTTCACGCGGCCTGGCTCTTTGCCGCCGGGATTGCCGCCACGCAATTCTGCTGGTTGCGGCCCAGTCTGGTGCTGGTGGCGATGGGCCTGGCAGCCGTGCTTTGCCTTGTGGCGGCCTTCGCGGCGCAGCGCATCGCCTGGCTGCCGTTGGCCGTGCTGGGCCTGCTGCTGGGCGCGTGGTGCGCTGAGATGCAGCCGCGCCCCGCGCCCGCTCCCGCCGTGGCTGCGCTCTCTGACGGCCTGCTCCGCACGGTTGAGGGCACGGTCGTCAATACCGGCCCGGTGCGCAGCGAAATCGAACAGAATCTGATTGACTACGACGATCACGGCCAGCACGACACCGCCGCCGCGCCCGCGCAACAGCCCTCGCAGCGCATTGACCTGCGCGTCTCCAGCCTGGAAGTCGTCACCGACGCCGAAGACGTGCAGACGCCGGTTGAAGGCAACGTGCGCCTGACGGTTCGCTGGCCGGATGACGCGGCAATCCCGCAATCCTTCCAGTGCGGCGAACGCATCCGTGCCGTGGCGCGCCTCTTGCCGCCCGAGGTCTATCACGATCCTGGCGTCTGGAACCGCGAGGAATATCTGCTCGAGCAGGGCATCACCTCTTCGGCCACGGTGAAGATCGATCGCGTGGAGCGCATTGGCATGGCCGGGACTCCCGGCGGCAGCTCTTCGTTGCTGGGGTGGATGGCGCGCGGCCATTTCCTCGCCTGCCGCATCAGCGGCCTGCAGCACGCGACCAGCGCCCGCCTGCTGGCCTTGCCCGCCGCTATGCGCTGCCTGCCCGCGCCGCTGCGCCTCTCGCAGACAGACGCCATCATGCTGGCCGCCATGGTCACCGGCGACCGTACCTACCTGTCGCACTCTCTGCGCGTCGGTTTTGAGCGCACCGGCTCCTTTCACATGCTGGTGGTTTCCGGCTTTCATCTGGCGATTGTCTCCGGCTTTTTGTTCTGGATTGCGCGCCGCCTGCGCATTCCCCGTGTGCCGGCCACCTTCGTTACCCTGCTTGGCTCCTTCGCCTATGCGCTCTTCACAGGCTTCGCCACGCCGGTGCAGCGCTCGCTCTGGATGGTCACGCTCTACCTGCTGGGCCGTCTTCTCTACCGCGAGCGCAACGTTCTGAACACTATTGGCTTTGCGGCGCTGTGCCTGCTGGCCTTCAGTCCGCGCAGCCTCTTTGACTCCAGCTTCCAGATGACGCTGCTGGCCGTGGTCTCCATCGGCGGCGTCGCCGTTCCGCTGCTGGCGAGCACCATTCACCCTTATCTGACGGCCATGCGCGATCTGCGCGAAGTAGCCCTTGACAGCAAGCTGCCTCCGCGCCTTGCGCAGTTCCGGCTGACCCTGCGCCTCTTCGCCTCGGCGCTCGCGGCCGTTTTGTACCCATCTGGAGCTGAATCGCATGGCCTTATAACCACACATGATAACGAGGTTAACCACGCGCAACTCGGCCTGTTTCCAGACACAATCGGAACCGCCGCCAGAAGATTTTTGGCCGCCATTCAAGGCCGCTTGGCGGCGTTCGTCGCTTGGCGCATCTTTCCCTGGACGGTGCGCTTCCTGCTTCGCTGCCTTGAGTTGGTGGCCGTCTCCTGCGTGGTGGAACTGGCCATGGTCCTGCCCATGGCGCTCTACTTCCACCGCATTACCATCCTTGCCCTGCCGGTGAATATCTTCATTCTGCCGCTGCTGGCCGTGCTGATGCCGGCCGCTCTGATCACTTTGCTGGCGCTGTTTGCCTGGCCCGCCGCCGCGCCGTTGCCGGCCATGGTGGTGGCTGTCTTTTTGCACATTGGCGTTGGGATGGTGCATTATTTCGGTTCGCTGGCCATGGGTGATTTCCGCATTCCCGCGCCGCTGCTGGGCCAGTCGATGGCCTTCTGCGCGCTGTTGGCCGCGGCCATCGTGCTGGCCCGTTTGGCTGTTTCCGCTGTATCCCGCTGGCCGCGCCGCGCCGCCGTTCTTGCTTCTCTGCTTGCGCTGTTCGCGGCCGCCGTGGCCGCCGTTTATCCCCGCCCGGTCGATCACCCGCGCAACGCCTTGCTGGTGGAGGCCATCGACGTGGGCCAGGGCGATTCCCTGCTGCTCATTACCCCGGACGGCAAAACCCTGCTGGTCGATGGCGGCGGCTTCGGCGGTGGCCCGCGCCAGGCTCCGCAGAACTACGACATCGGCGAAGAGGTCGTCAGTGAGGTCCTTTGGTCGCGCGGTATCCGCCGTCTCGACGTGGTGGCCCTCAGCCACGCCCACTCCGACCACATGGGCGGCCTGCCCACCGTTCTGCGCAACTTCCATCCTGCCGAGCTGTGGGTGGGCAACAATCCTCGCGTCAAGGCCTACACTGATCTGCTGGACGAGGCCGCCAGCCTGCATGTTCGCGTCCGCTCACTGCGCGCGGGCGATGCCTTTGCCTTTGGTTCCACCCAAGTGGCCGTTCTCGCGCCTTTCCGCGCCTATCAGCCCGAAGCGGAGCCCGGCAACAATGATTCGCTGGTGTTGCATGTGGCCTACGGCGCGACTTCCGCGCTGCTGGAAGGCGATGCCGAAGCTCCCATTGAGCAGGCCATGCTGGCCGAACCCAATTTGGCCAGCACGCTGCTCAAGGTGGGTCATCACGGCAGTCTCACCTCCACTCGTCCGGAGTTTCTGGCCCGCGTGGCGCCCCGCTACGCTGTCATCTCCTGCGGCCTGCGCAACCGTTACGGGCATCCCCGCGCCGAGGTGCTGGAAGCGTTGCAGGCGGCCAAGGCAGGCACCTACTCGACCGACATTAACGGCGCTTCCTGCTTCCGCCTCGACGGCAAAAATACCACCCCGGACCTCGGCTGCGGCTGGCGGCCCGTGCGCTGAGCGGAAGCAGCGTGAGCCTGATTCCACCCAGGAAACCGAGCCGGTCGCTATCTGTTTGGCTTATAATCCCCTGCGAGGAAAGTTTCAGTTGCGCGTGCCAGTATCCGGCATTCGCAACTGAGGAGATTGCCATGATTAAGCCGTTGCTTTGTGCTTCCACTGTTGTCTTGTTTGCGATTGCCGCCGTGTCCTTCGCGGGACCTATGGCGCAGGAATCTACTCCAGCCGCCGCGCCCGGCGTTAAAAATCCTATTAAATCCACCCCGCAGTCGCGCGCCCACGCCAAGGAAATTTACGATGTCGATTGCGCGCTCTGCCACGGAACCAACGGAGACGGCAAGACCGATCTGGCGAAGGCCATGGGATTGACGCTGGGAGATTGGACCGATGCGAAGACGCTGGCCGCAAGGCCAGACGCCGAGCTATTCAAAACTATCCGTAATGGCAAGGGCAAGATGCCTTCCGAGGCGGAAGGGCGGGCCAAAGACCACGATGTATGGAGCCTCGTCGTTTATATTCGCTCACTGGCTTCCAAGGAAGGCTCCGCCGCCGCTCCGGCAACGGCAAACTGAGTCACAGGTTTCATTAGCGCTGGACGGTCGCGACTCTGGCAGTACAGAGACAGTGAAAGGCTTTAGCAAGTCAGCCGGTCAGCGAAGATGAACGCGGATACGCCTGAGAGAGATAACAGCAGGTAGGGATCCGTGGCCTCCTATCCTTCCGTGATAAAACCGCGGAAGGATGGGGTGCCCAGTTTCTGTCGAAGTTCAAGGCTTTTGGGACATTCGACTCATCGTGCCGCAGCGCACTTCCGTCTTCTTCATGATCCGAGTATTGTTATTGCACAACAAATTGTGCAATAAGCAAGCACCGCTATTTAGTCACGGAGGATGCAGCGGAGATGAGCATCAGATACATCCGGTTCGACCAGGTCGACCTCGCCAATCCGTTTTTCGATTCTCTCAAGGCCGAGTATGCTGAGTTCAAGCAGTGGTTTGCAAAAAAAAGCCAATGACATGGCCTACCTCTCGGAAAGCGCTCAAGGGGTAATCGATGGCTTCCTTTACTTGAAGATTGAGGACGAGGCCCATCCCGAAATCACCCCCGCCCTAGCGGCCAAGCACAGGCTAAAAGTGGGCACATTCAAGATCGATGCTCACGGTACAAAACTTGGAGACAGATTCGTTAAGAAACTGTTTGATCGTGCCATGGCAGATCACGTCGAAGAGATATACCTGACCATCTTCGAAAAGCACTCTGACCTCATCAAAATGCTCAATCGTTATGGCTTTAAACAGATCGGAACTAAAACGAACGATAATGGAACTGAGTTGGTGCTTGTTCGCACAATGACTTGGGAGGGGAACGACCTCCATGAGAATTACCCATTGGTTAAAGTCTCTGCGGGTAACAAGTATCTTCTTGCGATTGCTCCCCAGTGGCACACAAAGCTTCTGCCGGATTCTAAGCTTGTGGGGGAAGGTCCCAATGTTGTGGCGGACATCTCTCATACAAACAGCATCCAGAAGATTTATCTTGCCGGACGAAGCAATGCCCAGTACTTGAAACACGGTGACGCACTGGTAATCTACCGGATGACTGACTATCAGGCTCCGGCTCATTATCGTTCGGTTGCTACCTCTGTTTGCGTTGTAGACAAGGTGGAGATGATAGGCCAATACCAGACGGAATCAGCTTTTCTTAAATACTGTGAGCCCTTCTCCGTCTTCACAGAACAAGAGCTGAAGGGATTCTACAAGTCAAGACAATACCCGGTCATTATCACCTTCACCTATAACATCTCGTTCCCAAAGCGCGTCACTCGCAAGGTGCTGATTGAGGAAATCGGGCTTGACGGTAAAGAGCGCTGGTCTTGTCTTCAGCTTTCAAATGAGCAGTTTTTAGCAACCATGAAAAAGGGTCAGGTAGATGAAAGTTTTATTGTCAATTAAGCCACAATACGCGGAGAAGATCTTTGCGGGTTCAAAGCGCTACGAATTTCGAAAGACAATGTATAAGAACCCAAAGGTCAACACTGTTGTTGTATACGCGACTCAACCAATCGGAAAGGTGATTGGCGAATTCTCTGTGTCGGATATCCATCGTGATTCGCCCAAACAACTATGGCAAAAGACTAAAGATCATTCGGGAATCACGGAAGCCTTTTTTAATGAGTATTTTGCAAAGCGCAAGGTTGGCTTTGCAATCGAAGTGGGAAAAACGAGGCGATACCCGACGCCGCTGGATTTAGCTGATGTTTTGCCAAATGGCTTCGCCCCGCAGTCTTTCGCCTATCTTCCGTGTGCATAGTGCATGAACGCTGAATGTCATGTCTTTCTACACTGCAAAAAATGGCGGAATAAGCAGCATCAGCCTTAGGCTGATCGAAAAGGGCCACCCCGCGCGTGCGGAGTGGCCCTTTGGTTTTGATGCGTTGGCGCTGACTGTCGAAGTTACTTGGAAACTTCGGGCTTGGTGCTCAGCGTGCCGTTCTTGTAGCCCTTGGCCATGTCAGCAATCGAAATGGCCTTGTAGTCGCCGGCGTGTCCGGCCTGGCCGAACTGCGTCATGCGCAGAGCAACAACCTTCTGCATGGCCGCGCGGGCTGGCTTCAGGTAGTCGCGGGGATCGAACTTCTCCGGGGTCTCCGCGAGAACCTTGCGGATGGCGCCGGTCATGGCCAAACGGCTGTCGGTATCGACGTTGACCTTGCGGACGCCGTTCTTGATGCCCAGTTGAATTTCTTCAACCGGCACGCCCCAGGTCTGCTTCAGCTTGCCGCCGAACTTGTTGACGATGTCCTGCAGGTCCTGCGGAACCGAGCTGCTGCCGTGCATGACCAAGTGGGTCTTGGGCAGGCGATTGTGTATCTTGATGAGCAGGTCCATCTTGAGGACCGAGCCATCCGGCTTCTTGGTGAACTTATAAGCGCCGTGGCTGGTGCCGATGGCGATGGCCAGCGAATCAACGCCGGTACGCTCGGCAAACTCGACTGCCTGGTCGGGATCGGTGACGTGATCCAGGCCCGAACCACCGGCTCCGTGACCGTCTTCCACGCCGCCCAAGACGCCGATTTCGCCCTCAACCGCGATGCCGCGGGGATGCGCAAAATCAACAACCTTCTTGGTGACAGCGACATTCTCTTCAAAGGTGGCCGGGGTCTTGCCGTCGGGCTTGAGCGAACCGTCCATCATGACCGAGGTGAAGCCCAGCTCGATGGCGCTGACGCAGGTCTCGTAGCTGTTGCCGTGATCCAGGTGCATGGCCACGGGAATCTCGGGATAGAGTTCTGCGGCGGCCAGCATCAGGTGATAGAGGTACTTGTCCTGTGCATAGGCGCGCGCGCCGCGGCTGGCCTGGATGATGACCGGCGACTTGGTTTCCTTCGCGGCCTCCATGATGGCCTGAATCTGTTCCATATTATTGACGTTGAATGCGCCGACGCCATAACCGCCCTTGGCAGCCTCGTCGAGTAACTGCCGCGTAGAGACTAGAGGCATAAAATTTCTCTCCTTCTGGTTCAACTCCGGCCGCCAATGAGTTCTGGCCCGAAAGGAATGGAAATAAGCCTCGCGAGCGGCTGGAACTGCAATCAGCCTTATGGTAGCAGAGAGGCTCAAGGGGTAGTGTGCGCCGCGACACAAACCGGCTGCGCCGTCCGGGGCGTTCTGAAGTTGCCCGGAACCGAAGCGGGCCGAGGTTCGTGCTTCCCACATCTGGCGCGATGAGACTGCGCCAGATATGGGGCACCCGGAACTTCAAGCTGTCAGACTCCTACAGTCCCAGCACGGCGCGTTGCGCCTTGAAGATTTCCTTGAGGCCCGCCTCGGCCAGATCAATCAGCTCGTTGAGCTGCTGGCGGGAGTAGCTGCCCCGCTCGGCCGTGGCCTGCGTTTCGACGAGGCCGCCGTCGGCGGTTGTCACCACGTTCATGTCCACCTCGGCCTGTGAATCCTCCTCGTAGCAGAGGTCGAGCAGCTCCGCGCCGCCCACAATGCCCACCGAGGTGGCGGCGACAAGCTGCTTCATGGGCGACTGCTTCAGCGTTCCGGCCTCAACCAGCGCCCGCAAGGCCAGCGCCAGCGCCACCGCCGCGCCGGTGATGGCCGCCGTGCGCGTGCCGCCGTCGGCCTGGATCACGTCGCAGTCCAGAATCACCGTCCGCTCACCCAGAGCCTTCATGTCGATAACAGAGCGTAAGCTCCGGCCGATCAACCGCTGAATCTCGTGCGTGCGGCCGCCGATCTTGCCCTTTTCGCTCTCGCGCGGAGTGCGGGTCACGGTGGCGCGCGGCAGCATGGCGTACTCTGCCGTCACCCAGCCGCGGCCCGAGTTCCTCAGCCAGCCGGGAACCCCCGGCTCGACCGAGGCGCAGGTCAGCACGCGGGTATTGCCGAGCGTGACCAGCACGGAGCCTTCGGCGGTCTGTACAAAGCCGGGCGTAAGGGTGAGCGGACGAAGCTGCGCCGGAGTTCTGCCTCCGGGACGATAAAAGGTGGAAATTGAAGGGGTCTGCATGAAGAGATTGTAAGGGAAGCGGCGTCAGGAGTGGCGCGTCGCTTTCCGGCAGCGGACGGTTCCAATACGGGAAACTACGTGCTGCACTGGTTCATTTCCGGAATAGCTTCGCAAATTATTGAAAACACAGATGAAATATGAATTGCAGTCAGTTTCCGCGTTCCATTATGGGATTTTTTCCCTCGAGGAAACGCAATGACCTGTCTAGAAGCATGAAAGTAAAATCTTTTATTATCATATACTTACCTAAACTGTCCAGGTTTGGCACAGTACGTGTATTAGAAGAAGGCAATTCCCCAAGAAAAAGCAGAAATGGGAAGGGTAAAAAGACAGGGATTGAAGAACGGCGAAGGAAGGGAACAGGGCTATGCAACAGACAAGACAAGCGATGGAAGTCAATAAAACCGGGCTGGAGGCAATGAATCTGGCGGAACTGGCTCCGGGCGCGGCGTCTCTGGCCGAAACACCGGACTCAGGGGACGAACGCGAACGGGTCGAAACGGTGGTTGAAACCCTGACTCATCTGCACGGCGAGAGCGATAGCCTGGCCGCAGTGGCGCACGACGCCCGGAACATGGTCACGGCGCTGGGGCTTTACTGCGATCTGTTGGAAGCGCCGGGCGTGCTCACCCCTTCCTCCCATCACTATGCCGGCGAACTCCGGCTGGTGGCCACGGCCAGTCGGCGTCTGGTGGAGAAGCTGCTGGCCCTCGACCGGCGTCTGGGACAGGATACCGGTCTTTCCCGGCCAGCGGCTGCTGTTCCGGTTCGTCCGGAAGCCGGACCATCCGCCGCCAGTCGGCAGGAGCGCGCTTGCGGCAGGGATCTGCTGCCCGCCCAGCCGGTCGATAACCTGGCCGCGGAAGTGCTGGCCAACCGCAATCTTCTGGCGGCCCTGGCCGGGCCCGCCATTGCCCTTACCGTGGACGTGGAGGGCGGCGCCCTGCCCGTGCGGCTGACGGGCGAGGAGCTGACCCGCATTCTGGTCAATCTGGTCAAGAACGCCGCCGAGGCCATGCCCAGCGGAGGCCGCATACAGCTCAGCCTGCGTGAGCGCTTCGCCACGGGGCGGAAGGCGGGCGTTCCTCATGGCCTCTCGCTCACCGTCGAAGACAACGGAGCAGGCATCCCTGGCGAAGCGATTGAAAAAATCTTTGAGTCCGGTTACACCACCCGGTCCAGCGGCGCTTTACGGCCGGAAGGTTTGCCCGCCTCCCATTACGGGTTGGGCCTGTCCATCACCCGTTCCATCGTCGAGCGCGCTGGCGGCCGCATCCATGCCGCCAACCGCGTCCCGGCCGGAAGTCGCTTTGAGATCGAGCTGCCGGTCCGCTCCCGGTAGAGCGCTTCCGGCTTTGTTGTTTACGGCCGGAAAAAACTTCCAGGGCGGCAAGAACGTCAGATTCCATTTACCAATTTGCGCGTGAGGCGAATACAATGCTCGAAACAGTTCCTAAGAAGAAAAATATGGAGTATATCCCCCAATTCGCGGAAAAGCCGGTGCGTTTGCACCTGCTGGTGGCCGACGCCGACACGGTGGTCCGTTCGGCCTGCGCCGAGATTGCCGCCAGCCTGGGCTACGCGGTCGAGAGCACTGGCGATCTCGGTCAGGCGCGTAATCTGCTGCGCGGCGGCACGACCGACATCCTGCTGGTGAATCTGCCCGCGGGCTCGAATCAGGGCCTGGAGCTTGTCTCCGAAATCAAGCTGCTCTACCCGCGGATTTCAGTGATCGCCATGACCGCGTCGGGATCAGTGAACACCGCCGTCGAGGCCATGCGCTGCGGGGCCAGCGACTACCTGACCAAGCCCTTCGCCATGGACGAGCTTTCAACGGTGCTGGACCGCGCCTCGGCCAGCCTGGTCACCGACGCCGCCACCCGCCAGTTGCGCGAGCGGCTGCGCTTGAGCCAGGGACTGGGTTCGATGATCGGCCGCTCCGCCGAGATGGAGAAGCTCTACCGCATCCTTTCCAAGGTCGCGCTCAGCTCCCATCCCGTGCTGATTCTGGGCGAAAGCGGCACCGGCAAGGAACTGGTGGCGCGCACCATTCACGCCTACGGTCCCAATTCGCAAAAGCCGTTTCTGCCGGTTGACTGCGGCTCGCTGGTGCCGACGCTGATCGAGAGCGAGCTGTTCGGCTACGTCAAGGGCGCATTCACCGGGGCCAACCACTCGAAGGACGGCCTGTTGGTCTCAGCCGAGGGGGGCACGGTCTTTCTGGACGAAATCGGCGAACTCTCGCTCAACCTGCAAGCCAAGCTGCTGCGCGCTTTGCAGGAAAGGGAGGTCCGCCCGGTCGGGTCCACCCGCAGCGTTCCCATCAAGGCGCGTATCGTGGCCGCCACCAACCGCGATCTGGCATTGATGGTTGAGCAGGGCGCCTTCCGCAAGGACCTCTTCTACCGGCTCAACGTGGTCAACCTGCGTCTGCCGCCGCTACGCGACCGCCGCGAGGACATACCGCTGCTGGCGGCTCATTTCCTGGACGGCATCAGCCGTGAGCGCGGCGCCAAGTTCACGCTGAGCGATGAAGCGCTGAGCGCCATGATGCGTCACGACTGGCCGGGCAACGTGCGCGAGCTTGAGAATTCCATCGAGCGGGCCTGCACGCTTTCCAGCGGACCGGTGCTGCATCTGGGCGATCTGCCCACGCAGCTTCAGCAGGAAGGCTTGGAGGCACGGCGTCTGGAGACCCGGACGGGCGAGCCAGCCGCAGAGGCCGGCCAGCCGCAGTTGACCACGCTGGCCGATCTGGAGCGTCAGGCCATTCTGAGCGCCATTCGCACCCTCAAGGGCGACAAGCTTCAGGCCGCGAAGCTGCTGGGTATTGGCAAAACCACCCTCTACCGCAAGCTGAAGGAATACGGCATCACTGATCCGCTCCGGGAGGGGTGATAGCCGGATTCGAGCCGAAGCTAGCTCACCGATCGAACAACTGTGCCGATAGAACAATTACTGGCACAGGAAACTTCACAGGCCCAAGCAAGAAACAGGGCAAAACCAGAGTGTGTGTATCGCGACGGTACGCCTTCCAGACGGCTTTTTCTCTACGAGGTCTCCATCGAGCGATTTTTACTCGTTGGGGAGGAAGTAAAAGCCACCCTGAAGACGCTCAACACGGATACGTTGACCCTGGTTTCGTTCCTGGAACCGCATGGACCAGAAAATGCCCCGGTCATCAATTGGCCGCGTGAGCCGACAAGGAGTCGAAAATGAGCATTCTGATCGTAACCGGAATCGAAGGCGCCAAGAACTGCGCTGACGCCGTAGCGAAACAACTGTCCACGGAAGTAGAGGTGGCCGAAGGACGCAGGGCCGCGCTGGCAGCGCTGCGCCGCCGCGAGTTTGACGCCGTGGTCGTGGACGAGACCATGGCCGAATGTGATCCGGCGGCGGCCGAGGCCATCTGGAAGCATGCCGGGCTGGCCATCCCGCTGCAAATCAGCTTTGCCCTTTCCGGCGCAGCCCGGCTGACCCGCGAGATTCGCGCCGGACTGCAACGCCGCGAGCGCGAGCAGTTGCTGGCCCGCCGCGCCGCCGCGACAGCCATTGAAACCGAGCTGAAATCCACCCTCGCCGGCCTGCTGCTTCATTCGCAACTGGCCCTCAAGGACAGCGAGATGCCCCCTCTGGCCGCGGAAAAAATGCGCATGGTGGCGGCTCTGGCCGGCAGCCTTCGCCAGCAGCTCAACGCGCCGCTGATGGCCAGTGCCGAGGAAGCCGCCTGACCACCTGCGCCACCTGCGGTGGGGCCAACTCCGCCTGCGGTGCGTTCCGTGCCAAGTCACGTTACACGACACGAGAACTTTGTGTGCTGAGGGCAGCGAAAACGGCGTAGGTGCGGCACTGTATTTCCGCCTGCTGAACCATGCAGGCAAACAAAATTTCATTGCGTTGCACGCGCATCGCCGGGGCTGAATTTGCCCCGGCGTTTTTTTGCGCGCCGCTGCCAATAGGTAGAGCGGTTCTCCAATTGCTATACACCGGAAGCACTCCCCTTCAGTGGCTCTTTCCCCAAGAAAAAGCCATTTCCAACGAAGTTGGTCAGAGCATATCTATTGGAGAACCGCTCTAAACGATCCATCCAAGGACGTTAAGGAACCTCTGAATAAATCGATGTTTTAAAAGGGCACGTTAAAAGGGCACGACTGGTAGGTCGGAGCTTCACAGGCTGCGGAAAAACTCCAACATGGCCAGGGCATGTGTCAGGGCACGACTTTAGTCGTGCCGATAAAGTCTGCAAAATTGATGGGGCTTTAGCCCCTGAGGTAAAGCGGATTGGATTTTGAGACTTGTTCAAGGCTTCCTTAGGAAAGCTCTGAATAAGTCGATGTTTTGAAGGGTACGGGCTTTAGCCCGTACATAAAACCCGCAAAATCAGCGGGGCTTTAGCCCCCGAGGGAATGCGGGCTTTGAATCGGCCACTTGTTCAGAGCTTCCTTCGATTGATGCAGCACCGTCCGGCGCAAAACGATTGCATCACCAACAAGCTGTCATTCTGAGCGACCGGAGCATCGCGAAGGGAGTCGAAGAACCTGCGGTTGCTTTTCTTTACTTGCTCTGCCATCCAATCATGCCAGATCAGTTAGTGAACAAGTTAATGAATACTGGGCGACTTCACGGGGCCGATTTCCTGCCAGTAAGTGAGTTGGCGATTTGGCATGAACTGAGATTTTGAATCGCGTTCAGCACCGGTCCCCAAATGCGAGGGACCGGTGGCACCCTCAGTTTGATTTGGAAGAGTCTTTGGACCGTGGCCACCCGCCAAGGTGGACTCGCAATCCTAAAACGGGATATCATCATCAGAAATCTCGGCTGAAGGTGCGGAGTCTTCGTCTGAGAGGATAGGGTTGAATTGCTTAACGGCTTCTTTAAAGGCGATGACCCACGCATTGTTTTCATCTGCAAATACTTCATCTGCTACCCAACTGAGGGCGTTGTATGCCTCTTGATCATGGTTGTCTTTGAGGCGCTTCTTGAGCGACCAGACGAGAAACTTAGACGGAGTAGGTCGGAGCCTTTGGAGCTCGTTGAAGAAGTACTCAAACCCGTAGGCTCGCGCTTCAGGATCTTCGGAGCAAAGTCGTCCCTCGATGGCGCTTGCGAAGTCATCCTTTAATATGAAATCGGCTGCGAGATCTCGAGCCCACGTGCCCAAGGAGCCTTTTGGGCATATCTTTCTTGCCGAGTCGTATTCTCCCTCCTTGACAGACTCGATGAATCGATTCTCGGCCCGGATTCGCGCGAATTCCGAGACTTTTTTCCAGTCTTTATCCACTATTTGGATGGCAGACCGAAATTCAGCGTCAGCACTAGCCCCTTCGAGAGTGTCAGAGACAACCTGCCAGAATTGGTCTTGCTCGTCAGCCTCTAGAGTCCTCAGCACCGCCCGAGAAAACAAGGCTATGCTTCTCCAATCTCCCTCTAAACGCCGCTGGAAAACCTCAACGAGAATGTCAAGTCGTTTTCGCTTTGGAATTCTGTCGGTAAGTAAGTCCGCATATCTCTCATTCTGTGCAAAATGTTTGTCGAACACGCACGCGACAATTTGCTGAGTATCAAACGGGGATTTCGATTTATCAATCAGGCCAGCGAGCCACCCGATAAAAGTAATCAGAATATCTGCGGTTTCAGCTGTATCCGTCCGCTTTTCATGACTACGCGGGTTCCTTATCGCTGTGTAGACACCCCGCAGCAACTGCTCGACGCCCCTTTGTTCATCCCTCTCGGACTCGGTATGAAATGAATTGACCTTTATGGTCGGATTTTGGCCGCCGAAGGCACTTCCTACAAGCGTGTTCCCGTCTGAATCCAGGCCGCTCTTATTGCGAATCAGTTCGCTTAGGTAGAAAACGCCATCGACGATGGCCGCAGAGTAGTTGCCGGCTTCATACGCACCTTGAACCGCGGACCAGAGCCGTTCATCAATACTTCCCGAAAGACTCATGTAATCTCTCCGTTCACTGGCCAGATGCTCACAGAAATCAACTGATGATACACCTTCCCGCCCGATCAGCATGAAATGCGAGTGAGTCGGGTACCCCCGGTCTCGCTTTCTGAGACCTGAGTTTGCAGAAATTCCTCGAACCCATAGATTAGTCCCCGCAAACAGATTAATCCCAAAAAACGTCTTAATCCCAAAAACGCCGATCAATCCTGTAATTTTCTTTGCAGAGCATCCTGAATCCCGATAAGCGCCAAATCGCGACGCACTTACTGAATGGGAACGACTGGATTGCGATACGGTGGTTTAAGCTGAAGAAAGCATGAAAGATTCCGCCGTTCTACTTATTGACTGTCCGGACCGGAGAGGACTCATCTCCCGCGTCTCCACCATGCTTTATAAGCACGGGGCCAACATTCTGCACGCCGACCAGCATCAGGACCACGAACTGGGCCTCTTCTTCATGCGGATGGAGTGGGCTCTGGACGGCGCGGACAGCGATTCAACCACATTGGGCGCCAATACGGAGGCCTTCGACCTGGAGGGCTTCCGGGCGGAGTTTGCGCCGATGGCCTCCGAGTTGGGAATGCACTGGCAGTTGACCTCCAGCGAACGCCGGCCGCGCGTGGCTCTGCTCTGTTCGCAATACCTGCACTGCATGGCCGACCTGCTCTACCGTTGGCGGACCGAGGAGTTGCACTGCGAGATTCCGGTCATCATTTCCAATCACCGCGAGGTCGAGCGTCTGGCGGCTTTCTACGGCATTCCCTTTGAATACATTCCGGTTACCGCGGCCACGCGCGCCGAGACCGAGGCGCGGCAGCTTGAACTGCTGGCGCGGCACAAGGTCGAACTGGTGGTGCTGGCGCGCTACATGCAGGTGCTTTCCCCGGCCTTTGTCGCGCGCTATCCGTCCGCCATCATCAACGTGCATCACTCGTTTCTGCCCGCCTTCACCGGGGCGCGGCCCTACCAGGCGGCGCACGCGCGCGGCGTCAAGCTGATCGGAGCCACCAGCCACTACGTCACGGCGGCGCTTGACGACGGTCCCATCATCGAGCAGGACGTGACCCGCATCTCACATCGTGACCAAGTGGAAGACCTGGTCGAGCGCGGTCGCGACCTGGAGCGCATCGTGCTTTCCCGCGCCGTCCGCTGGCACCTGGACCGGCGCATCCTCTGCTATGACAACAAGACGGTGATCTTTGACTAGCGCATTTTAGGAATTGGTGTAGACCAAAGACACTTAGCACATCGTTCAAAAAGTCTATATGTATTCTTAAAATGCTCTAAACAGGGAACAGAGAGCTGAAGGCGCTTTCAACTTACAAGTGCAAAAATTTCCTCCTCGGAAATGTTGTACTTGTAAGTTGAGCGCAGCAAGAACAAAAGACAAAGAAGATATATCAGGGCGCGGCGGGCTGGAGCTTTTTTGACAGCGGCGGGCCGGATTATTGTGTACGATTATCCCGGTGCGGTTGGTAACTAAATATGTGGCTCAAACTGCGTCCGGCTTTCTCACATTTCGCTCATCGTCTTAGAGAAATAGTTCCGCGGCTCCATCTCGATCTGCGGTTTCCTCCTAAAGCGGAAGATGCGTTTGATCAGGAGTACCGCCAGGAACGCATCAACCATTTCCGCTCTTCGACGCTGTACGCCATCCCCCTCTATGACGCTTTCCTGTTGTTGGATTACATCTGTTTGCGGCAGAGCTTTGGCCTCTGTCTGGTTGTTCGCCTCGGCGTGATCACCTCCCTCGCCTTGGTTTGCCGCGCGGTGATCCACCGCGTTGGCCGCCGGACTCGAGAGACTCTGTTCGCTGCCACTCCTCTGCCCGGCATGGCCGGGATTCTTGTTCTCTACAATGCGCGTCTGGACTTGATTGCTCTTGGACAAATCGCGCTGATCCTTATCATGCTGTACTCCATCTACGCCATGTGGCCGAATTTCAGGTATACCTGTTATGCCGTCCTCGCCATGGCGTTGGGGGATTCCGCTTTTCTGATGAACAACAAGGCGCTGGATTCCGCTCAAGCCACGGCCTTCATCAGCTTGCTTTGGACTGCCACCATCCTTACGCTGATGGCCATTTATTCAATGGAGCGCCAGATACGGATAAGTTATCAACTTCGATTGAAGATACACGCCAATAACGCGGAACTGGCCCGGATTTCGACCATTGATTCGCTTACCGGAATTCCCAACCGCCGGTATCTCGATAGCGAACTGCGCGTGCAATGGAAAAATTGCATGCATGATGGACAGCCTATCTCGGTTCTGATGATCGATCTGGACCATTTCAAGATATTCAACGATCAGTTCGGACACGCTTATGGAGACTCAGTCCTCAGTCTTGTGGCGAAAACTCTTCGCCAAACGCTTCGCGGTCAACAGGACATTCTGGCGCGATACGGCGGAGAAGAGTTTGTCGTCATTCTGCCCAACCGGCCTCTGACCAGCGCACTCGCCATCGCGCGGCGGCTTTGCGCTGCTGTTCGCGCGGCCACGCTTTCGCCTGGCAGCGACGAAACTCAGCCCCACATCACGATCAGCATTGGCGTGGCATCCGCATGCCCCACCCTTGGAAGCGGCTCAACCCGCCTGCTTCGCGCCGCCGACACAGCTCTCTACAAAGCCAAAGCCAATGGCCGTGATTGTGTCTGGTCCGTGGCAGAGAAGGATCCGTAAACACGGCCACCTTTGTATAGGGATCAGCCCCCAGGTCTCTGACCGGAAGAAGCAGTTTCATTGAGTTCGTGCTTTCCCACATCTCAAAATCGAGATGTGGGGCACCCAGCGATGGCACAAAATCATGCGGTCAGAGACCTAGGGACCAGGGGCTAGGGATAAAGAGCTATAAAAAGAGATAAAAAGCTGTAGGTAGATAGATGGAACTATCCCACTTTAGGCACGATGAAACTGTGCCGAAAGTGGGGCGCCCGCATCAGTGGGCGTCCGGCTGATCCATGTTTCCTGTTCTCTGCTCCCTTCGATGCCGTAGAATCGCCTTGTATGAAGTGTCCTTATTGTGGCTTCGGGCAGGACCGTGTGGTGGACTCGCGCGAAAGCAAAGAGGCCGATTCCATCCGGCGGCGGCGGGAGTGTGAGCGGTGCAATCGCCGCTTCACCACCTATGAACGGATCGACGAAATTCCCTACATGGTGGTCAAGAAGGACGGCCGGCGGGAGCGCTTTGACCGCCAGAAGGTGCTGAGCGGCCTGCTGCGCGCCTGCGAAAAGCGTCCCGTGCCGGCCAACAAGTTGGAAAGCATCGTGGACTCCGCGGAGGCCTTTCTGGTGGACGCTCCGGAGCGTGAGCGGACAACATCCGAGATTGGTGAGCTGATTATGAAGCAACTGAAGGGGCTGGATACTGTGGCCTATATCCGCTTCGCCTCGGTCTACCGCGACTTCAAGGACGTGCGCGAGTTCAAGGAAGAACTCGAAGAGCTGCTCGGCAGCCACGGAGCCATGAAGAGAAAGAAGTAGGTGGTGGCTGCCTCTGGCCCGACCGTCCGAAATCGGACAGTTGATTGCGCAAACGGTCACCAAGATCGTCTCTCTTCTGTGCGCGTATTTTATAAGTAGATCATTCTAAACAATATGATCGGTTATCTGTCTGGCACGGCAAATGCTCTGTCCAGGGCATGGATATTGCACGCCCGGATTTGAAGCAAAAGAGGAAACGCCGGTTGGCGGTATGGGCTGGCGTTGCGGCGGTGGCGCTGGCAGTGGTTGTGGTGGCCGTTTCGCGGCTGAAGCCGGCGGCGCCCACGGTGGATCGATCAACCATCTGGACAGACACGGTGCGACGCGGGCCGATGATTCGCCAAGTGCGCGGCTCGACCGGGACGCTGGTTCCGCGCGAGGACAAGCTGCGGCTGATTCCCGCCGAGACCGAGGCCACGGTGACGCGCATTCTGGTCTTGCCCGGAGCGCACGTCGAGGCGGGCACGGTGCTGCTGGAACTGGCCAATCCGCAGCTCCAGCAGGAGGCCATGAACGCCAGCCTGGGGCTGAAAGCCGCTGTCAGCGAGTATCACAACACGCAGGTGAAGCTGCAGAATGACCTGATGACCCAGAAGGCCGGCGCGGCCACCGTGGGCTCGGACTATCACCAGGCGCAATTGCAGGCGGAGACCGACAAGGCACTTCATGATTTGGGCGTGATCTCCGGGCTCACCTACAAGGCTTCACAGAGCAAGGCCGACGAACTGACCACGCGCAACCACATTGAGCGCGACCGGCTCACCATGAACGAGAAGGTCATTGTTTCGCAACTGGCCGTGCAGCAGACGCAGGTGGATCAGGCGCGGGCGCTCTGCCAACTGAAGCGGCAGCAACTGGCCGCGCTGCATGTGACGGCGGGCATCAGCGGCGTGTTGGTGGAGCTGCCGCATCAGGTGGGCGAGCACGTGGCCCCCGGTACGACCCTGGCCAAGGTGGTGCAGCCCGACCAGTTGAAGGCCTCGCTGAAGATTGCCGAGAGCCAGGCGCGCGACATTCAGATCGGCCAGCCAGCCTCCATCGATACGCACAACGGCGTGATTCCGGGCCGTGTGCAGCGCATCGATCCCGCCGTCGAGAACGGAACGGTCACCGTGGACG
>Ga0224525_1000136_pt1 | contig 37746 bp, 34 predicted proteins | sample CFST100metaG_FD_179874 | JGI IMG/M metagenome (GOLD analysis project Ga0224525, IMG submission 179874) | Peat soil microbial communities from Stordalen Mire, Sweden - C.F.S.T100 | ecosystem: Environmental > Terrestrial > Soil > Wetlands > Peat | place: Sweden: Norrbotten County, Stordalen Mire...
ACGGTAGATTTTGGTCCTGTTCTTTAAAAGAGGATGAGATAAATAATAACAACTATGGAGCCCTTCGAAAAGGATGGGAAACTCATCTTTTTGCAGGTTTACCAGCAATTGATCAGATCTGCGGCTATAGATGATATAAGGCTTCCAGGTCAGGGCTGACCGTAACCCGGTTTTCCGGGGATAGTAATACACTTCCTGGCAGTATTTTTCAAGCTCGGAAGAAGGCTTCCGGTCGTAAGAAAAACAATGCAGATGTACTTTTACCCCGGCCGAATGCAATGCCCTGATCTTGAAGAAAACATCGATGGCTCCTCCGAAATTCGGTGGAAAAGGAATGGTAAACGAGACAATATGAAGATGCACTTCAGACATAAGGACGATAGATGTTCATTAATTCCTGCTCTTCATTTTCCCAGCAAAGGTCGTTGGCTGCTTTTTGCATGTTTTCACGAAATAAGGATAATTTTTCAGCCTGGCCCAGCATGCTGTCAAATTTAGTTGCAAGGTATTGCGGATCATGGCTTTCGATCATCTCCCCGATCCTATATTTTTCAACAATGACTTTCATTTCGGGTAAAGGAGAGACCAAAACCGGAACCCGGGCCTGGATGTAGTCGAGAAATTTATTGGGCAGGCAGAAGTGATAATTCAGACTGACATCTTTTTCGATGGATAAACCGATATCTGCCATCAGCGTATATTCATGAAGATCTTCAAAAGCGACCGGGCCGGTAAAAATGACTTTTTCACTGACGCCTTCCTCTATGGCAAGATTTTTCAGTTGATCTATGATATCGCCGGTACCGATAATGACCAGGAACGCTTTTTCCCTGACAAACTTCATTGCCAGGATCGCTTCTTCGAGACCACGGTCGATATTCACTGCACCCTGGTAAAGGATGATTTTATGATCTTCAGGAATCCCAAGATCTGACCTGTTTTTGGCAAGACTGTTCTCCTTCCTTGACGGAACATTTCTGATCACCTTGACATCATTCCCGTATTCTTTCCGGTAGATTGTAGCAATAGAGGCATTGACTGCATAAACGGAACAAAGCTTCGGGAAGATATGATCCTCGATCTTTTTCCATGCCCGGGTAGTACCGGGTCTTTCGTTTAGTTCCGGAACGCCACGGAAATATTCATGACAATCATGCACCAAGGGTAACTGCCGGAACTTTGAAGCAAGGTAATTTGCAAGCAGGGTATCGAGGTCGTTCGAAATCAAAAGGCCAACTTTGTGAAAAAGAAGGAAGAAAAAAAGACGAATGTTGTAATCTGCGTAGAAACAGGGACCTTTACTGAACATAAGCCGCATCCGTTTCATCCGGTACTGCCGCGGTTTCAACGGAAGGCTCTGTTTTCGCCTCCTTCCGACGAGCAGCACATCGAATCCCATTTTCACCAGTGTATTGCAAACCCGGTCCACACGCTGGTCGGTGACAAGATCATTGGTGACGGAGATGATTACATGTTTCAAGGGGCTTTGAACTTATTAGCAAATGTAACTAAAAAAAAATTCCTTTCGAAGGTAACGGCATTTCGATTAAATTTGACCAGAATTCAAATGGATATGCAGCTCCGGGAAGAAGTCTCTCTTAAACCTTTCAACACCTTTGGGATCGATGTCCGGGCCCGCTTTTTTGCTGAAACCCTGACTGAGGAGGACGTTATTGATCTGGCAAGGAACCTGCAGGATATTCATCTTCCCCTGTTGATCCTGGGAGGTGGAAGCAACATTCTTTTTACGAAAGATTTTCCCGGAACGGTGATGAAAATTTCCATTAAGGGGATCCATATTATAAAAGAAGATGAAGATACAGTATGGGTAAAAGCCGATGCCGGTGAAAATTGGGATGAAGTTGTGAAGTTTTGTGTGAACAACGGCTGGGGGGGACTTGAGAACCTGTCGGCCATTCCGGGGAATGCCGGTGCCAGCCCGGTCCAGAACATCGGTGCTTACGGTGTGGAAATGAAAGATACCTTCTTTGAACTCGAAACCTTCGACCTGGAATCCAAAGTAAAAAGGATTTTTTCAAAAGAAGAATGTGGATTCGGCTATCGCGAAAGTATCTTCAAATTGAAATACAAAGGCCGTTTTATCATTCTCAATGTGACCTTTCGTTTATTGAAAAAACCGGATCTGCACCTCGACTATGGGAACATAAGGGAAGAACTGACCCTCATGACGGCGGATCATCCGGGGATTGCAGATGTCCGTGAAGCCATATGCCGTATCCGGTCGCGGAAACTTCCAGATCCGGCGATGATAGGGAATGCAGGCAGTTTTTTCAAGAATCCTGTAATCCTTCCTCAACAATTTGAAAACCTAAAACACTCTTACCCCGGAATTGTTTCTTTTCCGCAAGATGGGAAGATCAAGCTGGCTGCCGCCTGGATAATTGAACAGTGCGATTGGAAAGGGAAACGGGTAGGAAATGCCGGTGTACATTCAACACAACCATTGGTATTGGTGAATCACGGAAATGCCACAGGGATTGAGATCTTTAATTTAAGTGAAGAGATCCGGCAATCTGTCTACAAAAAATTCGGGGTGATATTGGAAACGGAAGTGAATATAGTATAAAGTTATAAAGTGTTAAGTTTTAAGTGTTAAGTTTTAAGTGTTAAGTTTAGTTAATTCCTGCATTCTGCATTCCTACATTCCTACATTCATTATTAAGTGTTCGGCTCATCAGCTAATCAATCCTCCTACCAGTTCTTTCACACTACCAACTTTATGCAGCCTGCACCAGGCTTCGAGCCCGTCAACAATCTTCATCGTGACACTGGGATCAAGGAAATTGGCCGTTCCGACCTGCACGGCGGATGCGCCTGCAAGCATAAACTCAATGGCATCGGTTGCATTCATGATACCACCCATTCCAATGACCGGCACTTTCACGGCTTTCGAAACCTGCCAAACCATGCGCAATGCAACCGGCTTTATGGCCGGGCCGGATAAGCCGCCCGTCACTGTCGAAAGCACAGGCCTGCGCTTATCTGCGTCAATGGCCATTCCAAGCAGGGTGTTGATAAGGGAGATGATATCGGCTCCTCCGTCAACCACCGCCTTGGCCATTTCCTGAATGGAAGTCACGTTAGGGGAAAGTTTGACAATAAGGTCTTTTTTATACACTTTACGGACAGCGGCAGTCACTTCCGTGGCAGTTGAAGGAATAGTCCCAAAGGCCATGCCCCCCTGCCTGACATTCGGACAGGAGATGTTGAGTTCAATGGCAGGGATCTTCTCAAGTTCGTTGATCTTCTCGGCTACGACAACATATTCTTCGATGGTCGACCCGGATACATTGACGATAACATTCGTGTCAAAATCTTTAATTGAAGGATAAATCTCCTTCACAAAATAGTCGACCCCCTTGTTCTGAAGTCCAACCGAATTCAGCATTCCGGAAGAGGTTTCGGCCATCCGTGGATAAGCATTGCCATCCCGGTTGTTCCCGGTAACTGCTTTCACCACAATCCCCCCGAGACGACCCAGGTTTAAAAAATCCCTATACTCTTCTCCATATCCGAATGTCCCCGAAGCCGTCATGACCGGGTTCTTCAGGTTGAGGTGGCCGATTTTTATGGAGAGGTCAATCATAGCTGGCGAATTGATGAGCTAGCGAATTGGTGAGCTGGCACTTTTTTTACTTTATGAACTTTAAAAACTTTATGAACTTTATAACTTAATTTTCGTAATTCGTAATTATTTGCCCTACCACCCCAGTTCTTTTGTACTAAACACCGGTCCTTCTATACAAACCCTCTGATTTCCATGAATAGTTGGGGTGATACAGCAAAGGCAAACGCCGAATCCGCAAGCCATGGTATTTTCCAGGGAAACTTCGCAGTCAATACCTCTCTTCATGGCCAGGTGGGCGACGGCTTTCATCATCGGGTCGGGGCCACAACAATATATCCGGTCGAAAATCAGATCTGACTTGAAAATCGAATGAGCGGTCACCATTCCCATTTCCCCTTCCGATCCATTTTCCGTAGTAATAAGAACTTCTCCGCACTGCAGGTAAACATCTTTCTCGAAAATATCTTCTTTCCTTTTCCAACCCGTCAGTATCGTCACCTTCACATCCTGTTCTTTTAACCATCTGGCAAGAAAAAGAAGGGGAGCCACCCCACAACCTCCGCCAACGAGTAACACATTCTTCCCCGAAGGCAGGGTAAAAGAAGTTCCGAGGGGATACATCACATTCACTTTATCGCCTTCCCTGAGAAGTGAAAGATGACGTGTCCCTTCACCTTTGATCTGGATCAGCAGGCGCATAGTGTTTTTCATTGGATCAAAACCGTGGATCGAAAAAGGCCTTCTCAGAAAAGTGGAAGGGGAATCTTTCACAAGAACCTGAACAAACTGTCCGGGCAGGAGTTTAGGAAGCAATTCAGGAGCCTGCAGTTCCAGAATAAAATGCCATTTGTTCAGATGTTCATTCTTCATGACAACCATGTCATGAAGAATTTTTTTACCACTCATTTGTGAGACTCAAATTTTTAGAACGAAGTGATTAAAAATTTGTTAGTCGAAAAATCCCGATGAAATCGGAGGGTATTATCCCCGTGATTCGCAGATCCTTATTATTTCGTTAAGCGGGTCTGGATTTCGTTGGGCACCTCCTTGTATTTCCGGAGAATACGGTCCCATTCCTTGAAGAGTTCATCACTTTTCACACTGGTCTGTGGTTTTCCCGATTGTTCGCTGATCAACTTAACCTTATATGCAAGAGGATCACTGGATCCCAGTTTTACAATTACCCGTGTACGGATCGTGTTTTGTGTGAAGGTCTGCACAACCCAGGCAGTACGGAGGTATCCGGTTTCCTTATCGGTTACTTCGATGACATCAAAGTAGGAGGTAATGATCTGGCTCATCAGTCTCCAGGCTTCCGCTTCGGGTTTATTTGTCTTTATTTCAATATCGATGTTAGCCATGTCTGTTGCTTCAGTGGCATCGTAAGCATCATCCTTCAACATTTCCACATAATAGGTCTTGGGAGGAGGCGCATAGTTGGGCTTATAGCAGAAGGTGATAATCTCAGTAAGATAACCCACCTTTTCAACCTTGATGTTGACACAGGTGTTGGAAAGTACAACCACATCCAACTGCCCGGTTCCCATTAACTTTCCATCGAGGAAGATCTTGGCATCCGGCTCGGAAACCCCCAGTTTCACGATCTTCTTACCGGCAAATGCTTCTGAACCGATCAAGGCCAGAACGAGGAATAATAGAAACCCTTTTGTTAACGTTTTCATGGTTTTTGTTTTAAACGGTTTATGATTGATCTGTCTTTGTTTTCTTCTTTACAGCGGTTGCTTTCTTTTTCCCGCTGGGCACTTCGCCTTCGGCTTTTTTCACTGTAGGTTTCTTTTTCTTTGCTACCGGCTTGACTATAGGGGTCTCTTCAGCAGTTTCTTCTTTCTTTTCTTCGGATTTTTCCTCTTCCTTTTCCGTAAAATCCAGGAGTTGATGTTCGAGGAGAAGGTTGTACCAACTGATGATCTTCCGGATATCGGAGATATAAACTCTTTCTGAATTATAATCCGGGACAACTTCCAGGAAAAACGCCTGGAGCAGTTTGTTATCGGATTTTGCATCCAGGGCAGGTTTCCCTTCCAGTTTATCGTAGATGGCCTTCAGAATTTCTTTAAGAGGTTTCTCTTCGGTGGCAGTGAAGACAGCTATCTCTTCCAATGAGCTGATCTTCTCGTGAGCGAAAGCAGGAAAGCGTTTTTTATCCAGAAGGGATTCAACCAGTACCGCATTCTTCAATTGCGAAACAACCAGGAATAACCCACTTTTTCCTGAGATCGATAAAATCTTGCTTAAATCCATAAAAACAGCATTTTTTTACAAAAATAAGAAAACGTTGCAGAAAACAGTTGTTTGTGATTGAAAAAATCGTTACGCGTCACGCGTTAGGCGTCACGCAGTTTTCGCCATTTCGCCATTTCGCTACTTCGCTATCTTATAATTCCTGTATTCTCCCGGTAAAATCCCTGTTTTCTTTTCTATCCAATTGAGCAACCTAGATAAAGGTGGAAACGTTTTTTCTGTTGGATCGAAATCGAATTTCCAGTTCTTCCCGATGATCCGTTTTTGCATGGTCAAGGGATGTGTTCCCTGGAAAAGAACAAGGGAGTCGATTCCTGAATAATCAAAGGATTCCAGTTCGGCTTTTTTCTTCTCCATCCATTCTTCATCGTGCCAGAGGGTATGGAAGTACTGCAGTTTCGACCGGATGAATTCGGGAGGTTTCACCCATCCGTAATGACACATAATGGCCCCTGTCGGTTTTACAGTAAGCTTTTTTCCTTCCTTCCGGAAACCCTGGGCATCTTTGTACGATCGGATCTTCTTGTCATTCCTGATGATCCTCACTTCTTTCCGGTACCACTTCCGTGAATCTGCAATAAAATCATACGAACCATAAAAATGAAGGTAATTCACGACAAATCCTTCCACTTCCTTATCCGATTCCCACTTTAGCATGGCATCCCTGAGTTTCCCGTAACTGTCATCATGCAATACTTCATCAGCCTGGATATATATGGCCCAGGTACTTTCGGGCGAGATAGCATCAAATGCTTTGTTGGTTTCAACGGCAAGAACTTCCCCTCCCTTGCGAAGAGAATCGTCCCACACGGTATCGATGATCCTGATCTTCGGTGAACCGATCGATTCGACCAATGCCCGGGTGCCGTCTTCCGAATCCCCAACGGCAACAATTACTTCGTCGCACAGGGGCAGGATAGAACTGATCGATTCCACAACCGGATAATCGTACTTGATCGCATTGCGGACAATCGTAAAACCGCTGACTTTCATTCAGTTTTCCTCATCGTTTCCTAAAAAGGGATGATCCCAGTATAGTTGGCCGGAGTAATTTTCTTCAGTTCATTTTTCACCCGGGGCGAAACCTTCAATCCGTCGATGAATTTATGCAGCTTCTGTTGATTGATCTTTGCATTTCCCCGTGTCAGGTCCTTTAAAGCTTCGAAGGGATCCGGGTAATTTTCCCTTCGCAGGATTGTCTGAATGGCTTCGGAGATTACGACCCAGTTTTCATTCAGGTCTTTCGCCATCTTCTCCTCATTGAGGATTAGTTTATCCATTCCTTTCAATAGCGAACGGAATGCGATCATTGAATGTGCCAGCGGAACTCCTGTGTTCCGGATCACGGTGGAATCGGAGAGATCGCGTTGCAGGCGGGATATCGGAAGTTTGGCAGAGAGGTGTTCAAAAATGGCATTGGCGAGTCCCAGGTTCCCTTCTGCATTTTCAAAATCGATGGGGTTGACCTTGTGCGGCATGGCGGATGACCCGACTTCGTTTTTCTTCATTTTCTGGCGGAAATAATCCATCGAAATATAAGTCCAGGCATCACGCGAAAAATCAAGGAGGATGGTATTGATCCTTTTCAGATTATCGAAGAAAGCGGCAAGGTTATCGTAATGTTCGATTTGGGTAGTAGTGGTCGAACGTTCCAAACCTAATGAATCCTGTACAAACCGGTCTGCAAATTTAATCCAGTCGATAGTCGGGTAAGCAACATAATGGGCATTGAAATTTCCGGTTGCCCCGCCAAATTTCGCGGAAGAAGGGATTGTTTGCAGCAGGTTGACCTGCTTTTCCAACCTTTCTGCAAAAACATATAATTCTTTCCCGATAGTGGTCGGGGATGCCGGTTGGCCATGGGTCCGGGCCAGCATGGGTATCTTTTTCCATTCCTTGCTTTTGTGCTTCAGCGTATCGAGGATCTCATCCAGCAATGGTTTATAAACATTCAGGAAGGCTTCCTTCAGGGCCAGCGGAAATGCGGTATTGTTAATGTCCTGCGATGTCAGTCCGAAATGAATAAATTCCTTGTACTCACCGAGGTTCAGTTCACAAAATTTCTCTTTTAGGAAATATTCGATAGCTTTTACATCGTGGTTTGTAACCTTCTCAATCTCCTTGACCCGGATAGCATCTTCCGTAACAAACTGTGTATAAACTGACCGGATCTCCGGAAAATAATCTTTATTGAATCCCCGAAGCTGGGGAAGCGGAATATTACACAGGGCAATGAAATATTCAGCTTCTACCATCAGCCGGTAGCGGATAATCGCTGATTCCGAAAAATAGACGGCCAGGGGTTCGGTCACTTTGTGGTACCGGCCATCAATGGGAGAAATAGCGTTTAGGGATCGGTCCATAGGGTATTTGAATAGCGGTTTGTTTATTGATTTTCTCTAATGCCGGCAAGAAACAAAACTGTTGGCACATAACTCATTCTGATTTCATTCATTAAAAGTAATCAAAGTTAATGAAATTGATTCATTCACGACTTTTCTTATGTGCCCAATGTGCCTAAGTAGTGAAAATATCGGCTCGCTATTTTACTTCTTTCCCGATCCAGTTGGCGATCTTCTCGAGTACCTCTGGCGACATAGTTTCTTCTATCTTGCCGTATTCATCTATGTTCCCTGTTTTTGCATGCTGGAAAAGGTGATTAACTCCCGGGATCTCTTCGATGGAATAGCTGGAATTACCACCGAAAATCAATGCTTTCTCTATGGCTTCCAGGTTTTCCTTCGCAGGCACTTGTACATCCAATGAACCATTTAAAGCCAGAAGGGGACAATGAACTTTCGAGAGGTAGTCGACGGGATCGAGCACAAGAAACGTCCGGAACCAGGGCGTGGTGCATTGTTTAATAAAAATATCAATTTGGTAATCGTCTAATTGGGGCAGGCCTTTTCCTTCGGGATTTTTCTTTTTCGATGACAGGAAAAGCGCTTTTACCTTTGTCGCTACTTTTTCATTATCGGAGTTCTTTTTTATTGCAGCATAGATCTTCGTGCGTAACAGGTTGTCAGCAGCGACTTCATTTTCTGTTAATCCTGCCTTTTTATTGAGGATCGCCGACTGCCTCAGCAGGATTTGTTCTCCGGTCAGCCCTGGGCCTGCAAGGAGAATCAGGAAGGCAACATCCTTTCGTTCCGACGCTACCATAGGGGCGATCAGTCCGCCTTCGCTGTGGCCTGCTAAACCAATCCTTGTGGTGTCAATTTCCTTTTGCGTTTTGAGGAAATCGATGGCTGCAGAGGCATCGGTTGCGAAATCAAGTGTGGTGGCTGTTGAGAATTTCCCGGTCGACTTTCCAAAACCACGATCATCACAACGCAATACTGCAATACCTCTACGGGTGAGGTAATCGGCAAGTATCAGGAATGGCTTATGCCCCATCAGTTCTTCATTCCGGTTCTGGGGACCCGACCCGGTGATCAGGATCACCGCGGGGAAGGGCCCACCTGTCTCAGGTATTGTCAGCGTTCCGGAAAGTTCAACCTGCGCCTCATCATTTTTTACAATGACCTCTTTTTCAAGATAGGGATAAGGTGATTTAGGTTCCTGGGGTCTTTTCACACTGTATTTTTCAAAAGAATGATGAAGATCAAGGGGAAAGATCATCCCGCTTTGTTTCCATTTCCCTTTCAGTAGAGAAAAATTCTCATCAAATGCTCCCTCATAGGAAGCCATAAGAACCTTTGATTTGACGATAAGAGAATCGGTTGTTACCGACACTTTGCTGGTAGCGATGCCATTTACTCCCTGGTCGGGACTGTCGATGGTAACCGTAAAGTTGTCTTTTTCATCCGGAGTGATGTTAATAACCAGGGTCAGTTCTGCCGAGCCTGCTTTCATCAGCCCCGACCAGGATCCTTTGATCTTTCCGATTAACTCCTGGTTCTGTGAAAAACCATGACTGGACATCATCATTATCACAAATAATGAAATGCATTTTGTTACAATTGTAATTGTTTTTTTCATTTTTATCTTGAATTAAAATGTAACCTTTACAGTGTTAATAATTGTACCATTACATCTTCTACTATAATAGTGTAAGCCCCCTTTGGGGTTTTTGACTCGCCAACTCATCAGCTCGACAGCTTATCAGCTATTTTATGACCTTCTTCGCAAAACTACTCGAGTAAGCTGCAAAGAAGCCTACTCCTTCGTTGCTGACATTTCCCTGTACATTTGCCGGGGGGCCTGTGAAAAAAGGAATGCTGAACCCGGCTTGCTTAACCTGGTTGATGAAATCAAAATATTCCTTTGTGATGGCCGATAATTCCACCATGATGGTATCTCCGGGATAAAGCGTTTCCCAAAGATGGGAATTATTAATCCGGAAAACTTCTGCTCCCATGATATACTTTCCTGCAAAAAACTGGTTATCAGTCACAGATACTTTGGTGATGGTATCCGACCAAAGCTTATTGTTGCGATAAAGATTGAGCATGTAATAATTTTTCCTGCCGGGAGGATCCTGTGCATAAACTTTTACCTGCCAGATCCCGTCTTTCCCCATATCAGCATTGAAAACCACCTGGATTGAATCAAGTTTCGTGACCCCGATCAGTTCGGAGGAAGCGGTATATTCGGTCGTACCAGCAATAACTTCCGCTAACGAAATGTGCAGGGTATAATCTTTCCCGATGGTTCCTGCAAATTTGGAATCCGTTTGGTAAATGCCCGATTGCCCCGGAACTGTTTCAGACAACGGAAAGGTGCTCGTTCCATCTGTTAGCGAGACCTTTGCATTTACCTCCCTGGGGGCCGGAACATTGGAAAAATAATCCGAAGTCTTGGTCAGGTTGATCGTATAAGCCATGGTGTCGGATTTAATATGACCGTCGACAACCAGTCGCGTAAACGTTGAATCCAGCTTCAGGTTGATTTTCTCAGTACAGGATGCCGCAATCACAATAACGGCCAGGATGATTGAAATCCGTTTATTCATTATTGAAATGGAAATTAAAGGTTAATGAAGGAATGATCCCGAACAGATATACTTTTTCAGCATTGGTCACATTCGGATTTATATTGTCCTGTGTGAATTCAATCGACCAGGTATTATGACGGTCGTAAACATTGTAGATGGATGCATTCAGGTCCCAGCTGAATCTTCGGCCAGGCCTGGGCTTTGAAAACAGGGTCGCGGAAATGTCGAGACGATGATAAGCCTGGTAACGATAGGCATTTCGGTCGGAATAAATAGGGATGATTTTACCTCCCACCTCCGCTCTCCCGATAGGGAATGTCAACGGGTTCCCGGTAGCATAAACCCAATTCGCTGAAACCATCCATCGTTTGGAAATCCTATAATTCATGACGATGGCCACATTGTTCGGCTTGTCATATGGTGCGGGATAGGTATTCCCATTGTTGATCAATGGAATTTGCCGGAAAACCCGCGAATAAGTATAGCTGACCCATCCGTTCAACTTCTTTTCATTCAGCCTGACCAGGAATTCGGCTCCATAGGACCAGGCTTTGCCGGTGCGCAACTGCCCTTCCAGCGTGTCATTAAGTAACAGAACTGCATAATCCTTGAAGTCGATCACATGCTGCATCCATTTATAATACAATTCTACCGAGGTTTCAATGGTGTTATGCTGGAAATTTCTGAAATATCCCATGGCAACCTGGTCACAAAGCTGGGGCTTTACATTCGGACTGGAAGGAAACCAGATATCCAGCGGAGTTCCCACCGTAGAATTCTGTGCCAGCTGCAGGTATTGGTTTGTCCGTGCATAGCTTGCTTTAACTGAGGATTTTTCATTGAACTCATAAAGAATCCCGAGTCGCGGTTCAATACCGTAATAGGTGTTGAAGAAATCTCCGGATTTATACACTGTTGAACCCGTGGTGTTGAAATCGGTATTGTAGTGATAAACTGTCCCCGGGCCGATATTCTGGAAAACCGACAACCGTACTCCATACTTGATGGTGAAATTCTGTCCGAATCGCTGTTCATTCCCTGCATACAAGCCCGTTTCAAGTGCATAATTTTTCGGCACTTTCACTTCGTTGATGATGGATGCTCCGGTACCTTTGGCCATTCCGGGATCGATCATATGGTAAGTACTAGAAATTCCGAATTTGATGGTGTTATTAGGATTTGCAAAATAGCTGAAATCTCCGTTCACACCCACATCCTTCAGACTGGCGTTCCATTGAAATCCCGTAATATCGCCAGTTCCTCCGTCGATCAGGTAACGGTAATCACTGTAAATACCGGAAAAGTTTGCAAAGAGCTTTTTCGTAAAAAGATGGTTCCACCGGACGGTTCCTGTTCCGTTGCCCCATTGCATTCCTGCAAACTGGTTCTTGAAGACATCCCTGCCGAAATACCCTGAAAGAAAGATCTGATCATTTTCCCCGATCTTGTAATTGATCTTGGCATTCAGGTCATAGAAATAGAGTTTGTTCTTCTGTAAGGCTTTATTGGAAGAGAGCGGAAGATAGAGATCGGCATAGGTTCTTCTTCCGGATACGATAAAGGAACACTTGTCTTTGAGAATAGGCCCCTCAACGGTAAGACGGCTGGAAATCAACCCGATACCACCGTTGACTTCAAATCTCTTCGAATTTCCTTCATCCATATGAATATCCAGAACCGATGAAAGCCTTCCGCCATACTCAGGAGGAATATCTCCTTTGTAAAGTTTCACATCTTTTATCGCGTCATTGTTGAATACCGAGAAAAATCCCAGCATGTGGGAGGCATTGTAAACCGTTGCCCCGTCCAGGAGGATCAGGTTCTGATCGGATGCGCCACCCCTGACACTGAATCCGCTCGAACCTTCACTCACCGAAAGAACGCCGGGCAGCATCTGGATGGCTTTTATGATATCCACTTCGCCGAATAGTGCAGGAATGCTTTCGATAGTTTTAATGTCCATCTTAAAGGTGCTCATCTCTGGCCGGACCACATTATGATCATTTTTCTCGCTCGTGATTTCGATTTCCTTCAGGTTTTCCTGTTGAACAGACAGCTCGATTTTCAATGAAATGTCTTTATCCAGTGTAACCGTCTTTTTTACCGATCCAAAACCGATGTAGGAAATTGTTACCGTATATAGACCCTGGATCAGGGAGAGCGAAAAATTTCCATAGATATCGGAAACCGTGCCGGTTTTCTTTTCGGCGATGTAGATCGTAGCGCCAATAAGGCTTTCCCCGTTCTGGCTATCAGTTACCTTTCCACTTATAGTATACATTTTCAGTTTTTCTTTCTGTGCTGATACAGGAACCATACCCAGAATAAGAATTATAGAGAGTGAAAGGACGATGCGATGAATCATTCAGCAGTTGTTATAAGTGAGAACTTAAAATGCCAGGATTTCTTTAATTGCCTTGTAAATCTTTTCGTCATTAGGAAGAATCGCTTTCTCCAGGATACGGTTAAACCCAATAGGAGTATAAGTGGCTCCAACCCTTTTTACGGGAGCATCAAGGGAACGGAATGCTTTTTCCTGGATCATGGCGGCAATTTCACTTCCGAATCCGGAAAATACTTTATCCTCATGCACCACCAGGGCACGGTTGGTCTTTTCAACTGACCGCAGAATGGTTTCAGTGTCAAGAGGGACAATAGAACGGATGTCGATGACTTCAACTTGTAAATTATTTTCATTGGCAACCTTTTCGGCTGTGCGAAGGCACATGTGTGTGGTGTTTCCATAGGTCACAATGGTCAGACGGTCACCCTGACGGCGGATCCTTGCTTTGCCGTAAGGAACCTCGAAGTCATCCGGCACTGTGGCCACTGCCACCGGATCGTTGTAAAGTGCTTTTGGCTCGAGAAAAACCGTCGGACCTTTTGAGCGGATGCTGGTCCTGAGTAATCCTGCGGCATCATCGGCGAAGGAGGGATATACGATTCGCAGTCCCGGCAAGGTCGACAACGCGCTTTCAATGGTCTGGGAATGATAGAGACCACCCCCGATATATCCACCACAAGCCAGCCGTATGGTGACATTGGACGTGAATTGACCATTGCTGCGCCAATAGTCATGCGACATCTCCACGAGTTGTTCCATGGCGGGCCAGAAATAATCGGCAAATTCAGCCCCTTCGATCACGATCCGGATCTTCTTGCTGAACCGGCTCATTCCATTGGCAGTTCCAACGATGAAATCTTCGGCAATGGGAGCATTGAAAATACGTTTCGGGCCGAATTCTTTCTGCATCCCCTTTGAAACATTGAAAATTCCACCCTTTTCACCGCTAGCCATATCCTGTCCCCACATAAAGGTATCCGGGTTCAGACGGAACTCCGTTTTCAGTGTATCGTTTAGCGCTTCGATGAACTTTCTGTCAGGGCCTGTTCCATCAGGGATCCCGTCAGGATATTTTTCAGACTTATAGGGTTCTGCAGTAACAAAATTGAAGATGCTTGCCGGGTCGGGATCAGGGGCTGTCAATGCTTTTTTGTGAGCGGCAGAAATAACAAGTGTTGCTTCCTGTTCGATGGCCACAAGTTCCTTTTCCGTAAATTTTTCAGAATAAAGGAGGATCTTACGGAATTTTGCAAGCGGATCCATCAACCGGGCTTCTTGCAACTCTTCCGGACTGCGGTAAAGTTCCTGGCGGTCGCTGTTGGAATGTGCTCCGATACGGATGCAGTTGGCATGGACGATGACCGGTTTGCCTTTTTCAAGAACGGTCTGCCTGGCTTTCAGCATGGCGTTCATGGAGTTGAATATGTCCTTCCCATTACAATAGATGATGCTGAGGTTTTTGAAGGCCAGGAAATTATCGGAAACCCTTGGATTGGCGGTTTGATCTGATTTCGGAACGGATATTCCGTAACCATTGTCCTGGAAAACAAAAATGACTGGCAGTTCTTCCCGGCTGGCGCCATTGATGGCTTCGTAGACAAACCCCTCCGAAGCGGACGATTCTCCCTGTGAACTGATGGCCACTCCTTTCACACCGTAATATTTTATAGCCCTTGCTACGCCAACTGCGTGAAGAGTATGGTTGCCTGTTGAGGATGAAACATTATGGATATTCCATTCGGGTTTGGCAAAATGATTCGACATATGTCGTCCCCCACTTGCAATATCCGAAGCCTTGGAAAGCCCGTTCAGGATGATCTCGTCTGCTGTGAGGCCGGCTGAGATGACCGTCAGCATATCCCGGTAATAGGGGAAAAGGTGGTCGGTATTGCGGTCGAAAACCTGACCGATGGCCAGCTGGATCCCGTCATGACCCGCATAAGGTGCATGATATGACCATCCCAGCGCCTGCTTAAGGTAATTTGGCGCCTTCTCATCCAGTTTCCTGCCGAGCGTCAGGAGAAAAAACCATTTACGCAGGGTCTCCTTATCGGTGCTTTTGATGGTGAACTCCTTATCTTTCTTCCGGATCGCCAGTTGTTTATACCTGCTGTTTATTGTCATGGCCGGATAATATGAAACTCACCGTTTTCTTTCAATTTGATGATCCTGGAAGGTTTCACCTCCTGCAAAACATCCTGATATAACGTAACCACATAATCCACATGATTAAGGATCTCTTTTGAAACACATTTGAAAACCATGGCAGCCGGTTCGCCGGAAATATTGGCAGATGAAGAAACAATAGGCTTTCCAAATGCACGGATCAGGCTTTTACAGAATTCATTTTTTACGATACGGATGGCAATGGAATTGTCTTCCGCAATTACGTTTTTTGCAAGATTTTGCGCATTCGGATAAATAATGGTCAATGGACGTTCCACATTTTTCATAAGGTCCCTGGCAATATCAGGGAAGGTTTTCATATATTTTGAGATCTCCTTCATGTCTGCTAGAAGAATGATAAGGCTTTTGTTCTCAACGCGTTTCTTGAGATGATAGATCTTCTCAACGGCTTTTTGGTTGGTTGCATCGCATCCTATTCCCCAAATGGTATCGGTCGGGTAAAGAATGGTGCCTCCCTTTTTCAGGACTTCAACGCATTTCTTTATTTCATTTATCATTGTCACACGCATGTCTTTTTGTAGGCTTAAGGCCATGAATACCTTACATCACCGTGTAAAATTACGATAAAAATCGTTTTTAATTGTGTAAGAAGGTGAATTCGGATTTCAGAGACGGGCAATCATCTGGTCCACATCTATTTGTGTGGCACATCGGAAATGCTTTTCGGGGCAGGAGCGGTATCCATGGATCCCGCAGGGACGGCAGTAAAGTTCCCCGGTTTCCACGATCCTGGAATCATCCGAAAGGGGGCCAAACCCAAAACGGGGAACCGTAGAGCAATAAATTACAGTCACCGGGGCATTCACAGCAGAGGCGAGGTGCGTGGGGGCCGAATCGTTGGTGAAATTCATCCGGGCATCCTTCATCAAGGATACTGATTCCAGGAAAGAAAGCTTACCGGAGAGGTCGACACATCCCGGGTGACCGGAACGCAGAATGATCTCTTCACATAAGATCGTATCATCCGAAGCACCGAGAAAATAGATTTTGGTTTGAGTCGGAATATAGCTGATGAACTCGACCCATTTTTCCATGGGATATTGTTTCGTGAACCAGAGGGAAGCCGGGGAAATCGTGTAATATCCCCCTGATTTGTAAGCAGCTGTCTTTGCATGGTCGATAGCGGTAGGGTAGAGCCTCGGTTTTACTATGGATACATCGGTCAGCTCTGTTGTCAGCATCAGGTTCCGTTCTACTTCATGCATTCCTTCCCTGATAATATGAGGGATGGATTTAGTAAAGAACATAGAGAACGGATTTTTCGAAAACCCGATCCGGATCTTTGCTTCCGAAAATGCTGCCAGGAAACCGGTAAGGGCAAACCGCTGGACGGTAATAACGGCATCGTATTTCTCTTTCCGGATTTTACTGAAAATACTGAAAAAATTCCGGTATTTGCCATGGTTTTTATTCCAGGTGATCACTTTATGAAGGAAGGGATGATTGCGGAAAAGGCTTTCCATGCCGCTTTTTACGAGCAGGTCAATGGATGCTTCCGGGTAAAACCGGTGCAGTTTTTCGATCACCGGCGTAGTGAGGATCACGTCGCCGATAGATGCGGTTTGTATGACTAAGATTTTTTTCAACAATATGAAATGACGATTGAAAATTCTTTCTTATAAGGTCAGAAGGTTTTGCCGGAGAAGCTAAATATTCACATCAAATTCCCTCAAAACCTGGTTCAGCGATGTTTTCAGATCGGTTGTTTCTTTTCTCTTTCCGATGATCAGGGCACAGGCGACATGATAGGATCCTGCCGGGAATTTCTTATCAAACGAGCCCGGGATCACGACTGAACGCGGAGGAATATACCCCTGCGTTTCGAAGGGTTCTTTGCCTGAAACATCAATGATCTTCGTGGAAGCGGTCAATACGACATTTGCTCCCAGTACGGCTTCCTTCCCGATCCTGACGCCTTCCACCACAATGCATCTGGAACCGATGAAACAATCATCCTCAATAATAACCGGCGCTGCCTGGACCGGTTCAAGAACGCCTCCTATACCGACTCCGCCGCTCAGGTGGACGTTCTTCCCAACCTGGGCGCAGGATCCCACTGTAGCCCAGGTATCCACCAGTGTGCCGGTATCGACATATGCACCGATGTTGATAAATGATGGCATCAGGATCACGCCTTTTGCGATAAACGAGCCATACCGGGCAACGGCATTAGGAACGACACGCACCCCGAGGGCTTCAAAACCTTTTTTTAACGGGATCTTATCATGGAATTCAAGAGGACCGGCCGACGTGGTTTCCATCTTCTGGCTTAGAAAGTAGAGGATCACTGCTTTCTTGACCCATTCATTCACCACCCAATCTGTGCCCTTTTTCTGGGCGACACGGATCTTGCCTTGATCCAGCCCGTCAATGACATGCCGGATCGCCTGCTGAATATCAGGTTCATGAAGCATTTTACGGTTTTCCCAGGCCTTCTCAACAACCAACTGTAGATTGTTCATCTTGATAAATTGAAATAAAAATCAAAAGTAAAGTAAAATAATGAAGTACGAAGTACGATTTACAAACGAATTTTGAATCTCCCTCACACACACGATAAGGATCCAGCATCCAGCGTCCCTTTTTCAGTTTTCATTCTTCATTCTTCATTTTTCATTCCTGATTTCACTTACCTTTGTAGCGAATTTTTAAGGAATGGGAAGGATACTGGCAATCGATTACGGGCAAAAGAGGGTTGGGCTTGCAGTGACCGATGAATTGAAGATCATTGCCACAGCACTGGCCACGGTTCCGGCGAATGAAGTCATGGCCTTTCTGAAAGAGTATACCTTCCGGAATGCGGTGGAATGTTTTGTGGTTGGAGAACCGAAGCAGATGAACAATACGGCTTCGGAATCGGCAAAATACATCGAACCTTTTATCCGGAGGCTAAAAGCAGAATTTCCGGAAATCCCGGTTGAAAGGATGGATGAGCGGTTCACTTCCATGATCGCCATGCAGGCAATACGGGAATCGGGGGCGAAGAAAAAAGAACGCAAGGATAAATCGTTAGTGGATACCGTCAGCGCTGTGATCATCCTGCAGTCGTTTATGGAGAAAAGAACGATGACGAGGTAACAACATCGTTCAGGAAATATAACTAAATAAGAACAAATAAGAATGATACTTCCAGTTTTAGCATTCGGTCATCCTACGTTAAAAAAAGTTGCAAAAGAAATCAACCCGGATCATCCCGGCCTGGAACAGATTATAGGCGACATGTTTGAAACCATGTACCAGTCTGATGGCGTCGGACTGGCGGCTCCACAGGTCAATCAATCCATCCGACTCTTTATTATCGATGCTGCTCCCTATACTGAAAAATATCCTGAAGCAGAAGGGTTTAAGAAAGTTTTTATCAATGCAAAGATTTATAAGGAAGAAGGCGAAGAATGGGCATTTAATGAAGGCTGCCTCTGTTTCCCGGGAGTCCGCGAAGATGTCCAGCGAAAGCCGGTAATCTACATGCGTTACCAGGATGAAAATTTTCAACCTCATGAGGAACGGTTTGACGGAATTATTGCACGCGTGATCCAGCATGAATATGATCATATCGAGGGCATCCTCTTCGTCGACAGGCTGAGTTCATTACGTAAAATGCTCCTGAAAGGCAAACTGAACGATATTTCCAAGGGGAATGTAGATATATTTTATAAAATGATATTTCCCTTGCAGAAAAAAGGACGGAAATAATTGATAATGGACAATTGATAATTGAAAATAATTTCGCTTTTCGCTATTCGCCTTTCGTTATTTATGCAGTATCCAGCACTTAAAACTTAACACTTAAAACTTAACACTCAATATCCATGAAACTATACACTTTATTCGCAGTTGTCATTGCATTAACTGTACTTTCCGGCTGCAGCCCATCCAGAGAAAAATCAGTCAAAACGATCACCTCTCTCGAAACCAGGCTCTTCGCCCCGGCGGCAATGGGGTTTGATAAAGTAAAGGCCGACAGCCTTCTTTTAGCTTATGAATCCTTTTTGAAGCATTTCCCTGAGGATTCGCTAACCATGAAGTTCACCTTTAAGGCTGCCAACCTGAGCATGAATATGGGAGATGGCACAAAAGCTATCGAACTTTTCGACAAGTTTATCGAAAAATACCCGGATAACCCGAAAGCATCTGTATCCATGTTTTTTAAAGCCTATATCTACGAAAACCAGATAAAAAACCTGGACAAGGCGAAGGAGATCTACCTGCAGTTCATTGAAAAATACCCCAACGGCGATTTTACCAATGATGCACGGATTGCCCTAAAGAATCTTGGAAAATCGCCGGAGCAGATGATCCGCGAATTCGAGGAACAACGCAAAGCTGACAGCATCCGTGTTGCAGACTCACTGGCTGCTTTGAAACCTGTCAAACATTCAAAGAAAAAGAAATAAGCAGGAGAAGGAATTCTCTTATTTAAAGAATTTCTCCATTGCATTCGACAAGTCGGAAGGGGTCACTTCTTTCGACAAATGTCCTTCGTGACTATAAGAAATTTTTCCGCTTTCTTCCGAAACAATGATGGCAAAGGAATCGGATTTTTCGGTGATCCCGACGGCGGCGCGGTGTCGCAGGCCATAATTGACCGGAATTTCCGGGTTGCTGCTGACTGGCAGGATGCAGCGTGCCGCGCGGATGGTTCCACCGGCAATGATCACAGCCCCATCATGAAGGGGGCTGTTCTTGAAAAAGATCGTTTCCAGAAGAAATTCGGAGATCCTGGCATCCATTACTTGTCCCGTTTCAATATAGGCCTTTAACTCATTCTGCCCCGTGATCACAATCAGAGCACCGGTATAAGTATCTGCCATTTTCTGACAAGCTTTCACGATCGTATCAATATGAAAGTGAATTGGATCCTCCAGTTGAAAATTCCAGAAGAGAAAACGTTTCCTCGTCGACTTAATGATCCGTGTATTTCCCACCAGCAGGAGAAACTGCCGGATCTCAGGCTGAAATACCACGATCATCGCAATGAACCCGACACTGATAAACTGACCGAGGATCTCGCTCAGTAGTTGCATCTGGAATGCCTTAACCACTTTCCAGATAATGTAAAACGCAATGATTCCAATGAAGATCCGGATGGCTGCAGTGCCTTTTACAAGGTTATACACCTCGTATAGCAATACTGAAAAGAGGATGACATCGATGATATCGACAATCCGAACGTTAAAAAGACCGCTAATGCTGAGTAGAAGCAATTTATTTTATTACGAATTAAAAATTACCTGCCTGCGGGCAGGCAGGCGAATTTCGAATTGGGGCAAATGTAAGAAATTTCTGGATGCTGGATGCTGGATGCTGGAATTCCAGCATCCAGCATCCAGCATCTATTGCCCAAACGTCCCTACTAACCTAATGGCCTCAATAGCTTCCTTGACGTCGTGAACTCGTAAAATATTCGCGCCTTTCAGGAGGGCGATGGTGTTAAGAACGGTGGTTCCGTTGAGCGCTTCCTGCGGTTTGATCTGCAACACACGATTGATCATGGACTTCCTTGAAAGACCTGCAAGGAGCGGAAGGCCGAAGGAACGAAACAATTCAAACTGGTGTAACAGCCGGAAGTTATTCTCAACCGTTTTCCCGAAGCCGAATCCCGGATCAAGGATCACCTGGTTAAACCCGGATGGAAGAAGAGCGAGACGTGATTGGAAATATTCCATGACTTCACGTACAACATCCTTGTAGTGTGGGTTTATCTGCATATTATCAGGCGTACCCTGCATGTGCATCAGGATGTAGGGAATATTGTGACGTGCTACCAGGTCAAACATCTCCCCGTCGAATCTTCCTCCGTAAATATCATTGATCATCATGGACCCATGTTCGATAGCAGCTTTTGCCACGATAGAACGGTACGTATCAACCGAAATGACCACCTCGCTGAAATGTCCCCTGATAGCAGCCAGTGAAGGAAGCAACCGGGCGATCTCCTGTTCTTCATCCACCGGAATAGCCCCCGGTCGCGTTGACATAGCCCCGATGTCAATAATGGCAGCCCCCTCGGAGATCATCTTCTCAACCTGTTTAAGCTGGTTGATGATGGTTAAGAAAGAGCCTCCATCATAAAACGAATCCGGCGTGATGTTCAGAATGCCCATCACCACAGGCGTAGCAAGACTGATCTTTTTACCGGCACAATTCAGCATGAACGGAGATGAAGGTTGAGTCAATGGATAATGGATAATTGATAATTGATAATGATTTCGCCATTTCGCCAATTCGCTATTTATTCAGCATCCAGCATCTTATCTCTAATGGCCAATAGCTAATGGCTAACCCTGTTAAGAATTTCTGAAAAAAGAAACCCCAAAATTACGATCAAAATTCAAATAATTCTTACCTTTAACCAATAAAAATAGACGGATCCCCAACCTATGAACGAAACCGGAAAGACTGAACAACAATTTGAAACGACTATCCAAAAATGCCGTACCATCTTTCTGACTAAGATGAAGGATTATGGCAGTTCCTGGAGAATTTTGCGGATTCCCTCTCTTACCGACCAGATCTTCATTAAGGCAAACCGCATCCGCAGCATTGAATCAAAAGGCATCCGCAAAGTGGATGAAGGGATCATTCCGGAATACATCGGCATCGTGAATTATTCAATTATCGCCCTGATCCAACTGGAACTCGGAGAAGAAAGCGAGCAGAACCTATCGCCGGAAGAAGCTGAAAAACTTTACAACAAGCATGTATACGCTGCACGTGATCTCATGATGAATAAAAATCATGATTATGCGGAAGTGTGGCGCGAGATGCGGTTAAGCTCACTCACCGATATCATCCTCATGAAATTGATGCGCATAAAACAGATCGAGGATAATATGGGGAAGACCTTTATCTCTGAAGGGATCGACGCCAATTACCAGGATATCATAAATTATTCGATCTTCGCATTAATAAAACTTGAAGAATGACTATAAAAATGTTCCTCAATGTCAGTCGCATTTTCATAGGACTTGTTTTTATTTTCTCGGGTTTCGTCAAAGGGATAGACCCTTTGGGATTTACTTATCGGCTTGAAGATTATTTTCAGGCCTTCGGTATTCCCTGGGCCATTCCTTTTGCATTGTATCTTACCATCTTTCTCTGTACGGTCGAATTCCTGATCGGTGTAAGTTTGCTGCTGAATCTATGGATCTCGTGGTCGGCATGGTGGCTGCTTGGATTTATGATCTTCTTCACCTGCCTGACCTTCTTCGACGCTGTTTACAACCTGGTTCCCGATTGCGGCTGCTTCGGCGATGCGATAAAACTGACAAACCTCCAGACTTTCCTAAAGAATATTATCCTGATGATCTTTGTCATTCCTGTTTTCACAGGAAGAAAGAAATTCAAAAACTGGGCGCCGGACTGGGCACAAAAGATGTTCCTGCTGATCTTCTCGCTTTCGTTCATGGGTATGTCAATTTACTGTTACCGCCATTTGCCAATCATCGATTTTATGGGATGGAAGGTAGGAAACAAGATCAACGTTCCGGCCACACCGCTGAAGTTTTATGTGACTTATAAGAACAAAGTAACTGATGAAGAGAAGGAGTACCTCACACCCGATTATCCCTGGAATGATTCGGTTTGGATGTCGCAATGGGTTTTCAAGAGCCAGCGTGTAGTTGATCCGGCGAAAGGCCAGGCACTGGCTTTAAGGGTGGAGGATGAATATGGAGCCGATGTCTCTGCATCTATCGTGGATAATCCCGACCTGCAGTTTATCCTGGTGGCATATGACCTTGGGAAGACTGATACATCTGCTTTTCACAGGATTCTTCCTTTTTATAAGAATGCAACGAAGGAAGGATACTCTTTCATTTGCCTGACCTGCACTCTACCCGGGGATATTAAAAAATTCAGGATAGACAACGGGACAGGATTCAGTTTCTACAATGCCGATGACGTGGTACTGAAAACGATGATCAGGTCGAACCCGGGACTGATTCTCATCCGCAACGGGATCGTTCTTGCCAAATGGCCGTTCCGGAATTTTCCGTCTTATGAAAAGGTGATGGAAAAATTCAGGAATCCGTAATGGAACTCACCGGGAACTAAGGGGAGGAGCATGGGGCAATTTTTACTGAAACGGTTATTTTATGGATTTCTCGTGCTCATCGGGGTGATCGTGATCAATTTCTTTTTGTTCAACATTCTCCCCGGCGACCCCGCACGAATGATGCTTGGTCAGCGGGCAGATATCACATCCGTTGAAGCTATCAACAAAGACCTTGGAAGAGACAAACCCCTGCTGACCCAGTTCTTCAATTACCTGAACGACCTTTCTCCCATATCCCTTCATAATGACGTTAATACCTTAAGTTACTGGTATCTTGATCCGTTAAAATATACCTCCTTTGTAAAACTGATCCCGGTCTCGAAAAAAGCGGTTCTCGTTCTGAAGAAACCATACCTGCGCAGATCCTACCAATCGAAAAAACAAGTCGGCGAGATCCTGATGGAAGGGTTTGTCAATACCATTATCCTTGCGGTTGTCGCCATGACCTTTGCCATTTTTTTCGGGATCATCATCGGGATTATATGCGCGGTCAACAAAAACGGCTTTATCGACCGCATTTCCCTGGTCCTTTCCGTCCTGGGAATGTCACTGCCATCTTTCTTTGCGGCCATTTTGGTGGCGTGGATCTTTGCTTTTGTTCTTGGAAGATATACAGGACTGAATATGGCAGGAAGCCTTTTTTCAGTGAATGATTTTGGAAGAGGGGAATACCTGGACTTGAAAAACCTGATCTTACCTGCATTCACGCTTGGCATTCGCCCATTAGCCATCGTGGTGGAGCTGACACGGAATTCACTGCTGGAAGTGCTTTCGCAGGATTACATCCGAACAGCACGGGCGAAAGGTTTAAGCAAATTCCGTATCCTCATGCGGCATGCTCTGAAGAATGCCATGAATCCTGTCATTACGGCCATGTCAGGATGGCTTGCTTCCCTGCTGGCCGGGGCGGTATTTATCGAATACATCTTCGATTGGAAAGGTATTGGGCTGGTCATCGTCAATGCACTTGAGAAATATGACTTCCCCGTGCTGATGGGAGCAGTGCTCTTCATCTCCATCATTTTGGTAATAATCAATATCCTGGTGGATGTTGTTTACGGGATGCTGGATCCGAGGGTGAGGGTGCAATAAGAAGCGGTGAGATTGAGTTTATTAACAGGCGGACAGGCGAAATAGTGGAATAGCGAAATAGCGAAAAGCGAAAAGCGAAATAACACCTAATACCCGATATAATGAGAAGAAAAATTGTTGCGGGAAACTGGAAAATGAACAAGTCATTTCCGGATGCCGAAGAACTGATTGCTGAAATTGCAGACAAGCTGGAGTCGATGGATACGGGCCACCAGGATGTGATCCTCTGTCCTCCTTATGTATACCTTGAAATGGCCACGGATATTGCTGAAGATTCGGTTTTCAGCGTGGGCGCCCAGAACATGAACGAAAACGATACCGGTGCGTATACAGGCGAAATTTCGGGACCTATGCTAACATCGATGGAAGTTGAATATTGTATCATCGGACATTCAGAAAGAAGAAAATATTATGGAGAAGATCATGCATTACTGGCAAGGAAATTGGATGCTGCATTAAGGAATGGCATCCGGCCGATCTTCTGCTGCGGTGAAGTGCTCCCGGAAAGAGAAGCAGGACGCCATTTTGAAGTGGTCAAAAAGCAACTGGAAGAATCCTTATTTCACCTTACTGCCGAACAGTTTCAGCAGGCTGTGATCGCTTATGAGCCGGTGTGGGCCATTGGGACCGGTGTGAATGCCACACCCGCGCAGGCACAGGAGATGCATGCCTATATCCGTGAACAGGTTGCTTTGAAATACGGTGAAAGCATGGCTTCCGAAACCAGTATTTTGTATGGAGGAAGCTGCAATGCCTCCAATGCCCGTGAACTTTTTTCCCGGGCCGACGTGGATGGCGGCCTCATCGGGGGCGCATCCCTGAAGGCGGATGAATTTTTGAAGATCGTAACTTCCTTCTGATATGGACTACTTCGAGATCCATATTCATACTGCCTCGGAAGAAAAACGTGAGATTCTCACTTCCCTGCTTGCAGAAGAGCAGTTTGAAAGTTTTGTGGAAACGGAGAATGAACTTCTTGCCTATATCCAGATCAATAATTATTCCCGGGAAAAGGTAGAACAGATCTGTGATCAGTTTGAAATGAAATTCGCCGAAAAACGGATCCCCGATCAGAACTGGAATGCCGAATGGGAGAAAAACTTCGAACCGGTGCTGATTGCAGGAAAATGTTACATCCGTGCTCCTTTTCATGCACCCCGTCCCGATTATCCTTTCGAGATCATCATCGAACCGAAAATGTCATTCGGAACAGCTCATCATGAAACCACGGCCATGATGATCGAAATGATGATGCAGATGGATTTCCGGGGGAAGAAAGTGCTGGATATGGGCTGTGGTACCGGCATCCTTGCCATTATTGCAGATAAGATGGGTGCTTCGGAAGTAGACGCCATCGACAACAACAGCTGGGCTTTCAATAATGCCATGGAGAACATAAAAATAAACAGTGCATACACTGTTACTGTGAAGATGGGAGATATTGATGCTGCCGGTTCCGGTTACAATATCCTATTGGCAAATATTAACCGGAATGTCCTGCTCTGCCACATTCCCGAATATTCAAAGCAGATTCAAAAAGGTGAAATGCTGATAAGCGGTTTTTATGAAGAAGACCTCACAATGATCCGGCATGCAGCAGAATCGAATACATTTGTGTTCGACCGTTCTATAACAAAAAACCGGTGGGTCGCCGCCCGATTTATAAAATGAAAAATCCTCTTGCAAGGCCGGCCCTCCATGTTTTAATACCGGTCCTTATTTTGTTATTCTCACAGGTTGCCTGGGCGCAGAAAATTACGCATTTTTCAGGTGATTCCACGAAATTTATCACTGAACTCAACAGTGTATTTACGCCGCTCGTGGCCAATGAAGAGAAGATGAGTGCTACCCTTATGAAAGAGTTCATTCAAAAATGGAATGCTGAAAAATATGATCCCTCAAAGAAAAAACTTATCTATGCCATCGGTAACCGGATGCTTAAGAAAGGGCTGAAACCCTATCCCGACTTTTACAATTACATCAAAGCCCTGAATGTTTTTATTGATTCCCATCAGCCGGATGAACGCTTCAAGGAATGGTTTATCGTTCTGAAAGGGCTCCAGGAAAACAAGAACAGCCGTTACTTCCTCCAGTTTGTTGAACAATCCATTATCCTTTTCGGCGAGAATCTTGTTTATAAATCCCAATCAGCACAGTGGAAGATTATTACTCCCGATTACCATATGAAATTTGATTCGGTTCCTGTGATCACGTTTAATCCCTCCATGCTGGTGTGTTATGCCAATGACGACAGCCTTGTGATCTTCAATACCCGCGGTGTTTTTAATCCGCTTACCTTTCAATGGATAGGCAAAGGAGGAAAGGTCGACTGGCAGAGGGCCGGATTGGATCCTCAGCAGGTTTATGCGAATTTGAAGAATTACCAGATTCAGATGAAATATGCCAAGGTCGAAGCAGATTCAGTCGAATTTTACAACAAGAAGTTTTTTGCTTTTTTCCTGATAGGAAAATTCAGCGATAAGGTTCTCGCGAATGTTACCGAGGATAAGGCCCAATACCCCACATTCAGTTCCTATGATAAAACCATCGGGATTAAAAACCTTTTCAAGAATGTAGATTACCTGGGCGGATTCGCGATGGAAGGCGCAAAAATCATCGGAACCGGTTCAAAGACAGAAAATGCCAGGCTCGTTTTCAGGAAAAATAACAAAGAGTTTGTCAGGATCTTCTCGAAATTGTTTGTCATCCGTACCGATCGCATTAACTCTGCAAAGGCTTCCATTACGATCTATCACGAAAATGATTCCATCTACAACCCGGTTCTCACGATGAAATACATTGATGAGAAGAAAGAGCTGACGCTGACACGGGATGAAAGGATCACGATGATCAGTCCCTGGTTCGATACCTGGCACCAGATTGAGATCTATTGCGAGTCGCTGACCTGGAAACTGAATGAGCCGCGGATTAATTTTGAGATGATGAAAGGCCCCAACCAGGAAGGCCTTGCCGTTTTTGAATCCGCAAACTACTTCGCCCTTCAGCGGTATGATAAACTGCAGGGGATCGACGAATTCAATCCGTTGTATGTCCTGAGAAAATATTCCGAGAAATATAAAACCCGGGATTTTACCCTTGACCAGATCGTCACATTTATGGAGCGGCCGCCCGAGCAAGTGGAGGCGCAGTTGCTTACCCTGGCATACAAAGGGTTCCTCATTTATGACCCGGATGATAAAACCGGCAAAATCAAGGATAAACTAATCAATTATGTAAAGGCCAGAGATGAGAAGATCGACTATGATGTGATCTTTTTCAATTCAACCGTGACTGCGAAAAGCAATGGGATCCTGAGCCTCGACAGCTTCGACCTGGTGATCCAGGGTGTGCCTAAGGTCTTCCTAAGCGATTCTCAGCAGGTGTACATCTATCCTGCAAAAGAACAGGTGATCCTGAAAAAGGATGGCGATTTCCTGTTCTCCGGCAAAGTTGAAGCAGGTCTCTTCGACTATTATACCAAGATGAGTTCCTTTGAATACAACAAATTCAAGCTGAACCTGCCCTATATCGATTCAATGGCCGTGTATGTCAAGAGCCGCACAAAAGACCCGAAAACCCAGACCTATCCGCTTGTAAAAGTTTCGACGTATATTACAAACCTCAGCGGAGACCTACTGATCGATGATCCGAAGAATAAATCCGGGTTGAATAAATTTCCGGAATACCCGATTTTCAACAGTAAAAATGTTTCCTATGCGAATTGGGAAAAACGGTCGGTATATAATGGTGTCTATAAAAAAGATAAATTCTTTTTCAGCCTTGATCCCTTTACATTGAAAAGCATCGGGTCATTTCAAACCGACAGCCTTCAATTCAAAGGCGTCCTTGTTTCTTCCGGTATTTTCCCGGATATCAGGGAGCCGCTCAAAGTACGCCCGGATTATTCTTTTGGGATCGAATCGAATACCGGACCAGGCGGCTTGCCTGCGTATGGCGGAAAAGGCACCTTTTTCTCTAAGATTGATATGAGCAACAAAGGGTTGAGGGGCAATGGCAAACTGATCTACCTCAATTCATCTTCCTTATCGGACAATTTTATCTTTTATCCCGATTCCATGAAGACTGTGGCGAAGTCATTTTCTACCACCGAACTGGCAGGCCAGGTGGAATGTCCTTCCGTGAAGGGCGATTCGGTGCATGAATTCTGGAAGCCTTATAAGAACATTATAAAGATATCAAGCATCAGCAGGGATATTTCGATGTATAATGGCGAGGCAGCCTTGACGGGCAGCCTGAACCTGACCCCGGCGGGATTGACCGGCCAGGGAACCATTAAAATCAGGAATGCTGAAATGGAGGCGTTTTTATTTGAATTCAAGCGGCGGGTCTTTGATGCAACGGTGGATGTTTTCCGGATCAAGTCGGTAAGCTTTTCAGCGTTGAGCATCTCTACCAGGAATTACCTCACCCATTTTGATTTTGATAAATTGAAAGGTGAATTCAAATCCAGCCGTGGAATCTCCAGGGTGGACTTTCCGGTTAACCAATATGCCTGTTCCATGGACCGGTTCGACTGGCTGGTTGAGCAACGGTCTATCCGGTTGTACAATGAGCGAAACCAGCAGGTCGAAATTGCAGATACCCTGAGCGCCGATAAGCTGGTCAATTATAAGTTCCCGGGAACCGAATTCGTATCCACGCATCCACTACAGGATTCCCTGCGGTTTTTTTCCCAGCAGGCAACCTATGACCTCAATACCAATATCATCAGTGCGGAGGATGTAAAGGTTATCCGGGTGGCCGATGCAGCAATATTTCCGGATTCAGGCAAGGTTTATATCCATCCTGAAGCCAAAATGAGAATCCTGAACAAGGCAGGCATCATTGCCAATGCCAACAATAAATTTCATCGCTTTTATAACTGTAATATCAGCATTGCTTCACGGAAAAAATACACCGGCAATGGCTATTATGACTATATCGAAAGGGACAACAATCGGCAGCAGATCCAATTAACCCGGATTGCTGTGGATACAGCCGGTGAAACCGTTGCCGAAGGAAGTATCCTTGACACCACCCGTTTCTATCTCAGTCCGGAATTTGAGTTCAGGGGGACCATCAGTCTGCGGGCATCCCAGCGGAACCTTACTTTTGAAGGAGGCTTCCGCCCGGTGATGGATTGTTTCCCGACTGCCCGGGCATGGACCTATTTTACAAGTGATATCAACCCTCAGCAGGTGATGATCCCGCTTGAGGACCCTTTGAGGGATATTCATTTCCAGAGACTGGGACTTGGAATTATGTTCGCCAATACCAGTAACCGTATCTATCCTGCCTTCTTCTCTCCGAAAAAATCGTTCAGCGATTCCACCATGATCACATCCATTGGGAAGATCGACTTTGACCTTACCAACGGGTTATACCGCATAATGGAAATGGATCGCCGCAAAGACCCGACGCTGCCCGGTAGCCGCCTATCGCTGAGTACAAACGATTGCATTTTTCACGGAAGCGGGAAGATTAACCTGGCATTAAATTCAGGCGCCCTGAAACTGGAATCCTGGGGAACGCTTGATCATTATATTATTGCCGATTCAACCAAAGCACATGTTGCCCTTGCACTCAATTTCCCGTTCTCAGAGGATTGCATGACCAAGTTTACCACCCAGCTCGGATCGACAAACCTGCAGGGGCTTGTGTTTTCCACTTCTCCTTACTTCGAAGCCATGAAGATCTTACTCGGGAAGAAAGAGTTCGACAAGGTAAAGTCGGAAATGGAGATGGTGGGGAAGTTCAAACGGTTCCCTGATGAACTCATCCGCACCATTTTCCTGGCTGATGTGAAACTCCGGTGGGATACCCTCAATAAAACGTGGGTTTCCTATGGACCCATTGCCATCGGTTGCATTGGAAAAGTGCAGGTGAATAAGTTTGTTAACGGGATCCTTGAATTCCAGAAGAAAAAGAACGGGGATGATTTTACATTTTATTTTGAGTTGACGAAAAATGACTGGTATTTCTTCAATTACAGGAACAATATCCTCATGGCATTGAGTTCCAATGCAGCATTCAATGATGCGGTGGAAGTAGGAGTCAAATCGTCACCGGAACAGAAAAGGATCAACAATCTTGTGAAAGGCTATCATTACACCATAGGAACCGACCGGAAAAAAAGAGAATTCCTTAGAAAATACGAGACACAGTAGTTTGTAGTTTGTAGTTTGTATTTTGTAATTTGGAAATCGTAAATCGTCAATCGTAAATTTAATCTAAAATCTAAAATCGTAAATCGTAAATTTCATGTTCCAATTCTACCTTGTTCTCGAAATTCTACTGGCCTACTTAATAGGTTCAATACCAAGCGCGGTCTGGGTAGGCAAGTTGTTTTACAGGATCGATGTAAGACATCATGGCAGCGGGAATGCTGGCGCCACCAATGTGATCCGTGTACTGGGATACAAAGCCGGGATCCCGGTGCTGCTGATTGATGTTTTCAAAGGCTGGGCAGCTGTCCAGGTGATTTTCCTATTTCCGCACCCGGGATTGAGTGAGGATTTTATTACCTACGTCAGGATATGCATGGCATTCGCAGCGGTTCTTGGACATGTTTTTCCTGTCTTTGCAGGTTTTAAAGGGGGAAAAGGCGTAGGTACCCTTGCCGGGGCAGCCATCGCGCTATATCCGCTTGCTTTGCTTGTCGTACTTGCACTTTTTATCACCACGCTTGTCGTGACAAGGTATGTTTCCTTAGCTTCCATCCTTTGCGGAATATCCTTCCCTTTTATCGTCATTTTTATTACAGGACAGGAGCATCCGGGACTTATCATTCTTTCCATCGTGGTAGCGGTCTTCATCCCCCTCACTCATATAAAAAATATCAAACGGCTAATCAAAGGAGAGGAAAACAAATTTGATTTCCGCAGGAAAAAGAAAGAGGAGGGAACTTAAGTTTCACAAGGAGATTCATTGTTTGAATTGAAATTTAATTATTGTATATTTGACAAAATTTTCGATTGAAGACAACACTGGTCGTAATTATTTGTATGTAAAACGAAAAATAACATTGTCATGAAATTCATCGTTTCCAGTTCCCTCTTACTAAAAAACCTGCAATCCATTATCGGTGTGATCAATACCAGTAATACATTGCCCATTCTGGATGATTTCCTGTTTGACCTGAAGGATGATATACTTACGATCACTTCTTCAGATCTGGAAACCACCATGAGTGTGACGTTGAAACCTGATAAAGCTCTTCAGAACGGGAGTATTGCCATTCCGGCCAAGATCCTGGTCGACACGCTTAAAACGTTTGCAGATATCCCTGTTTCATTTACGATCAATGAAGACAATCAGGGTATTGAGATCTCAGCGGGTGATGGAAAGTACAAACTGGCCGGCCACAAGAGCGATGAGTACCCACGGGTTCCGAGCCTTGAAAGCACCACTTCCATAGAACTCACTTCCCCTCTGCTATCGCAGGCCATCAACAAAACCCTCTTTGCAACGGGCAATGATGAACTGAGGCTGGTATTATCGGGCGTTTTCTGTGAATTATCCCCGGAAGATATCACCTTTGTTGCTACCGATGCCCATAAACTGGTGAAATATAAGAGAACCGATGCAAAATCGAATGAGTCGGCCTCCTTTATCCTCCCGAAGAAACCGCTGAATCTTCTCAAGAATATTATTACAGGCCAGGATATGCCTGTCAGCATTGAATACAACCGCACCAATGCATTCTTCTCCTTTCAGAACGTCCACCTTGTTTGCCGCCTCATTGATGGAAAATACCCGAACTACGATGCCGTCATCCCAACCGAGAATCCCAATAAACTGACGATCGACCGGAATGCTCTGCTCAACACCATCCGCCGCGTGGCCATCTTTGCCAACCAGTCAACCCACCAGGTACGGTTTAAGCTTTCGGGAAAAGAACTTGTTCTTTCTTCAGAGGATCTGGATTTTTCCAAGGAATCGAAAGACCGTCTTACCTGTGATTATGAAGGCGATGACCTTGAGATCGGCTTCAACTCGAAATTCCTGATCGAGATGCTGAATAACATTGATACCGATGAGATCCGCCTGGAAATGTCGGCGCCCAACAGGGCCGGTATCCTTCTTCCCGTGAACCAGGAGAACAAAAACGAGGACATCCTTATGCTTGTCATGCCAGTCATGCTCAATAAGTAGTACGGAAATGGTTATTCCTTGTGAAACAGGATCAAACCATGAAAATTTGATTTTTTCTTTTCCTGCAGATATGACTTCATATCGAGCCTTTGTAATCCGCAACCAGCAGCAAACTGTTCTTTCTAATACTTTGCCTGAAAGGCCCAAAAAAATATCATTTTTAATATCGGGAAATTATTCTAAAAAGGATCATTCCTTTAAATCTCCGGCAAAATTTCTGAACAAACTCAATAATCAATGGAATTCCTGCGTTTAACATGAACAATTGAGTTCTGTTTATTCAAAAACGTCAATCAAGATGAAAATCAGGTCACTGGTCTCCCTTTTGCTGCTTGCAGCTATGGGGCTTTCCCTTCTTGCCTTCTATTCATGTGGGAAGAGGACGCAGGTTATTTCATATTATTTTGAATACTCGGTCCCCAATATTTATTTTAATTATCCTTCCAATAAATCTGGATTGGAAGAGGTGACTCTTTATTCCGGGGAAATTAAAATACCCTTGGACAGCATCCTGAGTTCCAACCATATCAACGGTGAAATTAAATCGGCTACGATAATTAACATGTCAATGGTGATCACCGATCCTCCTGACTCAACTTTTGACTGGCTTTCACTTGTCAGGATCATCGGTTGTGCCGATTCCACCTTTGTACCATCAACTGACCTTGCATCAGCAGGTATCATCGATCCAAAGGAAAAAACGATCCATTTTAGCAGTAATATTGACCTGACCCCGGTCCTTTTAAAAGAAGGCTGCTTTATTAAACTGCTTGTTACGCCAACAGTTAAGGTTCCATCATCATCTATGAGGATGTTCCTCAATACCAAGATTGCATTGTGGGTAAGGCCTCTTCCCTGATAAGGTAAAGATGGGTCGACTGACAATTTGAAATTCAACTCGTTATCGTAAGTTAAGACATTGAATACAAAAAAAGAAGCCGTCCTTGCGGATGGCTTCTTTTCGTGCATCACAATGTGCATAAAAGATTTTTACTCTTTCTTAACATTGATCGCTTTTTTCCCTCGTTTGTCTTCCGTGATATCAAAAGAAACCTGGTCGTTTTCTCTTACACGGTCAATCAGACCACTTACGTGTACGAAAATGTCTTCTTGAGTTTCATCGTCTACGATAAAACCAAATCCTTTTCTCTCGTTGAAAAACTTTACTTTACCTGTTGACATAACAAATATAAATTTAAAATTAGCGAACCAAAGGTAATATATAATTTGAGATAACAAAAAGATACTGAAAAAAATTTCTTTCAGTATAAATTTTATCTATTTGTCATTTAATAAATACAACCCTATCCTTTACCTCAAATGTAATCATTGTTTCTTCCGGTTTAGCCTGTCTTTTCAGGAAACACAAGGGTTTCCCCTGTTTCTTATTCATCATCCGTGATGGGTCTACAACCAGAATCAGTGAAGCGGGATGTGACCGGATAAGAAGATGGCCTTTCGCAAGAAAAAAAAGGAAATGAAAACTAACGTTATAACTTGATGAACTTTACAAACTTTACAAACTTTATGAACTTTCCCAGTGAATTTTGGTAATTTTACAGCATATAAACAGGTGAAACATGCCAAGAATCAATAGAATTGGAATCCTTACCTCAGGTGGTGATTCCTCCGGGATGAATGCCGCAATCCGGGCTGTGGTCCGCACAGCCATATTTCATAATGTGGAGGTTTATGGGATTTACCGCGGATATGAGGGCTTGATCGACGGCCAGTTTGAACAGATGTATAGTCACTCGGTGTCCAATATCATACAACGGGGAGGGACGATCCTGAAAACAGCCCGCAGTAAGCGATTCATGGAACGGGAAGGCCGTGACATCGCCTACTGTAACCTTAAACAATTTGAAATTGATAGTCTGGTCGCCATCGGTGGGAACGGCACATTCACAGGCGCCGGTATTTTCGATGAAGAAAATGACTTTCCCATCATCGGGTTACCCGGGACGATTGATAATGACCTTTACGGGACCGATGCCACCATCGGGTACGACACCGCCATTAATACGGTTGTGGAAGCATGTGATAAAATAAGGGATACTGCCAACTCCCATGAACGTTTGTTTTTTATTGAGGTAATGGGGCGTGATGCAGGATTTATAGCACTCAGAAGCGGAATGGCCGTTGGGGCAGAGTTCATCCTGGTACCTGAAACCACCACTTACATCGACAACCTTACGCGCCTCCTGAAACATGACTGGCGCAGGAACAAGACCTCCGGGCTTGTGATCGTGGCCGAAGGAGACGATTTCGGCGGAGCTTATGCAGTCGCAAAAAAAGTGAAGGAAAAACTCCCTGAAATGGATACGCGCGTTACCGTGCTTGGGCATATTCAGCGCGGAGGGGCTCCCAGCGCATATGACCGCGTGCTCGCCAGCACGCTTGGATACGAAGCTGTCAATGCCTTATTGGACGGACAACGAGGCGTGATGGCAGGGATCATCAATAATAAAATCACTTTCACTCCTTTTGAGAAGGCCATCAAACACCATAAAGACATCAATCTCCAGATGCTCGAAATGTCACGCATTCTGGCTTTATAAACAATTTTACCCTTGTTGCCTTGGACCCGAAATCCCGGTATGCCGATGTGCTGTTACCTTTACCGGTCAGCACCTATACATATGCCATCCCCGATGGGCTGGCTGGCAAAGCCGTGAAAGGTGGCAGGGTTGTCGTACAGTTCGGGAAAAGAAAGATCTATACAGCCCTGGTTACTGAGATCCACGATCGCAAACCCGATGGCCATGAAACAAAGGAAATCCTTTCGGTGCTGGATGAAGTACCCATTATCTTTCCATTGCAATTAAAATTCTGGAACTGGATCGCAGCCTATTACCTTTGCCATCCCGGAGAGGTAATGAATGCTGCCCTTCCATCGGCCTTTAAACTGGCCAGTGAATCAAAAGTCGCACTGAACCCGGATTATGATCCTCAGGAGGTAGAAATGAATGAGAAAGAGAATCTCCTCCTGGAAGCATTGCATAACCGCCCGGCCATCGAGATCTCCGAAGTATCAAAGATCATCGGGCAGATGAAAGTGATCCCCGTCATCAAGACCATGCTGGAAAAAGGGATCATCCTGATGGAAGAAGAACTGGCGGAAAGATACCGGCCCAGGAAAGAAACATTTATCCGGCTTTCGGAAGAATATGCCGATGAAGAAAAATTCAAAGTCCTCTTTGATCAACTGGAGAAAAAAGCCAGGAAACAGCTGGAATTGCTTATGTCATTCCTGCTTTTGTCAAAACAGGATTCCGGTGAATCCCGGGAAGTGAGGCGCACTGTATTGCTGAAAAGTGTCAAAGCCACGCCCTCTGCGTTGGAAGGACTATTGGCAAAGGGCGTTTTGGAACTGTATGAAAAGATAGTGAGCAGGATGGAAGAGGGGGGAGCGGTTTCCGATGTCAGTTCCATTAAGCTAATGGATTTTCAACAGACAGCTTATGATGGAATCCGGCATGCATTTTTGGAGAAGGACGTGGTTTTGCTGCATGGGGTAACCTCGAGCGGGAAAACAGAACTTTACATAAAATTTATCCAGGAAACGCTCGATAGAGGACAACAGGTATTGTACCTGTTACCTGAAATCGCATTGACCACTCAAACTATCAGCCGGCTCAAGAAATATTTCGGAGAGAAGGTGGGTGTTTACCATTCCCGTTTCAATGAAAATGAACGGGTGGAGATCTGGAATAAAGTGCTGATCCAGGGACTGACGGGCGAGACCGTACCATCCTATGAAATCATCCTCGGTGCCCGTTCAGCAGTTTTTCTTCCATTTTCAAATCTCGGACTGGTGATCGTTGATGAAGAACACGATTCATCCTTTAAACAGTATGAGCCTTCCCCACGATATAACGGTCGCGATGCGGCTTTGTACCTGGCGCATCTTCATTCTGCAAAAACCATCCTTGGCTCGGCGACACCTTCCATCGAAAGTTATTACAATTGCCAGCAAGGGAAATATATCCTGGTTGAAATGACTGAACGATACGGAAACATGGAAATGCCTGAGATCAACGTGGTGAACCTGAGGGAGGAGATCCGGTGGAAAAAAATGAAGTCGCATTTCACCTCCGTCCTGGTAAAACAGTTGGAAGATGCTCTCGGAAAAGACGAACAAGCGATCATTTTCCAGAACCGAAGGGGATTTTCGCTCCGGCTTGAATGCGAGGCGTGTGGCTGGATGCCGACCTGCCGCAATTGCGATGTGACCCTGGTTTATCACAAACAGAATCACCAGTTACGATGTCATTATTGCGGGTACACGACCTTCATCCCCGAAAAATGCCCGGAATGCAAAGGGATCTCCTTAAAAATGAAAGGTTTCGGGACCGAGAAAGTAGAGGAGGAACTGGGGATTCTTTTCCCGAAGGCAAGGATCACGAGGATGGACCTGGATACCACGCGTACGAGGCATTCGCATCAAAAGATCATCAACGATCTTGAAGAAAGAAAAATCGATATACTGGTCGGAACTCAGATGGTTACCAAAGGGCTCGACTTCGAAAATGTGAGTACGGTAAGCATATTGAATGCCGATAATATGCTCGGCTTTCCCGATTTCCGGTCGGCTGAGCGAAGCTTCCAGCTGATGGCGCAGGTCAGTGGCCGGTCGGGGCGGAAGAACAAACGTGGACATGTGATCATCCAAACATACAACCCGAAACACCCGGTGATCCTGGATGTGGTAAACCATGATTACAAGTCGATGTATGAACAGCAACTGGTTGACCGCAGAAAGTTTAAGTATCCGCCATTTTATCGGCTTGTCCTGGTGAAGGTCAAACACAGAGAGGCGGCTGTTTTGAATAAAGCTTCGGATGAACTGGCCAAACGATTGCGGAAGCTTTTCGGGAACCGGGTCCTTGGACCGGAATATCCCCTCGTTTCCCGCATTATGAATTATTACCTGAAACAGATCATGATAAAGATCGAACGATCAGCCTCTCAGACTGAAATGAAAAAGAAGCTCATGCAGGAAATTGAGGAATTCAGTAAACTTAAGGAATTCAGTCCGCTCCGTCTGGTCATTGATGTCGATCCACAGTAGTATCGATCACTAGGAACACATCTTCCTTCTCTTTTTTCATGAGGTAATTTTC
>Ga0224525_1000137_pt1 | contig 37551 bp, 39 predicted proteins | sample CFST100metaG_FD_179874 | JGI IMG/M metagenome (GOLD analysis project Ga0224525, IMG submission 179874) | Peat soil microbial communities from Stordalen Mire, Sweden - C.F.S.T100 | ecosystem: Environmental > Terrestrial > Soil > Wetlands > Peat | place: Sweden: Norrbotten County, Stordalen Mire...
TTCGCCTGCTTCTTAGCGGCATTAATAATTTCTTCTCTTTCTTTTTCGGTTAAAGACAATCTCTTTTCAATATCATCAGCATCTTTCAGACTCTTATCGATCTTCTCGGTGCGTTCGGTCATTACTTTAACTAATGGTTTAAAAGCAAAGAAATATAAAACCGCAAAAACAATCGCAAAGTTTATTATCTGGGCGACCAATAGTTTAATGTCTACGTGAAAAGTTGAAATTAATGATTCCATATTAATGTAAATAATAATCTAGCGTTTTCTCCCATCCATTGATAGGAGAAATTCGTCAAATAATTATTTGATACTGAAAGCAATAACCAAAGCGTAAATACCGATAGCTTCTGCAAAAGCAGAAACAAGCAGCATAGGTACTAAGATTTTACCGGCTGCTTCAGGATTTCTTCCGATGGCTTCCATAGCTTTAGCACCGATAAGACCGATACCAAGCGCCGGAGCGATAGAACCGATACCGATAGCAAGAGCTTTAGCTAACATAACGTTTTCCATAATTTTTATTAGCGGCAGAGACATATAATTCTCTAACCTGCTGTTTATTTAAATTTTAATTAATGTTCTTCAGCTGTGGTGTTAATAGAAAGATATGTTAATATCAACATCGCAAAAATAAGGGCCTGAATAAGGCCGACCAGAACTTCCAGAAACATAAACGGGATCGGGAGACCAAAAGCTAAAATAGCCGACATCGACGCCAATAAAACTTCACCGGCGAAAATGTTGCCATATAAACGGAAAGATAGGCTGGCGACTTTAGCTAATTCCCCAATAACTTCAATAATACCGACAAAAGCAGTAATCGGATTTATCAAAAGAACCATTGGATCTTTCTTAATTTTTTTTGGTATATCCAAAAATGCTTTAATGTTTATAAACTTATTTAAATATTTCCACCAACCAATAGCTACAACACCTGCGATATGGCTCAAAACTATACCGATAATTGCCAGCGCCAAAGTGGTATTAAGATCAGCTGTGCCACCGCGAAGATAAGGAATAAAAAATTTACCCTCACTATTCTGGACAATTTGACCGATAGAACCGACTCCCGGTAAAAGTCCCATCCAATTATTAATCAAGATGAAAAAGAAAAAAGTCATTACGACCGGCGCAAATTGCAAAGATCTTTTGCGACTGCCGGTGACACCATCAAAAATTCCTAAAAATCCTTCGATAATCATTTCCATCGCGTTCTGGATTCCGGTTGGAACTTTTTTAATACTACGATGGATAAGCGTCGCTAAAACAACGACAACTAACAGAGCCACTATTGAAGTTGCAAAAGAATTAGTAATTGGAAAATTACCGATATGAGCTATCGGTTCGGCATATAATGTATTTTCGTGGATTATTTCTTCGGCCATTTTATTTTAATTCTTTTTTTTCCGCTTTTGTATTTTCTGCTTTTTTGGCGGAATACTCTTTATCAATATTTTTAAATTCTTTCAAAGTTTCTTTAATAAGCCCGAACATTGAAATAATAAAACTTACTCCGATTGTTGCCAAGAGCAACCAGGGTTCCGTGCCATATTTTTGATCCAACCATTTTCCTAAGAACATCCCAATAATTACCGGGAAAGCTATCCAACCGGTTATTCTGGCCATCACTTTTAAAGCTAGCGACCAAGATTCAGTTTTCATAATATTAGCGCAAAAATAAAAAGGGCTTTTCTTGCCCTTTACCTGATAAAGGGGTTTCATCTTTCTTATAGCGCACAATTGCCTAACTGTCAATACTCCGATTTTTTCTTTCTTCTAAATTTATTAGCTAATATAAGCTTAGATACGGAACAATTCTCGAGCCGTTCGCGTAGTCACTTCAGCTACTTTCTCTATTTTTAAGCTTTTTATGTCTGCTATTCTCTTAGCAACATATTGGACAAGTACCGGCTCATTTCTCTGACCGCGATACGGTTCCGGAGTCATATAAGGAGTATCTGTCTCAATCATTATTTTATCTAGAGGAATTTTTCTAATTAAATCATCCCATTGCTGGCTAAAAGTAATTAAGCCTGTAAAAGAAATTAGTAGCCCTAATTTAAAATATTTCCAAGCCAAATCTTCATCACCGGAAAAACAATGAATGACCCCCCAAGGACGATCATTAGGAATAATATGGCCATATTCTTTTTTAAATTCCTGGAGTATTTCCATTAAATCATCGTGGGCTTGTCGGCAATGGATAATGACCGGTAAATCAAGACTTCGCGCGAGTAGCAGTTGCTGAGCAAAAACTTCATGTTGTTTTTTCTTAATAGCACCAATATCTTTATTCGGATCAAGATGGTAATAATCTAAACCAATTTCGCCAATAGCAACGACTTTCTCAAATTTAGCAAGCTTTTCGTAACTACCATAGTCAAAATCTTCCTGTCGAGCAACAAAATTATATTGATTACCTTCTTCTTGACTATCAACCACCCCTTCTTCAAGATGAATAGGGTGCAAGCCGACAGCGGCATAAACGCCTTTTTCATATTTATTGGCATAATGAAGGGCGCGATTAGAAGTCTTAAACTCCGAACCGACTAAAATCATCCAGGTGTCATTATCCAAAGAACGGCGGATTACCTCTTCGGCATCGTCGCGAAAGGCGGCAAAATTAACATGGGCATGGGTATCGATAAACATTTTAAATACAAATTAATTTTATTTTTTCCATATAAAAAACGCGAAAACCGCGTTTTTTAATTCTTAATAAGTTTACTTGGCTTTTTCAATATTTTCTTCTTTACTTACTTCTGTAACGGATTTTTTTTCTTCCTTAGAACCGCAATCACAATGATCATGTTCGCAATTACATTTGCAACCAAATAATTTCTTAAACCAATTGGACATAAATTTGCGTAAATTAATAATAAATACACTCTTATTTTAACATCTGTGGGCTAAAAGTCAATAAAAGTTAGAAAAATCATTAATATTGACAAACAAGCATAAAGATTATAACCTGAAGTCAGTATTTTTTAACAAAAACTCTGGAGGATTAAAAAATGACAACAGAAATTAATAATATTATTCAAAGTACGGTTGAGTACAAAAATTTCGGATTTAACGCACTGACTATCAGCGCAATTGCCACAATCATATTCTCTCTCCTTCAAGGATATGGAATATGGAAACAAAGCCAAGAAATATGGAGAAAGGAATCAGGCGAAGCAATCGCGGCCACTTTTTTCTTCTATAATTTTTTCTTTTTTGTAATCTTTTTGATTTATGGATTAGAAGAAAAAAGTTTGGCAATAACTTTAAACGGGGCGTTAAGCTTTTTTTATTTACCGATTCTTTTAGGATTAAAAAAATTCAAAGGATTTACTCGAGGAGAAATAATATCGGCAATATTAATGCTGCCGATAATTCCGGCAATAATTATTTGTCCGGAAAAAAATTTAGTCTTGTTTGTATTTTCTTCAATTTCTGTAATTGTAATAGTTAAACAATTCAAAGAAATAATGAAAGATCGGGATTTAGGTGCATTGAGTACCAAATATATTTGGATGTTTCTAGTAACCAGTATATTTTGGTTCATTTATTACGTAACTACCAAAAAATGGCTATTAGAGATACCGTGTGCCATCGGCACATTGCTCTATGGTCTAGTTTTAATTCTGGACAAAAAATTCCGTTTTGAAAAAGCAAAAGGACTATCGAATTAATCGATGGTCCTCTTTTATTTTAAGCGTATTTTAATTTTAAATATCCAATTCCTCCAAAAGCTGGGCTTTCTTTTTATTCAACCCCTTGGGAATTTCCACGGTAATTTTAATAAACTGATCACCAATACCACGATTATGAAGTTTCTCAATTCCTTTTTCCTTTAATTTAAAGGTAGTTCCAGATTGTGTGCCTTCAGGAATTTTTAATTTTACGACTCCATGAATAGTTTCAACATCAATTTTGTCTCCTAAAATTGCCTGCTTAATACTAATTTTTTCTTCCGTTCTAATATCATAATCATCCCGAGTAAATTTCTTATGGGTCTGCAATTTTATTCTTAAATATAAATCACCGGCCGGCGCGCCTTTTTCTCCGGCTTCGCCCTGTCCAGTTAAACGAATAGATTCACCATCATTAATACCGGCGGGAATTTTAACAGTTAGTTTTACGGTTTCACGATGAACTCCGCTGCCATTACACTTAGCACATTTTTGGCTATAAATTTTCCCTTCACCGTCACAATCCGTACAAGTAGTTTGGGCCTGAATATTTCCTAGAATAGTTCGCTGTATTCTCGTAACTCTTCCCGTGCCATTACAGGTCTTACAAGTTTCCACTTTAGCTCCCGGTTCACTACCATTTCCCTTACAACGATCACAGGTTGTGTTTTTAGTGAAACTAATTTCTTTTTCAATACCAAAGGCGGCGTCCATAAAATCCAGGCTAAGAGCCATCTCCATATCACGTCCGCGTGTTTGTCTTTTCGAGGTTTGACGACCGCCACCAAAACCAAAGATATCGCCGAAGCCACCGAAAATATCACCCAAATCTTCAAAATCCATATTGCCGAATCCTTGTCCGCCGAAACCCTGGCCGCCGCCAAAGCCACCGAAACCCTGCGCACCACCAGCTTGACCATTTTGAAAAGCGGAACCGAACTGATCATACTGTTTTCTTTTTTCCGGATTGCCTAGAACTTGGTTAGCCTCATTTATTTCTTTAAATTTTTCGGCATCACCGCCTTTATCTGGATGAAATTCATGCGCCTTCTTACGGAAAGCAGTTTTGATTTCGTCTTGAGAAGCGTTCTTGGAAACGCCTAATATATTGTAATAATCTTTTGACATAGTTATTTAAGGGCTTTAAGCCATTTATCTAGAAGGAAATAAATTTCTTTAAGATGCTCCGGTTCTTTAAAGGTATGCGGTGCATTTTTTATAATATTAAGTTCTTTTTTACCTGGTAATCTATCAAAAAATATTTGTTGATGCTTAACAGGGGTTGATGTATCCAGTTCGCCAACTATTAATATTGTCGGCATGGTTAATTTATTTATTTCGGTTAACAAATCATATTTCAGCCTATCAGTTACATGTGACCATTTCAATTTTTTTATTAATCCTGGCTGAGTTGAACTTTCCCAAGTTCTCAAACCAGTTTTCTCCCAATCGGCTAATTCTTCCGGACTATGGGTTTCACTAATCAATTTGCCTGAAATAAGGACAGAAATCGGCGCTAAAGCTTTTACTTTATCGGGAAATTTTTCCGCGTACAAAGCGACGCTCATTGCTCCCATGCTATGCCCACAAAGAATAAAAGGCTCTTGATACCAATCTTGTTCTCTGCTCCAATTTATTACATCTTCCAAATCTTCAAAGTAATTAGTAACATTAGCATCTTCCAAATTCCCTTCGCTTTCCCCGCTGGTATTAGCAGCATCAAACCTAACAACAATATAATTATTATCGAACAAGGCCTGGGAAAAAATTTTAATACTCGGTTGATTTTTATTCCCGCCTAACCCGTGCATCACAAAAGACAGCCCGATCGGATTATCTGGCCGTTCAACAATAACGGCCAGTTTTTTATTATTTCTATTTTTTATAAAAATATTTTCCATAAAAATTAAATTCTATTATTTTTACAAATGTCGGCATAAAATTCCGCCGAGGAACGTCCGACACGTTCATAGGTTTGATAATTAACTTCATACAAGCCAAACCGCGGTTTAAATCCTTGTGACCATTCAAAATTATCAATCAACGACCAATGGAAATAACCTTTGACCACAACGCCTTCATCAAGCGCACGATGAACATTCTTTAAAATTTCTTCAATATACCAAGAACGATGCTGATCACCCCGATCGGCTAAACCATTTTCCGTAATATAAACCGGCTTATTATATTTTTTTAAATCTTTCAAAACATAATATATTCCTTCCGGATGCAGACCCCAGCCGATATCAGATTTCTGTTTATAAGAAAATTCATGGCTGAACCCATAATTAATATAATTATGAAAATAATAATTTAAACCGATAAAATCCTGATAGTTTTTTATTTTATCCAAAAAACGAAAATTTTGAAACCAATCGGCGGACTTTTTTAAAATATCATTAATTATTCCTCCAGCTGATTCAAAATATACATTATGTTTGGCAATACCAACTTTATTATCAGCATCAATCAATTTTAATATTTTATAACTTTCTTGGTGGGCTTTCGCTAGATTATTTATAACTTTCCAAAAAACAAAAATATTTCTTTTTTGCGGCGGCCATTCGCCGACAAGGTAACTCTGTGAAGCATAAATCATCGGTTCATTCAAAGTAATCCAGAAATTTACTTCTTCATTAAAATAATTCCCGACTTTCTCGGTGAACTTTTTAAAATAATCTACCGTAACTTTATTTTTCCAACCACCTTTATCTCTTAGCCAGATAGGAATCGGCCAATGCCAGATAGTCACAAACGGCTCAATACCCTGCACTCGCAATTTTTTTATAAAATTTTTATAATATTCCAGCGCTTCAATATTAAATTTCCCTTCTTCCGGTTCAAGGCGCGACCAATCAAGAGAAAAACGATAAGCATTATTGTTTAATTCTTTTAGACAAGCAATGTCAGCATTATTTTCAACATATGAATTAGCGGCAATACCGGAAATAAAATCAATTGGATCTTCCTGTTTCTTTTTCAAATCCCTTAAACGCTTTGCGGACTTTTCCCATTCTGTCCAATCGTTCAAAAGACCGCCTTCTATCTGATGCGCCGAAGTAGCACAACCCCAAAAAAAGCCTACCGGAAAAATTAAATTATTTTTCTCATTATCCATATTTATTTATTCAACAAATTGCCCCTCAAAAAGAGAGGCAACCTATGAATAGACAATTATTTCTTTTCTTCCACTTCTCCCTCAACAACAGTATCGTCTTTCTTGTCGCTAGTTCCCGCTTCAGTACCGGCACCAGCAGCACCAGCTTCAGCCCCTGGAGCACCGGCTCCCGGTTGTTGATACATCGCAGCACCAATCTTCTGAGCAACCGTATTTATTTCTTCCATCTGTTTTTTCATCTCTTCTATATTACCGGCGTCTTTCGCTTTTTTGAGTTCAGCTGTCTTATCTTCGAGTTCCTTCTTATCTTCTGGCTTCATTTTATCGCCGGATTCTTTGATCATTTTTTCCATCGTGAAAACAACGGAATCCGCCTGATTCCTTATTTCTACTTCATCCTTTTTCTTTTTGTCTTCTTCCGCATGTAATTCCGCCTCCTTCTTCATCTTTTCGATTTCCTCTTTAGATAATCCGGATGAGGCAGTAATAGTAATCTTTTGGACTTTATTCGTCGCTTTATCGGTAGCGGAAACATTTAAAATTCCGTTAGCATCCAAATCAAATTTAACTTCAACTTGCGGAATACCGCGTGGAGCGGAAGGAATACCGTCAAGAGTAAAATGTCCCAGAGTCTTATTGTCAGACGCCATCGGACGTTCACCTTGAACGATATGAATTTCTACGGCTGTCTGTCCATCAGCGGCCGTCGAGAAAACTTGAGATTTAGAAGTTGGAATAGTGGTATTTCTTTCAATCAGCGGGGTAGCCACGCCACCTAAAGTTTCAATACCTAAAGTGAGTGGAGTAACATCAAGAAGCAAAACATCTTTAACGTCACCCTGAAGAACACCGGCTTGAACAGCGGCACCCATAGCCACTACTTCATCCGGGTTAACCGTTAAATTCGGTTCCTTGCCGAAGAAATCTTTAACTTTTTGAAGCACTAAAGGCATACGGGTCATACCGCCGACCATAACAACTTCATTAATTTCTGATAAATTAAATCCAGAATCGGCCAAAGCCTTCTTACAAGGCTCAATAGTCTTTTCAACTAAATCAGCCACTAACGCTTCCAATTTAGCACGAGATAATTTCATGACTAAATGTTTCGGACCGTTAGCATCAGTAGTAATAAATGGTTGATTAATTTCTGTTTCTTGAGCAGTTGATAATTCAATCTTTGCTTTTTCGGCTGACTCTTTAATTCTTTGCAAGGCTAAAGTATCTTTCGATAAATCAATACCCTGGTCTTTTTTAAATTCATCAATAATCCAAGTAACAATACGTTGATCGAAATCTTCGCCACCTAAATGGGTATCGCCATTAGTCGCTTTTACTTCAACTGTATCGGCGGAAATATCCAGAACGGAAACATCAAATGTTCCACCGCCTAAATCGTAAACAACAATTTTCTGACCCTGTTTTTTATCAAAGCCATAAGCTAAGGCCGCAGCGGTCGGTTCATTAATAATTCTTTTAACATCGAGACCGGCAATTGCGCCCGCATCTTTAGTCGCTTGTCTTTGAGCGTCATTAAAATAAGCGGGAACGGTAATGATTGCCTCGGTAATCTTTTCACCTAACTTCGCCTCAGCATCGGCTTTTAATTTAGATAAAATCATCGCGGAAATTTCTTGAGGAGTATAATCTTTATCGCTCATTTTAACTTTGACGCCTTCACCGGCTTGGACAATATGATAAGGTGAAGCTTTAAGATCGCGTTGGACTTCATCTTCGCCAAAACGACGGCCGATTAAACGCTTAACGGCATAAACGGTATTTTCTGGATTAATAACGGCTTGGCGCTTAGCGGCTTGACCGACTAGACGTTCGCCATTTTTAGAAATCGCTACAACCGATGGGGTAGTACGATTGCCTTCAATGTTCTCAATGATTTTCGGAAGACCACCCTCCATGATAGCCATGGCCGAGTTGGTTGTTCCCAAATCAATTCCTAAAATTTTTGACATATTTTTTTAATTTTAATTATTTACTTTTTTGAATTTTAATTGTCTTCGGTTTTACTTCCGGCGCTTTAGGGATGGATATTTTTATAATACCATCTTCATTGATGGCACTGGCTTTATCGCCATCAACTTTTGTTGGAAGGGGAATTTGACGATAGAACGAGCCAGAACGAATTTCCTTGCGATAATAATTTTTATCTTCTACTTCGCTCTTTTTTTCGCTCTCACCCTTAATAGTTAGGATATTATTTTCAATCGAAACATCAACTTTGTCAGGATTGATTCCGCCGAGCTGAGTCTCAACGATAATATTATCTTTATCTTCATACATATCAACGGCGGGCGTAAACCCAAATTGATTGCCGCGGACGGCCGGTAACATGGATTCCATCATTTTATCCATGTCGTCGAATTCCGGCAAAAACGGTGTCCATTTTATAAGTGACATAGAACATATACATCTTTCCACAAAACTTATGTTTATCCATAAGTAGATGGAGAAAGAAAAATTAATTAGTTTTTAAATTCTGTTATTCAACAACTACTTTTGCCGGTCTGATAACTTTTCCGTTTAACTTATAACCCGGCATTACTTCTTTTTTAACTATCTCGCCGCTGCCCTCGAGTGCTTCCATGGTATTATGATCAAATTTTTCTCCAATAGTTTTAATCTCTTCCACCCCTCTATCTTCTAGCGTGGTTTTAAACTGTTTCAAAACATGACCCACTCCTTGTGCCCAAGGATTTTTTAAATCTTCTTCGGTGAGTCCCTTCATCGACAATTTAAGATGATCATAAATCGGTAGAATATCTTGCAAAAAATCGCTTAAAGCATATTTAGCAAATTCCATTTTTTCATTAACTGTCTGCTTCATTAAATTCTGATAATCAGCCAAAGCGCGAAGGTATTTATTTTCAAATGAATCTAATTCTTCTTCTTGAATAAATTCGAAACGTGGTCTTTTTTCTCCCTTAACTTCAATTTCTTCCAAAAACATTTTTTTCGGCCGTACCCAAATTTTTCTCTCATCATTAATATCTTGATAAACAATCATTTCTTCATGGGTTTCCGAATTTTTTACTTCATTCAAAATTCGATATTCACCTCCTTTATAATGGCGATAAATGCCTTTTTTTATTTCTTCCATATTTTTTATTCAAACTTATTTTTAATGAATTCTACTAAAGCCAGATTATGCGCATAGTCCATGCGTATCGGCCCTAAGATTCCAAAGACTCCGCTTAACTTATTATTTTTATATTTTGTTAAAACTGTACTTAAAAAATTACCGAAAGGATTTTTTGAACCAACCAAAATTTGCTCACCATCTTCTAGATCTTCAAAAATTTCATCAATAATATCTTCCATCCGATCAATAATCGCCGAAACATCGTAAACCATATCAACATGGCTGAATTCCGGCTGAGCAAAGAGATTACTCAACCCGGTATAATAAAGATCATTCTTATTAAAAGCCCAGAAAACAGCTCCACCGGATAATTCCGCGATTGCTTTAGCAGTCTGCCGAAAAGCGACCTCCTCATGTTTAAATATTTTTTCCAAGTGTTCGTTTTCCGTGTCTTTTAATTCTCTTTTTTTATTGCTATTTTTTAATTCATCCAAAAATAATTCATAAGCGGCTTCGGTTGGTATACGTCCGGCGGAAGTATGAGGTTGATGAATATAGCCTTCTTCTTCAAGTTCCATCATTTCATTACGAACGGTTGCCGGGGAAATATCCAGTTTATACTTCTCCACCAAAACACCAGAAGAAACCGGAGTGGCCGTCTTCAGATATTCCTTAAGGATTATTTCTAATAATAATTTTTTGCGTTCAGAAATCATATGGCTTAATTATAACCAAAACTAGCACTCAAGTCAATAGAGTGCTAGTTTTTATAATTTTTTCTTTATTTTTAGACAAATTCTACATTCCTAATTTAAGCTTTAATTCTTGATTTTCTTGATAGTTTTCCGGACTCATCAATTCCTTAGCGGAGAAATTATGCTCTGCCCTATAAGTTAAGGTATAAAATTCAAAAGAACATTGATTGACAATCATATCGGTTACGAGATGGATGCTAGCCGCAAAAGCTAGGGTAATGAAGATTGCTTTAATAGTCGTTTTTTTCTTAAATAATAATCCAATAATAACTAAGACAGGGATATATTCCCAAGCATGGAACCAAAGATGAAGCTGATCACTGGCTAAAAATTGCCGGCCCTGGGAAAAATATAATAAATTAAAATGCGGACCAAACACTAAAAAGTATTCTAGGACATGGTCAAGATCAATTAAAAAACCACCGCAGAATCCGACCAGTATTCCTAATTTTAAATTCTTAAAATGTTTTCCGGCTAAATATCCACTCATGATTGCTAACAAAAAATGAATGGCGAGATGAAGGGGTAAGGGTAAATGCATAAATATAAAAAATTATTTAGTTATTACTGGCGTACTGGTGGCGGACGGTGATGGATGAACAGTAAAATACCATTTTAAAATATCACGGGCAATTGGCGCGGCAATAGTACTCCCTTCAACTCCTTCTTCTACCAAAACAGTAATTGCGATTGTCGGTTTTTCATAAGGAGCAAAACCGATAAACCAAGCATGCGGCCCCTTCTTGGTTGACCATTGGGCAGTACCAGTCTTGCCGGCCACGGCGACTGGCACAATACTTAGAGATCGAGCGGAACCGGCAGTAATTGTCTGGCGCATACCTTCGCGAACTATTTGTAAATTATCAGCGTCAATAAAATCAGATCGGATAACCTCTGGGACAATTTCTTTTACTACTTGATTATCGGAATTTAATATTTTACTGACCAAATGTGGTTTATAAAGTGTCCCTCCGTTAGCGATAGCGGCCGTATAATTAGCGACTTGCAGAGGCGTAACTAAAACATCTCCCTGGCCAATAGCAAAATGATAAGTATCACCGATATACCAAGTTTCATTTTTTGTTTTTTGTTTCCATTCGGCTGACGGGACAAAACCTGGACGTTCTCCCGGCAAATCAACGCCTGTAATTGCTCCTAAACCGAATAAGCGGGCATATTTAGCCAAACCATCAACCCCTAGCCCTTTAAAATTATTATAACCGCCACCAATAATATAGAAAAAGGTATTAACTGATTCCGCCAAAGCTTTTCGGACATCAGTCTGTCCATGACCGCCGGCCTTCCAATCAGGAAAGAACCATTGTCCAAGTCTCAAACCGCCATTACTTAAGAAACTAGTAGTCCCGTCAATTATTTTTTCTTGTAGAGCGCCAGCCGCAAAGGTAGGCTTAATAGTCGAACCAGGCGGAAACTCTCCGCTAACCGAACGATTAAATAAAGGCTGATCCTTATCATCTAAAAATTTAGTATACTCGTCCTGGCTTATTCCTTTGGCAAACAAATTATTGTCATAAGCCGGTAAAGAAACCATAGCTAAAATTTCTCCATTATTAGGATTCATAATAATAACAGATGCGCGTTTAAGCCCGGCTTTGGAAATATAGCTTTTAGCCACTTCCTCGGCTTTCTCTTGCAAATCAACATCTAAAGATAATTGCAAATTTGAACCATCGACAGCCGCCACTTCATTAATAACCTTCTTCTGGCGACCTAAAGCATCAACTTCGATATTTTTTGCGCCGGCCGTCCCTTTTAATTCTTTTTCCCAAGAATATTCCAAACCGGCTTTACCGACATAATCAATCGGAGAATAATCGCCTCCCAGTTCTTTAAGTTCGGCGTCATTTATTTTTCCCGTGTAACCTAAAACATGGGATAAACTATTTTCACCGATAATAGTTGGAGTGCTGGTCGCTGATGGCAAAAGATATTCGCGTCTTATTTTATTTGTTAAAAAGACACCAGGCCAACTAGGAAGATTTATCTCCAGGAGCATGGCCTTATCATAATCAATATTATCGGCAACAAATAAAGGTTGGTAAGATTCCAAGGAGCCGATTTTAATATTGGTTAACGATTCTTTTATTGTGTAAAAGGACGGGGAGTCTGTCACCAAGGAAATAGTCCCGTCACCAGCATTGGAAGCTATGGTGTTTGTTTTATCAGTTGCAGTTTTATTACCGTCAAGAATAGCGCTAATCTGACGAATTAATTCATCGCGCACTAATTCATCTCGGGGCAAATCTATTGGACGGAAATAAAGAACAAAATTGGCTTTATTCCTTACTAATGGACGCATATCTTGCGTATAAATTATTCCTCTTTTCGGTTCTATTGTTTCCGAACGTAAACGATTGCCTTCAGCCAATAAACTATAATAATCATTCTTTACCACTTGGAGCCAAATGGAACGGCCGATAATGACAACCAAGGCCAAAATAATGATTAAACCAAAGTATCTCAACCTGCTAAAATCAAAAGTCCGACTAACCGTTTCTTTATTGCCGGTATCGGATAAAAATGATTGTTCTGTCCAATCAGAATAATAAAAAGAGTCTTTGAGCTGCCCATATTTAAAACTTCCCTCTTTAATTGAAAAAGGGTCGGAAGCTTTATCGCGCAAAGCCTCTAGCGTTTGGCTTTTACGGGCAATTTTGAATATTTTTGGACTCATAATATTAATAATAGTATCGCGATTTAGGCGGAAAGGCAAACCAGTCTGTTGGACCATAAAGTTATCCACAGAAATCAGAAATCTTTAGATTTTCTTCATCTGTTCCTCGCTATAATAAAATCATCATCCATAATATAGTTAATATTGTTGATAATTTACAAATATTTTTATAAAATAAATAAATATGTCTCTGCTTATTATTGAAGACGACCCAAACATGGTTCTCTCGCTTTCCCTGGCATTAAATGATGCCGGTTTTAAGGTTGAATCAGCCAGTGATGGCCTAATTGGTCTTGATTTGGCTCGCTTTAATAAATATGAGTTAATACTTCTCGATTGTAACCTGCCAAAATTAAGCGGTTTCGATATAGTAAAACGGTTACGGGCAGAAAAAATTGCTACACCGATAATTATTTTAACTGTTCTCGGAGAATTAAATGATAAAATCGAATTATTTGATTTAGGAGCAGATGATTATTTAGTTAAACCTTTTGCTTTCTTCGAACTCTTGGCTCGAGTCAAGGCTTTATTGCGCCGGCCATTTAATCTCTGCGGTAAAATCTTAAAAGTTGGAAATTTAGAATTAGACCCTGATAAATTTTTGGTAGCTAAAAATGGCGTCCGCGTTCCCATGTCTTCTCGTGAATTTTCTTTATTGGAATATTTAATGGTAAACAAAGGAAAATTTCTTTCTCGAGAAAAAATAATGGACAATGTTTGGGATGAAAATGCTGATCCGTTTTCCAATACGGTTGAAGTTCATATCATGAATATCCGCCGGAAACTGGAAACAAAAAATGAACATTATATTTTTACCGCCAATAACCGCGGTTATAAAGTCGACCTGCAAAGATAAGCGATAGCTCATAGAGCCGATAAAGGTCGATATTCGCCCTATTAATTTTAAATAATTAATTATGAAAATACACGCAAAAAAATTAGCGCTTTTAGCGGCTATTCTCGCGATTGCTTCTAATCCGGGGACTCCTTGGCGCGATTAAAAATCAAAAACACTTCCGGCTCATCGGGAGTGTTTTTATTAATATCTTATGAAACTATTTAATTTAGTCAAACGTTTAACTCACTACTTTAAAAAATTTATTTCGCCTAAGCAGATAGACGAAGAGAGCCGAAGAAAAGAATTAATTTTAAATATCCTTTTAACTTTTTCTACCTTTAGTTTCCTCGTCATTAATATTATAAGGGTCTTTGACTATATTACCCATCCACAAAGCCGCGGCCTACCGCTAAGTGTTACCCTAGCGATTATGCTATTTTTTATTTTTCTATTTTGGCTTAATCGCCGAGGCTGGGTTAAAGTATCAGCCTCCCTGCTTGTTATCGTTTTTTCACTACCAATGTTCTATTCCTTCCTGATTTGGGGAGCAGATTTGCCCGCTGCTATTTTACTGGCGGTTCTGGTAATAACTCTTTCGGGAATATTACTCGGCGCCAGAATAGCTTTTCTTAGCACCTTTTTCATTGCCATCTTTTTGATCGTTGTCACGGATTATCAGGACAAAGGGGTAATAGCTGTCCAAAGTTATTGGCGGAGCGAACCGGCACAAATCGGCGATGCGATTACTTATGCTGTTTTATTATTGATTATTGCAGCTATCGCTTGGCTTTTCTGTACAGAAATAAATCGTTCATTGAAACGGGCCCGAACCAGTGAACTGCTACTACGTGAAGAACGTGATCTTTTGGAAATAAAAGTAGAAAAAAGGACGCAGGAATTACGAGAAGCGGAAGCAGAAAAGATTAATTCTCTTTATCGTTTTGCTGAATTCGGACGCCTATCCTCGGGAATATTCCACGACTTAATAAATCCCTTAACAGCCGTATCTCTAAATCTTGAACAAATAAAAGCAGAAACTGATGTAAAAATATTAAGCGCAAAGTCGTATCTTAACCAAGCATTGCTGGCAACCGGAAGAATGGAAAGTTTGATTGCCAGCATCAAAAAACAAATTGCCCAAGAAGGCAACATCAGTCTTTTTTCTCTTAATCAAGAGATAGAGCAAATTATCCAAATACTTTCTTATAAGGCGAGGCGGGCGCAAACCAAGCTAAACTTTTACACTTCTCGGGAAATAGAACTTGAAGGGGATGCTGTAAAATTTGGACAAATTATAATCAACCTTTTAGCCAACGCTATTGAAGCTTGCGAAGATACCGGAATCAAAGAGGTGATTATAAATTTATCCGATACCGAAGAAATAATAAAAATAACTGTAGAAGATAGCGGAGCCGGAATTACACCGGAAAATATTACTAAAATATTTACCCCTTTCTTCAGTACAAAGAATAAAAGCGGCCACGGACTCGGCATCGGGCTAGCCTCGACTAAGAGCATAATCGAAAAAGATTTTCATGGGTACATAAACGTAACCAGTAAGGTCAACCGAGGGACAATTTTTACAATTAACCTTCCAAAATAAAGATGGGCAGAGAGAAAATATATTATTGGCCGGCTTGGTTCAGTAAATTGCTAAGCAAAACTGAACAAGCAAAAATAAAAAAAATATTACCAAAACTGCAAATAGCCCAAATTTTTCTTTGGGATGCTTTAAATATTTATGATGATTTTCTTGATGGTGCAGGCAAACCAGCAGAATTGCCTAAGGCTAATAATTATTTTCGACATTATTTAGAAATTAATTATCAACTTAATTTATCATCCGATTATTATAAACTATTTGATAAAATTCTCGGCAATTTAGAGGAAGCCAATATCAAAGAAGTTTCCGCCCAAAAACTAAAAATAAAAGATGGTTTAATTACCATCCCTAAAAAATTACCTAATTGGAAGAACGTTGAACATTTATCTGATAAATCTCTGGCTCTGTCGCTCTCGGCGTTGGCGCTGCTTTTTTCTCTTGGTTATAAAACATCGGACAAAAAAATAAAAGCCAGCCTTAATTTCTTTAAATGTGCCTTAGCGGCTAAACAATTAGCGGATGACAGCTATGATTGGCTGGAAGATTTGAAGAATGGCTCTATTACCACCGCCAATACTCCAATATTAAAAGCCGCCAAAAGACAAAAAATAAAACTTAATTTTAAAAATGAGCCAGAAATTTTATATTTACTATTTGCCCAAGAATCTTCACCAATACTTATTGCTGAAATCGAAAATCTCTGCAAAATGGCCAGAAAAGAAATGAAAAAAATAAATAACCAACCGAATAATATCTTGTTGGCCAAATTAATTTTTCCTCTGGAAAAATCCTGCCAGGAATCTAAAGACTTTACTCAATCTGTCCTTGGAGCCTGAGCTGTTTTATCTGTTCCAGATAATAAAGAGCTGAAGAATTTCCTCCGTCTAACTTTAAAGCGGAATGCCAATTATCTTCTGCTGAGGAATAGTCACCTAACCGCCAATTTACCAAGGCCATCTGATCATAGATATTCGCCGATTTCAAACCGGCGTCGATAGCTCTCTGAAAATAGTAAATTGATCTTTGCAAAATTGTTCGGTCTTGGCTCGTGGAATAAAGAGAGCCAAGCGATCCTAAAGCGAAGCTATTATCCGGATTTGCAAAAAGAATATTACGATATATTTCTTCTGATATATCGGATTGATTAATTAAAGTAGCCAAAGAAGCTAAACTAAATTTATTCCTTAAATTAGAATTAGTGGCCAAAGAACGAAGGCGCGTCCGGATTGTTTGTTCATCCAGAGTTAATCTTTTGACTAATTCTGCATCATTCCTTTTGTTGTTCAAATAGATAACTGTATAGCGATCAAAATAAACAAGGTTCCAATCTTTGTTAATTGTTTGACTTAAAAAAGTTTGTGCCCAGGGAGTGGCATCGGTATGAGAAAAATAAACAACTTTGAATTGATATTTTTTATCATATTCTTGCCATTTATTTTCATCTAACTGCATCGGGCGATAGATATCGCTAAAAAAATTATCGCTAAATGCTTCCGGTCGATTATCGACAAATACCCTCTCGGCCGGATAAAGCCAAAAGTCCAGAGCGCTGCCTAAATCATAATTATTAAAAATCGGGCCGCTTAATTTATTGTCTTTAAAAAATTTAATCGAGTCCTCGCTTCCCTGGCTTAAATTCCAGCCCAAAGAATTTTTCATAAAATGGCCGGAATCTTCGGCGTCGAAAACCAAATAAATCGTTCCACCGACTATTATAAGCAAAAGAGCGGCGGAAATATAAATTTTTGCTTTTCCTTTTATTTGCGGGTATAAAGCTGAGACTTTTTTAATAAAAAAATCTAAAGGATAATACAGGTTACGGCTTATTAAAACTAAAGCAACTAAAGAAAAAATTGATAAATTGCGAACGGCAAACAAGGCTAGAACGGAAAATAAAAAACCGATAAATACTTCTGATAATTTTATTTTTTTGGAAAAAAAGAAACGGGCAATAAAACTAAGAATTAATAACAACAAAAGCATTTTAAATAACGGGAAATTATAGTTATTATGCGCCGTTAAACGCTCAAGATAAAAGACTGATTTGCTTTCGGCGACTTCGTAGCCGTATTTTTTAAAAATATTAAATGGATAGAGAAAGCCTTTAATAAAATTCGGGTTAAGTAGACAGGTTAAAGCTAAGGCGCCCAAACTGATTAGCCAAGCGCGAGAGGCGGTAATTGCCGTCTTAAAACGCGCTTTAAAATTTCCTGTTTGTTCTCTAAAAGATGGTAAAAATTTTTCAACGACTTTAAAACCGACCAAAGCCAATCCCAAAAAGAAATAACTGTGGATATTAACCCAGAGCAGAAATAAAGGAATAAGCCAATACAACAAACGATAATTTTTTTTCTCGTCTGCGCGTTCCAAAATAAACCAAGTTAAAATAATAAAAAGATAACTGAAAATTTCCGGACGAATTTCAACTCGTTCACTCATTAAAAATATAACTGGAATCGACAATAAGGCAGTAGTATAAAAATCCGCCTTTTTCCGGGCAAGCTTGAATGCCAAAATAAAAGTAAGTAAAACTAACAGGACATTAATAAAGGACAACAAATTAAAACCGCCAAGCAGATAAATAGCATAATAAATGATACCCGCCAACCAATGGTGATTGATAAATGGCGTATCTGGTTCGGTATAGGAGTATAGATTCTTAAACAAAACCTGTCTGTCTGACCAAATGATTTTTCCATTTTCCAAATGTCGACCCAGGTCAACCGCAGTGAAATTTATTTTTTGAGAAAAAATAATCGCCACTAAAAAAAGCAATCCGGAAAAAATCAGAATCTTCAGCCATTTTTCAGTGGTAAACTTAATAGACATAAACCAGTTGCCTGCAAATAATTTAGGGCTTAATACATTAATATTATCTGGAAATGGCTTAAAAATCAACTTTTTCATTCTAAAACCTTGCATTTTTAAAGAAAATATATTAATATCTAACCATGTTTAAGCTATCAATGAAAACCAATTGTATGAATAGCTGCTGGATGTCTGTCCGGGAGGTTTTTATTGATAATACGAGTAATCTCTAATCTGTAGAGAAAGAAAAATATCAATCAATACCGACCGGATCAAAAAAATCCGGTTTTTTGTTCTTTAAAATTTTTTAATCAATCATAATGTTAAACCAAATTAAAATAAAATTAGTCATGAAAAAGAAGAAATTTGTTTTTTCTAATGTAATTATTGAGTTAAATCATAATTACGAAGCGCAAGCCAAAGAATTGGCCGCTCGGTTAAATCAAACTGGCGAAAATGGTTTAATCGCCATCGATTGTTCCCCGAATGGAAATCTCAACGCTTTCCATTACGACGACGGCCTCGAATCAGCCGCCATCATCAAAAAATCAGCCGAATCTTTTTTGGGCGCCGATCTTGCCTGGTTCGAAAAAATTATTAATGCTTCAAAAAAATCCGCCTTTAAAACAAACTTTAAAATCGGAGAAGAAGCCAGACTCTGGGAAAGAGTACGTTATGATAATTACCGAGAAAAACTAGATTGGACCCAGCCGTTCTGTGTAAAAAATGATCGCGGACGAACCAGGGCTTGGTATCCTAATTGGCCGACACTGGGCTATAAAAAAGGATTTTCCACCAAGGGAGAAATCATTAAATTTATTAATGAAAGTGTTGCCTATGTTCAAAAATTTTATCTTCCCTTGCCCGTTAGCAATCAGCCGATTAATCAACGTATGCATTATCGGTTAGTATTCCACACTGACAGCCGAGGAATAGATTTTATTGGCGGTCTCTGGCTTAGCCGTTCAGAATTCAAAATTTTTTTGGCAAAAGACACGGTTGTAGGACTTATTTCACCGGAAAGATTGTAGAAAACAAAAAACGGCCATCTAAAAAATAGATGGCCTTTTTATTTGCTCAAATCCCAAAATATACTTATTATAAATAATAGAATAAACATTAATTATGGTTCCTTTGCTCCAGGTCAATAATTTAGGTAAAAAATACAGCGGCCAGACTATTTTTTCGGGCCTGTCTTTTAGTGTTTTCCAAAAACAAAAAATTGGCATTATCGGCCGTAATGGCGCCGGCAAATCAACGATGTTTAGAATAATACTTGGACAAGAAGAAGCGGACGAAGGGAATGTTATAATCAGTAAAGAAGCGGCTGTCGGTTATATTGAACAGGAAAATAAATTTAAAGACGATGAACAATGTTTAGATTATTTAATGCATATCAGCGGCAAAGAAGATTGGCAATGTCGAAAAATGGCCAGCCGATTTAAATTTAATGCCGAACAATTAGCCAAAACAATTGGTGAACTATCCGGCGGCTGGCTAATGCGCCTAAAACTCAGTGCCATGCTCCTTTTGGAGCCAAATTTATTTCTGCTCGATGAACCGACGAATTATCTTGATCTGGGAACAATTTTACTTTTAGAAGATTTCTTGAAAAGTTATAAAGGCGGCTTCCTGATAATTTCTCATGACCGAGAATTTTTAAAAAATACTTGTTTGGAAACGATGGAAATAACTCCCCATCGTTGTTTAGCTTTTCCGCAGCCGCTTGAGGCTTATCTGGCCTACAAAGAACAGCGGGCAATGAGCGAACAAAAAATAAATGCCAAAATAGAAAAAGAACAGAAGCATCTGCAAGATTTTGTCGACAGGTTCCGCTACAAAGCCACTAAGGCTGGGCAGGCTCAAGCTTTTATTAAAAAAATAGATAAACTACAAACCCATAAAATAAGAATTGAGCATAATGCCTCGAGCGTCAGAATAAATATTCCCCAAATTGAAAAGAAAAAAAATCGAGTATTATCGGTCGATGAAATGTCTATCGGCTATGGCGACAAAATATTAGTAAGTGGTTTTGATTTTGATGTTAAAAGCGGAGAAAAAATTATCGTTGTCGGCGATAATGGCCAAGGAAAAAGTACTCTGTTAAAAACCTTAATCGGCGAACTAGCACCAATAGCCGGAAAGTTAAGCTGGTTTGCCGGTTTAAAGAAAGGTTATTACAGCCAACTCTCATCGAATAGTCTTAATCCCAACGAACAAGTCGGCGATTATTTAAGACGAGTGGCAGACTCAAATTTAAAAACAGAAAAAGTCTTACAAATGGCCGGCGATTTTCTCTTTTCCGGCGATGATTTAAAAAAACAAATCGGCGTGCTTAGCGGCGGTGAAAAATCTCGCCTGATTATTGCCGGATTATTATTAGGTAAACCGGATGTTCTAATTCTTGACGAACCAACTAATCATTTAGATTTTGAAACTGTGGAAGCGCTTGGCGAGGCACTAGCTGAATTTAACGGGACAATAATATTTACCAGCCATGATCGGACTTTTGCTAACATGCTGGCTGGCGGAATTATTGAAATAGATAACGGAAAAGCTAAACGCCATTATCATGATTACGAGGAATACGTTTCTAAATTAGAAAAAAGATTAGCGATTGTAAATCAAGAAAAAGACAAGGTTGCCGAAGAAAAGAAAGAAAAAGAAGTAATCTCCGACTATGAAAAAAATAAAGAGACAAAAAAAATAATAAAAAGTCTGGAAAATAAATTAAGTAAGCTAGAAGAAAAACGAGCGGCTATATACCAATACTTTCTAGATAATCCGGTGGACCATGACATAAAGAAAAAAGATGAATTAGAAACAATTGAGAAAGAGATAAAAGAAGCGGAAGAAGAATGGTTAAAATTAATCGCTTAAAAAAACACTAGTATCTAAACTGGTGTTTTTTAAATTTAATATTGTTTATTTACCGGCCGAATGTCTACTACGGACAAAACGATGGGAAGACGGTTTGCTTTTACTGGAAAAATTGGAGGACGGACGACTCGCCACACTGCGAACTACACTATGGACTGAGCTGTGTGAAGCGGCACTATGTGAAGCGGCACCATGATTTGCGCCAGCTGACACACCCCTTGATAAGCCTCTCTCTACACCCCTAGCCGTGCCTCTCGTTGCGCCACGAAACTTAGAACCGTCACGAAAAGATTTTTTCTTGCCTCGGCCACCGGCCGATGGTGACGATTCTCTAGCAAGCTTAACAAATTCGGTTATTTTAATACTCTTATTGATTAATTTTTCAATATTACGAATTTCTCTTTGTTCATGAGAGGTCGCAAAAGTAATCGCCTTACCTAAATGCCCAGCTCTACCAGTTCGGCCGATACGATGGACGTAATCTTCGGTATTATCAGGAAGATTATAATTGACTACCAGCTCAATACCATTAATATCCAACCCGCGAGCAGCCACATCGGTCGCTACTAAAATACGGGTTTTTCGGGATTTAAAATTAGCGAGCGCGGTCTTGCGGCGGCCCAATGATAAATTAGAATGAATTTCATCGGCTTTATGCCCCAGAGACTGTAATTTCTGAGTTAAATTTTTAACACCATGCTTAGTCCGAACAAAGACCAAAACTGAACCGGTATATTTAGTTAAAATTTTTATCAAATGCTCTAATCTTTCTTCGCCATTGATAATAAAAATTTCCTGATCAACTTGTTCAGCGGTTGTTCCCGGGGGAGCGACTTCAATACTTACCGGAAGTTTCATAAAAGTAGCGGCAATCTTAACAATCGCGGCCGGCATAGTTGCCGAGAATAAAAGAGTTTGGCGTTCCGTAGGTGCTTGTTTTAATATTTCTTGAACCTGTGGAGCAAAACCCATATCAAGCATCATATCCGCTTCATCAAGAACTAAAGTGGTAATTTGATCAAGCTTAAAAGTTCGACGCTTAAGATGATCAATCAATCTCCCTGGGGTTGCCACGACGACATGTGGTTTTTTTCGAAGTAAAAAAAGCTGACGGTCAAAAGGATCGCCACCGATTAAAAGCGCAGTTCTAAGACCTAAAGCTTGGCCTAACTTTTTTAAACTTTCTTCAACCTGAGCAGCTAATTCACGGGTAGGCGCGATAACTAAGCCCTGTCCTTTACTGATTCCAATGCGTTGAAGCATAGGGATACCGTAAGCGAAAGTCTTGCCGGTTCCAGTCTGAGCAATACCAATAACATCAGACCCAGTAATAGCGGTCGGGATTGTTTTCTGCTGGATAGGAGTCGGGTCTTCTAAATTAAGTTTTTTTAAAATCTCTAAAATTGAAGCACTAATACCTAAATCAGAAAATTTTAATTTTGGTTCTTCGGGAGCTGAGCTCGCCAAAGAAGCGACTTTTGTAATATTTGTCATAAAAAATAAGTGACCCGATTTTCTTAGGCCACTTAGATATGACTGAGATAAGATTCGAATCTTGAATTAATGACCTAAGAATAGCACGTAATTTTAATTAAGTCAAGTTAATATAAATCAGCAAATACTATTAACCGTTTGGAGTAGCTTTGAGAAATTTTATTCCAGGTTCCCTCGCAAGTAATAAGGTTAAGATGCGCCTGGCCATCGTTTGAGCTAAACACATCTACAGCGTTGTCACTCGAAGCATATGTTTGAAATTTACGCACTACAAAAGTAATATCTTTTCCCTCTTTATCTTCAACGTATATTTTGTCTCCCGGTTTTAATTTAGATAAATTATTAAAAACCGCAGCTATTCCATTTTTAAATATTCCATAATGCCCGACAATAATTGCACTACCAATTTCGCCGGGGCGCGGCCAAACATTAAACCAAGCGGCATTTAATTTGCCTTTTGGAACATCAACCGCCCCCTGAGATGTAAGGCCGACTTGTTCAAGAGAAACATTAATATTAATTTTAGGAATCTTAAGTCGAACCGGAATCTCCGGCTTGACCAAAATTTGAGTAGTTTGTTTACCGACCAATTTATTACTAGCCGATAGAGCCGGCTGGATATAAAAATCTTGGGTCGAGGAATGATAATTTAAATTCAAAAGAAATATCAAGGAAAAAACTATTCCCACGCCAATAGAAACAAATGATAAAAATTTTGAATTTATTTTGAGTCTCATTAGTCCTTAATCTTTCCGTTTTTTCAGAACTAATAACAAAGAGATAAATGCTATAAGCAAAACACCGGAAGCAATGATAATATTCCAAGAGGCACCTCTGGATTGAGAATCGATACCGGTGTTAGGCAGTTTTGGTATTAAAGATGATGCTTTGGAAATAGGAGAAGATACAATAACGGTGGCAAAAGCATACCCAGTAGCCACAAAACCATTAGCATAACCTTTAGCCATGGCTGTGTTTCTGGTTGAAACAGCGACTTTTGTTTGACAAGTATAAATCCACTTTTCTCCCACATTAAGTATTTTGTCATTATTCACATCACCGGAAATTTTAGAAACAGGACTGCATTTGTCATCGGTAACTTTAACATTATTCATGGCCACAATTCCTGGATTGGTTACCGTATAAGTATATGTTACGTTGCCGCCGCCAACAGGAAAAGGGGTTAAGCGGCTTGGCACCTTAATAATATTTATAAGTGGAGCAACTAAAGTTGACGTACTAGTTGCGGTGATAGCTATTGGCGTAGTAGAACTACCAACAACCACCGTAGCAATCGCTGTGGCAATAGCTGTTTGTTGATAAGGGTCATCACTTTTAGCGGTAGCGACAACGGTATTAGTGGTAGTTTTAGACAATGTCGTCGTACAACTATATTTCCAAACTTCAGAAGGTTCAATCTTAAAATTTTTATTTAAGTCTCCGGAAACTAAAGTTACAGGACCACATTTATCATCGATCACTTTTACGCTAGCCAAAGCTTGCTGCCCACCAACATTCCAAACCGTATAATTATAAGTGACTGAACCCGGGGCGGATAAAAATAACGGGCTAGGAATTTTCGTAATTCCAATTAGTGGCAAAACTGGTGATGCACCACCGCTATTACCGGAAGATACAATTGGAGTTGTGGTTATAGTTGAAGTTGAAGTTGAAGTTGGGGTTGAGGTAGCGACAACTACCGACACAGGAATATTGGTATTAATTATTGTACAAGTTTTATCATCTCCTGCCGCCAGAGTCACGCTACCGCTGGAATCGCAATCACCACTGAAACTTTTTGTATAAGAAGAATTAGCGTCTTCATTAACAACATATGTTCCGGGAGCGAGAGAATATAAAGTTCCGGGAGTTGATGTCCCGGACATAGGGCTTCCGGCGACATCAACATCTGATTTTTTAACTGATATGTTAAAATCGGAAGAAGTGGCTGTACCGTCAACGTCATTAACAACAAGCTTAATGACATGGAGAGTGGCAGGTGATGAAGAAATAGTATTAGTATCAAGAGTAACTTGAGTTTGAGAAAACGCACGACCATTTAACAAGGCCCCCGTTCGCAGTCTGATTTGTTTAGCGCTTAATATATTTCCATTAAAAGTTGAATATGTACCCAGGGTTGCACCAGTTAAACCCCCTACTTGCCAAAAAACATTTTCCGCTTTAGCACCACCAGTAAGTAATATTTTAGTGCCAGAAGCGACACTGCCAGCGGCGGCTAAATCAAGATCGCCGGCGACTTGGAATATCCAGACATCGTTAGCGCTGCCGGATAAGGTTATGTGATCTGTTATTGTTACCCCTGTTCCCCATTTATATATCCCGGCAACAAAGGCAGGCGTAGTAGAACTTAAAATTCCGGAATCTACTTCCGTGGCAGTTGGATTTGGTCTTCCGGCGGCGTCAGTATAAGCAGCCTCCATAGCGCTTACGGCCGTTGTCATATTAGCAGGAGTAGGGGCTACATAATCAGCAGCGTAAATTTTCCCCGTCACTACGGTCGAAGTTGAGAATGTGTTAGAGGAATCCATTGTTTGTCCAAAACCGGTTATATTACTAACAGCCGCTGGACTTATGCCGATATTACCAACAATTGAAGTGGCCCCAGTTGTTGTGATAGCTGTTTCGGCTAAAATTGAAAAATTGCTTGCCGTCCCAAGATTCACAGCGAGAGGGCTAGCCGCATTAGTAGTGTTTACTCCGTTAAAGCCAACTCCCATAAGCGCGAAAGAGGCAATAAACATTGAGATTATTAAATTTTTAAATTTTTTCTTCATAATTTTTTGTTTAATTTTTTAACAATATTTTTCATTTTAATAATTGCCTCCTTAAGATACCTTGATTTTATTTAAAAATAGATTAAACTGATATTGAGTGAAAAATTGGATGAAAAAAGTTAATCTAATAAATATTTAGTTATATAATAATTATAGTAAAATTTTACTATATAGTCAATTTATGAACAAACTTAAACTACCGCTGGCAAAAAACATCAAAAAATTGAGAAAAAGTAAAGGAATTTCCCAAGATAAGCTTTCTAAGCTTGCTGGAGTAACTTTACACACAATTACCAAGATAGAATCGGAGGCAACCCTTGATCCGCGGGTAGAAACCGTCAAAAGAATCGCCGACGCCCTGGGTTGTACAATAGACAATCTTGTATCAACAAAAAATTAATCAAATTAAACTCTTTTTTACTAAAAAACACACGCTAACCAGCGTGTGTTTTTATAATATAACTAATTAATTATTTTTGGCTCAATAATTCCAATATTTTATTTAATTTGTCGGTTTCAATCCGGGCTAAAGCTGTCTGTAATTCTTCTATTTCTTTTTTGGCGTTAACATTTGTAACAAAGTCTTCTTTAGCTTGATAACGGTCGCGATCATTCTGTCGATTCTGCGCCATCATAATGATTGGAGCAGAATAAGCGGCCTGAGTAGAAAAAAGAAGATTTAAAAGAATAAAAGGATAAATATCCCAATGGCTTATAAACCCAATACAATTAAGCGACATCCATAAAACAACAAAAATTGTTTGACCGATAATAAATTTCCATGAACCCATAAAATTAGCCGTACCGTCAGCAATTTTTTCCCCAACCGTCGAACTAATAGCATGCTTTTCGTGCCAAGTCTTTGGCTGATTGTCCACATTGTTTTTTTCTTCGAGATTGATTTTTGACATATAATTATTATTAACTAAAATAGCAAAATTATTAAAAAGAAAAGGTTCCTTCAATCGCAATCTCGACAATTTTTTTTCTATCAGATGGCTGTTCCCTTTCTTGAAAATCTTTTGGCAAATCTTCTTTATTTCCTGGTCGGCCAATAGCAATCATGGCTTCTACCGTGTAGTCATCTGGTATCTTTAAATCCTGGCGAGCTTTTTCATAATCAAAACCACTCATGGCATGAGCAACTAACCCTAAGTCGCTAGCCTCAAGAGCGATATTTTGCCAAGCGGAACCGGTATCAAAACTATGGGTCAGATTTACCTTCCCGTTATATTCAAAATTATTCTGCGATAATACCACTATCAAGGCTCCGGCATTTTTTGTCCATAACTGGTTCATTTCCGCCATTAAGTTAAAAAATAACGGCCATTCTTTACTCTCCTTAAAGGCATAGAGGAAACGCCAAGGTTGTCCATTAAAAGCGGACGGCGCCCATTTAGCCGCTTCGAACAAACTCATAAGTTCGTCTTTAGCCACAGCTTCTCCGCTCAGGGCCCGAGGCGACCAACGCTGAAGCATGGCTGGTCCAACTTTATACTCCGGCAATCTAAATTCTTTTATATATTCTAAGTCATTATAAGCCATATGGACTGTTATTATTTATAAATTGATTATACCGCAAAAATGGTAAATACAAAAATTGATATAAGTCGTATAATCAATTATAGTTATAATATGAAATACCTAACCAAATATATTAGACCCTATCTCTTGGGGCTGCTAGCCTTGCTGCTTTTAGTTTGGGGGCAAAGTTATGTCAATCTTATATTACCGGATTATACTGCTAAAATAATTGATCAGGGCATAACGCTCAAAAATATCAATATTATCTGGTCCGAAGGAATAAAAATGCTCTTATTTACTATTTTAGGTGGCTTATGCACAATTTTAATCGGTTTTAATGCCGCTAAAATTTCGGCTGGCTTTGCCAAGCGCCTGCGTGAAGCAACTTTCCATAAAATAGAAAGCTTTTCGCTTAACGAATTCAATATATTCTCTTCCTCTTCTTTAATTACCCGGGCCACTAACGATATCCAGCAGATTCAAAATGTCTTATCAATGATGTTGCGCATGTCTCTACTTGCCCCATTTATGGGAATTGGCGCCATCATCAAAGCTCAACAGTTAGCTCCTGGCATGTCTTGGATTACCTTAACAGCGGTTTGTGTTTTAGCATTAATGATGACGGTTTTGTTTCTGATAGCTATTCCTAAATTTACCATTATTCAGAAAATGGTCGACCAGCTCGGTTTACAGATACGTGAGATGTTAACCGGTATTAGAGTAATCCGAGCGTACAATAACGACCAAGGACAACAGCTTAAATTTGATAAGACAAACACCGAATCAATGAATCTGAATATCCTTATCAATCGATTAATGTCAATGATGCAACCGGCCATGACTTTAATTATGGGTTTATCGGCAGTAGCAGTTATCTGGGCAGGGGCTTATCTTGTCGAATCCGGCCATTTACAAATCGGCAGTATATTGGCTTTGACACAATATGTTTCTCAGACAATCATGGCCTTTCTCATGATCTCGATTATTTTTATTATGGTTCCTCGGGCGGCCGTATCAGTCCGCCGAATCAATGAAATTTTATCAACTACACCGGAGATAAATGATCCAGTCGAACCAAAACACCCAGCAGAAAAAATACATGGCTTACTAGAGTTTAAAAAAGTTGATTTCAGTTATAAGGGTTCGGAACAAGCAGTTTTATCTGATATTTCTTTTATCGCTTACCCGGGACAAACAACCGCAATTATCGGCGGCACCGGCAGCGGAAAAACAACCTTACTAAATCTTATTCCTCGCCTCTATGATGTTACCGGCGGAGCCATTACTGTCGACGGTATTGATATTCGCGATTTATCTCAGCATGAACTTCGCAATTATATCGGATATATCCCCCAAAAAGCTTCTTTATTTTCCGGTACTATCAAAAGTAATATTGCCTATGGACGACCCGATGCTAGTATGGCCGAAATTACCGAGGCGGCCGCTACTGCTCAGGCGACTGAATTCATTAGTGGTTTAGCTGATGGCTTAGATAGCGCTATTGCCCAAGCAGGAAATAATGTTTCTGGTGGGCAAAAACAACGTTTGGCAATTGCCCGGGCATTAGTTAAAAAACCGCCAATCTTCTTATTCGATGATAGTTTTTCCGCTCTGGATTTTAAGACCGATGCCGCCCTGCGCCAAGCTTTACAAAGTAATTTAAAGACTTCAACGATAATAATCGTTGCTCAAAGAATTAGTACAATTATGCAAGCGGATAATATTATTGTTTTGGATAATGGAAAAATTGTCGGCCAAGGTAAACATCGGGATTTATTAGCTTCCTCAGATGTTTATCGAGAAATTGCCGAATCACAATTATCTGCAACTGAACTAAAAGAAAAATAATATGGCTAAAATAGCAAATGGACCTTTTCGCGGCGGACCGCCAGGGGCACCAAGGGGAGGGAAAACTGAAAAAGCAAAAAATTTTAAAAAAACTTTTAAGACTTTTGTAAAATATTTAAAACCTTATCAGGTCAGTTTAATATTGGTTTTATTATTAGCTTTAGCTGCCACTGCTTTTACAATTGCCAGTCCGAGAATATTAGGCCAGATGACCGATGTTATTGTCAGTGGACTTCTTAATCATAACAAAATAGATTTCAGCCAAATTGCCAAAATCGGTATATGGCTTATTAGTCTATACGCCGCCAGTGCCCTCTTCAGTTATTTGCAAAACTGGATCATGGCAAAAATTTCCCAAAAAATTACTTATTCTTTTCGCCAAAATATCGCCGCCAAAATTTCCAAATTACCCTTAAGTTATCTTGATCATAATGAAAAAGGCGATATTATTAGCCGTGTAACGAATGATGTTGAGACAATAAGCCAAAACTTAAACCAAAGTTTAGTCCAGGTGATAACGGCCGCGGCTACTGTTGTCGGCATTTTAATAATGATGTTAGTTATTAGTTGGCAAATGACTTTAATCGCCTTAGGAATACTGCCACTAAGCTTTATTTTTATTAGACTGATAGTTAAACGCTCCCAAAACTATTATGATACTCAGCAATCAGCTCTTGGTGAAATCAACGGTCATATCGAAGAAATGTTCTCCAATCACGCTATTGTCAAAGCCTTCAATGGTGAAGACCGATCAATTAATCGTTTTAATGACATTAATGCTAATTTATATGATAGCGGCTGGAAATCGCAATTTTTATCCGGTTTAATGATGCCCTTAATGCATTTTATCAGTAATCTCGGTTATGTCGCCGTAGCTGTAGTTGGTGGCTGGTTAGCCTTAATGGGAAAAGTCAGTATTGGTGGTATTCAGGCTTTCATTCAATATATGAACCAATTTACCCAACCAATCACTCAGACTGCCAATATCGCCAGCGTTTTTCAGTCGACAGCCGCAGCGGCGGAAAAAATCTTTGAATTTTTGGAAGAAGGAGAAGAAAAACCGGAAAATAATAATACAATTAAAATAAAAAATGTTTTGGGGCACGTCGAATTTAATAAAATTAATTTCAGCTATTTCCCCGGCCAACCGATTATCAAAGATTTCACTGCTCAGGTAAAACCAAAATGCAGTGTGGCGATTGTTGGACCGACTGGTGCCGGTAAAACGACCATCGTTAATTTGCTGATGCGTTTCTATGATATTGATAGTGGTGAAATATTAATTGACGGAACCAATATTGAAAAGATGCAGCGGTCCGATGTCCGACGCTTATTTGGGATGGTTCTTCAAGATACCTGGCTCTTCAATGGTACAATTGCCGAAAATATCGCTTTTGGAAAACCAGGAGCAACCCGCGAAGAGATAGTAAAAGCCGCCCAAGAAGCTCAAATCGACCATCTTATCAGAACAATGCCTAATGGCTACGATACAATTATAAACGATTCTATCGACAGTATTTCGGCCGGCGAAAAACAATTATTAACAATTGCCCGAGCTATCCTGGCTAATGCTCCAATGTTAATTTTAGATGAAGCCACTAGCTCGGTTGATACTCGTACAGAAATTCTTATCCAAACGGCGATGGAAAAATTAACTCATAATCGGACAAGCTTTGTTATTGCTCATCGTTTATCAACTATAAAAAATGCCGATCTGATTTTGGTTATGCAGAACGGCAATATTATTGAACAGGGCCGGCACCAAGAATTATTAGATAAAGGCGGCTTTTATTATTCTCTCTATAACAGCCAATTTTTAGAAATGGAAATTTAAATTAAAATAAACCAGCCTAAGTCATGCGGCACAAGACGACTATTCCTAAAATATAGAGAACAATCTCAATAATAGAATCGAGGCCAAGACGAAAATAGCGATTCTTCAACTTCTTAATAAAAGAAATAGTATATACAGCCATCATACTAATTCCTAAAATAGCAAAAAGAAAATCTGACTTACCGGTATAAGACAATACCGGTTTTTTAGCGACCAAATCGGCCAATAAAAAAATGGTTAACATGAAAGCGTTCCCTCCCATAATATCGCTTATTGCCAGCTGATTATCACCTATAAAGATGGACTCTAACCCAGTACTTAATTCCGGCAAAGACGACACTAAGGCCAGGGCCGTCGCCGCAAAGAGACCACTGCCTATCCCAAGCTGGGTAGCTAAAGCTGATCCTGATTCTTCCAAAATTACCCCGGCAAATAAAGTGGCGACGCAAGCAATCAAAAAGATAACAACAACCTGCCAATTCTTTTTACCGGCATAAAAAATATGATTTTCGACACTTCGACGTTCGTGGTGTTTACGTCCTGGAGCTGCATCAGCAACTGAAATCTTATTAAAACGGGCGACCTTTCTAGATTTATTTATCAATAACAAACCTAATACCCAGGCAATAACGATAACCGGAGATAAAGGATTCATATTGAAAAAGGCGTACTTTCCGGGAATAAAAGTCGCCAATAAAGCTAAGACGGTCAAAATAATAGCAAAAGCGGTTTCTAAAGACATATTTATTGATCCAGCCAAATAAGAAAGCGGCCTCTTTCCCTTAACAAAAAGATCAAAGATAGCTATAACTAAGGTCTGCATAGCTAAGCCGCCTAAAAGGGTGCCAACGATTATCGCAATATGACCGTTACGAGCCGCACTAAAGGTTATCGCTAATTCGGGCAAGCTTCCGCCGATACCTAAAAGTATCATGCCGCCCAGAGCTTCTCCAATTTTAAAACGAGTATCTAAAGTATCAGTAGTCTTGGCAAGAACAATGCCAGCCCACCAAGTAACCGCTCCAGCAATAATAAATAAAATTGCTAACGAAAATAATGATAGATTTTCCATAATTTAATTATAAAATTATTTAACGGAACCGGATAAATGTTCCAGCCATTGTCCAAATTTTTGTCCTAAAAGATTATTAACTCGTACGCGATTTAATAAAAAAATATTATTTTTTGATTGTATGAGTCCGGATTTTACCGATACGGCCGCTGAATATCCGGCGGAATGAACAATATCTAAAGCGCGGGAATCATAATACCCAAAGGGATAAGCAAAAGTCATAATAGACTGACCGCTTATTTTAGCTAAAGCCTGACGGCTATAATTTATTTCAAAGACAGCGTCTTTCTTTTTTAATTTTCTCAAATCTAGATGGTTGAAAGTATGAGAGCCGATTTCTACTAGGCCGCTAGAAGCCATCTCTTTGGTCTGATCTTTCGTTAAATAATTATTCTGCCCAAGAGCGTTAATAATTACATAAACAGTAGCCTTAATTTGATATTTTTTTAATAAAGGAAAAACATTCGTATAAAAATCTCTGTAGCCGTCATCAAAAGTTAAAGCGATAGACTTTTTCGGCAATGATTTTTCTTTATTTAAACTGGTCGCAACCACTGACATAAAAATTGTAGAATAACCAAGTTTCTTCATTTCTTGCAACTGGTTTTCAAATACTTCCGGCTTCATATATAGATTCGGCAGAGTTGTTGTCGCCGGGGGTATTTCGACATAATGATACATTAAAATCGGCAACCGTTCGGAAAAAACTGGAGTCGACGAAGCGGCCGAACTTATCTTCAAGTTTGAGAAACAAAAAAGACCAACAATCGCCAATAAATAACTGCCTATTTTAATCGTCCGACGGTAATCCTTCATATGACTAAACATAACTATTTCTTAAAATCAGATTTTAATTTTGAAAATATCAAAGTATTTCTAAAACCTTTATAATAATCACTATAGCCATCTTCTCGGTGTTTCCCCTCAAAAAGGTATCCGCATTTTTTTGCCGTTTTTGCCGAAGGGATATTCCTTTCATCACATTTAATCTGAATTCTATTCAGTCCGCCATTAAGAAAAGCTTCTTTTTCTAAAATACCTATCGCCTCAGTCATGTAGCCATTTCTAGTAAATTTTTTAGACAGCCAATAACCAATCTCTGCAGATTTATTTTTCTGGCTGATATCAAAGATACCAATATTACCAATATATTCTTTCCCTAGGTAAATTCCGTAATCAACTTTTTCTCCAATTTTAAATTTTGCTACGGTTTCCAAAAGATATTTAAAAGAATCTTCAACGTTTTTTTCTGATTTTACCCAAGGGAACCAAGGATCTAAATGCTGACGATTCTCGTCAACAGCTTTAAATAAGGTGCTGGCCGCCGTAATAGTCAGCTTAAGTCTTTTTAAAATAATTCTTTTCCCAATTAATTCACTTTTAAATTTTTTCATATTATCGAAAGTTAATTACAATGTTCACAGACCATCCCGCCCATAGCAATTTCGCTTTGGGAAACAATCTGTAAAGTTGAATGGTTGATATTATATTTATCTTTTATCAACTTCTGGATGGCGACTAATAATTTAATCCTCTCTTGGGAATCAAGTTCTTTTGTTTGTATATGAGCGCTTAAAATACGATAGTCTGTTCCTGTCTGCCAAATATGCAGATCACCGACACAAATTACTCCGGGGAAAACAGAAATTGCCGTCTTTACATCCTGAAAATTAATATCTTTCGGGACTGAATCAAGAAGCATGTCTATGGATTCAATTATAATTTCATAAACTTCTTTTAATAAAAGCACGGAAATAATAATGGACAGAGCGGCGTCCATCCAAACAATATGGGTAAAATTAATAACTATTGCTCCGATGATAACCGCCAAGGAAAAAGCGGAATCCTGAAAAGAATGGAGCCAAGCGCTTTTAAGGTTTAAATTTTTAGCGGCATTCTTTTTTAATAAATAAGTGGCTAGACTATTTCCCACAAAAGCGACAGAAGCAACAACAACCATCTGCATGCCGGCAACCTCAACAGGATTAATTAATCTTTTTATCGCCTCAATTATTATAAATATAGCTATAGCCGTTAGAACGCCACCATTAACGAAAGCGATAATTGCCTCAACTCTTTTATAGCCATAGGTTTTTCGATTAGTGCTCGGACGAACAGCTATCTTTTCGCCCCAAAGACTTAAGGCCATGGAAGCAACATCTGCAATATTATGTAGGGCATCGGATATCAGGGCTAAACTACGAGCAACAAGGCCAAACATTACCTCGAAAATCACAATGAAGATATTGAGAATTATAGATTTTAATAAATTTTTACTAGATTCTGCCTGAATGTGATTATACATATTCTCTAATATTTTTATCTTTTATTAATTGCCAATTTCTCTAAAATTCAACTTTAATTTTAAAATCATCCAATAAAGACAAGACGTTCGGATAGGAAAAACGTGCGCCTTTTAATCTATTACCCACAGGATTCATATAATAATTTCTGGCACCGATAAAATTTACTTTTTCCAGATTCGTATTTTGAAATTTACTAGCCTGCAAATCCGATCCCGTAAAATCTGCGCCGGTTAAATTTGTATTGATAAAATCTGCTTCCTTTATCTCACAATTTAAAAATTTACTCTCCTTAATATTTAAATCTCTGAAATCACAAAGAGTAATAATACTATTTTTAAATGTCCATTCAACCAATAAAGTATCAATAGCGGCAAATATTATCCCTAATAATTTACATCTCTCAAAAATTACTCCCTGAAAGCCACAATTATCAACCTTTATATTTGAAAGATTACAGTCTAAAAAAGAGCAATCAATAAAAGAGGAACCAAAAAAGTTGCATTCGCTAAAATTACATCTCTTGAATACGCAATTGGAAAAATCTTTATGGGATAAATCCTGCTTTAAACAAGAAATATTTAAAAATGTTTGATTATTGTAGGCGGGCAAAGTGAATTCCATGGGGCTGCTATTTATATAACAAAAATAGCACATTTCTGGCCATTTTGTAAGATAAAAGTAGCCAATAACAAAAAGGCTCGATATTTTAAAATATCGAGCCGCAAAACAAACATAAAAAAATTTAAAGAATTTCTATCGGGAAGATGATAATCTTTATTAATCCCTTTCCTAAAGGGGCTATTTTTTGAAACGCAATTACGTCCAAATCAATAATCCTTTTAGAATACCTTTTATTGGGACCATAGTCACTAACAACGACATCGACATGTCTGTTGTTAATTGGGTTAACAACTCTTAAAATAGAGCCTTTTTTAAATTTAGTCGAAGCGGCAAATAAGCCTCTCCGATAACTATAGTACCAACTGGCAACTCCTTTAAAATTTTTAATAACACTATCAAGAGAATCTTTTAAACGCAGCGAATCTTGTGATCCCTTTGCCAAAACTTCATTCTTGATAATTTCCTTACCGGCAACCTTAATATGGTGCCTTGTTTTTGCTTCTAGCTGTAGGCAATTTAATAATAAAAAGCATAAGCAAGCAAGTAAAATGTAATCTCTCATTATTTTTGTTTTTTGTGAAAAGAACTACATACGATTAGTTCGTATATAAGCTACTACGCAGTGAAAAATATTTTCTTCAAAAAAGCCCAGTATAGGCTGGGCTTTTTTAAATTTTTTTACTAACATTAAAAAATAAACGGATCATCTATTTCAATGCTACCGGCTTCCACATCACTAAGTCCAACGTAAAGAGTGGCCTTCCCATCTCCATGGCGTTCTAAACCGCCCGGAAAGATAACATCCTTAAGTTCCGATGTTTTAGCCTCGCCGGCAGGAAAGTTTTTTCGAGTAGCAATAATTTTAATCGGAGTCGCTTCATGGGTAGCTGGATCATAAATAAATGAGGTCGCATAGTAATGTCTAATTCCTTCTTGATCCCGATAAGCGATATGACCAATAACTCCGATTTTACCATTGGGTAAAAGATGCAATTCATTAACACCGCCCCATTCTCCAGGAGCAAATTGATTTTCAATAATCTTAGCTTTTAGTATATTTTCCGCGGTTAATTCTTCAAGGTTATTTAGTTCTGTATAGCCTATTTTGCCATTACCATTATCACCGCCCTGTGGTCTGGTAAAAACACCTAATTTACCGTTAACTTCGACCAAACGGATATCTTTCATATTTTCAGGGCCGGTGGCAAATCTTTCAAGGGAGTAAAGATCATCACCGCGATATAAAACCGTTCGATAATCAATTCTGTCGGGGTCTGTTTCGGTTGGGTTCGGATAGGTTTCAACCCCGCCAGTAATCCTTTTGCCTTTAAAATTATTTACAAAACCATCTTCTAATTTTAAAATTAGCGCATCCTCAACTAATGCCCAAGTGCCATTTTCTAATTTAAAGAACATGACCTGGGATTCGGCTGGCAATTCCCTAGCCTCCACTCGCCCGGTAATCACTGTTTCATCCGCCATTAAAAATGGCTTAGAAATATTATAAACATCTTTACCATCCACTCCGGAAAATTTTAACTTTTCCCCGGTAATTGGCGTTTCTTTTTGTTCAAATTCCTTAAGAAGGTCTAAACAATTAGCAACGCGGGGTTTTTCTTTTTCTAATTCTAAAAATGGCATTTCTTCTATCATATATATCAGGTTATTCTTATTTTAAGTATAGCATAATACCCGGATAACGGCTCATAACTCTATTTTGCTCGCCTAAATTTTTAAATACAACTAAAATGACCTTTTGATAAAATATTTCTATTAAAAAAGGGCGTATCCAAAAAATAGATATACCCTAAAACACATATTGATTCATTAAATTTTAACCATCAATTTTAACCAATTGCTGAAAATATAACTGGAGATTTCCTAGAAAATAGAATATTGAACCGAATATCGCTGTTGTTATAATAACAATAAGTATAGATATCGATTCAAAAAAGAACATAATAAAAAGCAGAAAAATTGATATTATTAAAAAAGAAAAACCAATTTTTAATTTTTTGTTTGGGAATAAATAATTAATTTTTTTCATTTTTATTCGTAATTAAAATTAAACAATTTTTTTAGCCTTTTCTTCTAATAAAGCCCAGGCTTCACTTTTAGCAAAACTGCCTTTAGGAGCGTTCTCCCAGAGCCATTGTCTTTGTTCAAAAGTTTCAGTTTTTTCCTTCAATAAAGTCCAGCTTTCGGATTTTTCCGAATTGTTTTTAGAAGCATTTTTCCAAAGTATTTTTCGCTGTTCAAAAGTTTCGGCTTTTTCCTTTAATAAAGTCCAAACTTCATCTTTTCTGAAACTACCCCTGGAAATGTTTTTCCAAAGTATTAATCGCTGTTCAAAAATTTCGGCTTTTTCCTTTAATAAATTCCAGCTTTCGGATTTTTCCGGGCTGTTATTAAAAGTATTAAACCATAACCAGAGAAGTTGCTCAAAACTTAAACATTTTTTTTCTCGTTTTGTTAAATATTTCCAAGACAAAAGAATAGCTAAATTTTCGCCACAACCGTTTTTCGTCAGTTTGTCTACATTTTTCATTATTATCCTCCTATTTTAAATTAATACTAATTG
>Ga0224525_1000139_pt1 | contig 37436 bp, 36 predicted proteins | sample CFST100metaG_FD_179874 | JGI IMG/M metagenome (GOLD analysis project Ga0224525, IMG submission 179874) | Peat soil microbial communities from Stordalen Mire, Sweden - C.F.S.T100 | ecosystem: Environmental > Terrestrial > Soil > Wetlands > Peat | place: Sweden: Norrbotten County, Stordalen Mire...
ACCCCTCCCTATGAAAATCGTATTTTTTCCGCCCTGCTATCCTCTTAGATAATTGATATTAAGCATCATACGAAGCCATTCTATTGCACAATGAGTAAACAAAAATACTCCAAAACGCCCCGTTTTTGACATAAAAACGCCGGAATCGCGCCAAGAGAACTACGATTTTGCCGGGGAAGCGGCAACAGCCTGGCGCAGCAGCTTTCGGCCCGACCACGCCATAATCACAAAACTCAGCAGGACGCACAGCCACCCAAAGACATCGCCGTGAGCGGTGTAGAAGGTCACGTCGGAGCGAAAGCCGTAACCGGCGGGCAGCGCGTCGATCTGGTGTCGGGGAATGCTCTGGCGAACGCGGCCATAAGGGTCGATGGCTGCGGTGACGCCGTTGTTGGTGTCGCGCAGAATCCAGCGGCGGTTCTCGACGGCCCGCATTCGCGCCATGTTCAGGTGCTGCCACGGGGCGCTGGTGTCACCGTACCAGCCGTCGTCGCTGATGTTGACCAGCACCTCGGCTCCCATTTGCGCAAACTGCCGCACCTCGTCGGCAAAGACCGACTCATAGCAGATGAAAACGCCGTAGCGGTGGCCGTTCAGGCGGAAGACCTTGCGCTCACTGCCGCGAGTGAACGAAGAGACGCGCCCGGTGAGCTTGTGGGCAAAGGTCAGCAGATTCTGGAAGGGAATGTACTCGCCAAAGGGGACGAGGTGAATCTTGTCGTAGCGGCCCACGCGCGCGCCGTCGGCCGCGACCACCAGCGCGGAGTTGTACTCGCGCCAGGATTGATCCTCGGGCGAAAAATCCGTGCCGAGACTGCCCACCACCAGCGGAGCCTGCTGCTGGCGCACCAGCGAGACAACCGCCTGCTGAAAGCGGCCTTCCTCCTCAACAAAAGGCGCGGGCGACTCCGGCCAGACCAGCAGATCCGGATGCGCGGCCGCGGGCGGACAGGGAATCTCACCGGTGGGCGCGCCGGTCTGCGGAATTCCGGCGATAAAGCTCTTGCACCGTTCATCCGCTAGATGATTGAACTCGGCTATATGCCGGTCCCATACCGGCCCCTGCCAATCGTTGTCGCCAGCCACATCAAGATTGGGCTGGATGAGCACGGCGGTGGCAGTAGGCGCGGGCTTTGGCGGAGCGAGCAAAAGACCCGCCACTCCGGCCACCAGCAACACCGCGCCGGCAATGCCCCAGAGCCGCCGGTCTTCGCATAATTTTTTTGGGCAGCGGTCCAGCAGCACTCCACCGGCAAGCAGCGCGTTAACGGCCACCAGCAAAAAACTGATGCCGTAGACGCCGGTCCAGGGCGCAAGCTGGTTGACCAAGGCGTTATCGACTTGGGAGTAGCCAAGCTGGTCCCAAGGCACGGAGGTAATGCGCGAAGCGGCCAGTTCGAGTGCGGCCCAGAGAATCGGCGCGGAGGCCAAAGCCAGCCGCGTGCTGCCCGTGGCGCGGCGCACCAGCACGACGCCCAGGCCAAAGAGGCCGAAGTACAGCCCCAGCACCAGACTGAAGCCCAGCAGCAGCAGCGTCGGCGCCCCGAGCGGCATGTTGCCGTAGTGGAGCATGGTGTCGCGGACCCAGTAGCAGTTGCCTGTGTACCAGAGCACGCCGCAGAGGTAAGCGACGAGAAAACCGCGGCGCAGCGAGCGCGGCTGGTTCAGATAACGCGGCGACAGAATCGCCCACAAGAGCGGAACCAGTCCAAACCAGGCGAAGACCGAACGCCAGACAGGCAAGGGCCCGGCCAGCGGAAACGGCAATTCAAGCAGACACGCAGAGAGCGCCGCCGCGGCCCATAACTTCCAGTCGCCCAACTTCCAGTTTGAAGGCTGCATACAGCTCCCAAGTTTATCGCATTCGAGCTTGGGCGCGGGGAGACGGATCGACAGGGCCGCGCACGGCAAAAGCCCGCAGAAACGATCGCGCCAGCGCGGGATCAACCGCCTAGCCCAATAAACGACTGAACAAAATTAGCATTGTTTATACGAACACAATCAAGAATACTTGACAATAAGTCACTCACTCTGCAATTCTGAAATTGTTGAAAATTTTATTCGGCAGGTAGGAAACCAACCATGGCAAAAATTATCGGAATCGACCTCGGAACCACCAACTCGTGTGTTGCCGTCCTTGAGGGTGGCGAACCGAAAGTGATTGCAAATGAAGAGGGTACACGCACCACGCCCTCCGTTGTCGGCTTTACGAAAAATGGCGAGCGCCTGGTTGGCCAAGTGGCCAAGCGCCAGGCCATTACCAACCCGGAAAACACCGTCTTCTCCATCAAGCGCTTCATGGGCCGCCGCTACGACGAAGTCAGCGACGAGATGAAGATGGTGCCCTTCAAGGTAATCCAGCAGGGCGACCATGTGGGCGTGATGGCCCAGGGCAAGGAGTACACCCCGCCGGAAGTCTCGGCCATGATCCTGCAAAAGTTGAAGAAGAGCGCCGAAGCCTATTTGGGCGAACCGGTCAGCGAGGCGGTCATCACCGTTCCTGCATACTTCAACGACGCGCAGCGCCAGGCCACCAAGGACGCCGGCAAGATTGCCGGTTTGGACGTGAAGCGCATTGTCAACGAGCCGACCGCGGCTGCTCTGGCCTATGGGCTGGACAAGAAAAAGGACGAGACCATCGCCGTCTATGACTTTGGCGGCGGCACCTTCGATATTTCCATTCTGGAAGTGGGTGAAGGCGTCATTGAGGTCAAGTCCACCAACGGCGACACGCATCTGGGCGGCGACAATCTGGACAAGCGCATCGTGGACTGGCTGATTGCCGAGTTCAAGCAGGAGACGGGCCTCGATTTGGGTTCGAAGGGCAACGAAATGGCGCTGCAGCGGCTGAAGGACGCCGCCGAGAAGGCCAAGATCGAGCTGTCAACCACCATCGAAACCGAAATCAACCTGCCCTTTGTGACCGCCGACGCGACCGGCCCGAAGCATCTGGTTCGCAAACTGACCCGCGCCAAGCTGGAGCAGTTGGTCGGCGACCTGGTCGACCGCTCGCTGGAGCCTTGCAAGAAGGCCATTTCCGACGCTGGCGTGGCGCTGACCGACATCAACGAAGTGGTTCTCGTGGGCGGCCAGACGCGCATGCCGCTGATTCAGGAAGTGGTAAAGAAGATGTTTGGCCGTGAGCCGCATCGCGGGGTGAATCCCGACGAGGTGGTTGCCATCGGCGCGGCGGTGCAGGCCGGCGTTTTGGCCGGCGAGGTCAAGGACCTGCTGCTGCTGGACGTCACTCCGCTGACCCTGTCCATTGAGACGCTGGGCGGCGTGGCAACTTCGATGATTCCGCGCAACACCACCATTCCAACCAAGAAGACTGAAACCTTCTCGACAGCGGCCGACAACCAGACCGAAGTCGAGGTTCACGTGCTGCAGGGCGAGCGGCCCATGGCGGGGCAGAACCGCACACTGGGCAAGTTCAAGCTGGGCGGCATCATGCCCGCGCCGCGCGGCATTCCGCAGATTGAGGTCACCTTCGACATCGACGCCAACGGCATTCTGAACGTAACGGCCAAGGACAACGCGACGGGCAAAGATACGCGCATCACCATCACGTCCAGTTCGGGCCTGAGCAAGGAAGAGGTCGAGCAGATGGCCAAGGAAGCCGAGGCGCACTCCACCGAGGACAAGGAAAAGCGCGAGGAGACTGAGGCCCGTAACTCGCTCGATGGCATGGTCTATAACATCGACAAGATGCTGAAGGACTCCGGCGATAAGATACAAAGCGCCGAAGCCGCTCCGGTCAAGGCCGAGGTTGAGACGGTGCTGGCCGAATCGAAGAAGCTGCTGGAAGGTACGCCTAGCTCGAAGGATATAAAGGCGCAACTGGAGAAGCTGACCAACGCCAGTCACAAGCTGGCCGAAATCGTCTACAAAGCTACTGCGGCGCAGGCCGCGGCTGGCGGAGCAGCGCCCGGTGGCCCGGCAGCGGGCTCGGCTCCGGAGGCTGGCGCAGCGCCGGCCGGTGATGCCAAGAAGGAAGGCGAAGTCATCGACGCCGAGTATGTGGACGACAACGAGAAGAAGTGAGCGGAGTTAGCGGTGTTAGCAAGTTAGCGTTGTTAACAATACGTGTAGTCGGAAACAAGCTGGGTGCCCCACCCTTTTCACGTTTGTTGTGAAAAGGGTGGGAAACCACAGAAGTTAGTAATATTGTCAGAAAATCAACCGGGGGTGGGTGATGCAAAATCGCCCACCCCAATTTGTTATTCACACCGCGCTGTCATCCTGAGCGACCGGAGCGAAGCATAGGGAGTCGAAGGACCTGCGGCTTGCTGTAAGCACCGAGATTTCAATGGAAGGGAAGAGACCATGGGTTTACCGGAAAACGAAGTGGCAGCTGACAACCGGCGGAGAAGAATGGAAGAAATATCCAAATCTCCTATCGGTGGCGTGATCGGAAACGTTATTTCGGTAGCACGGCCTGCTCTGGCTGTAGGTTCTACGGTGGTCACCAGCGGAGCAACAGTGACGGGGTTGGCCGTTGCGGGAGGTATCGTCGGCGGACTTGGCATCGTGGACTGGTTTCGCAGACTAGGTAGTTCCAAGGTCAACGAGAACCTTGAATCGCTTGGGCAAGCGACCGAAGAGGCTCTTAGTCGAGTTGAGAATACCCTTCGTAAACACGGAACGAGCATTGATGAAATCAAGGCACGAATTGAAAGCCCGGAATTCAAGAACGGAATAGCTAGCGCATCACTTCAAGCATTGCGCACGACTCAGAGGAACCGCCTGAATCGCATGGCTTTCATCCTTGCCAACGGTGTGAAGGAAGATGATCTTGAACCTGAGAATCTTGATGATATGATGCGGGCCGCTGTGGAACTGAAGGATGCAGACGTTGTGCTTTTAGGCAAGATTTACGAATCTCAAAAGTCAATACTAAATGAGCCGAGGATGAATCCTACTAATTGGTTCGGACAGGTACAGACACGCTGGAATGAATTCGTTGATTCCGGGGCATTGGACGCATCAAAACATCTTGTATATCGAAGTTCGTTATCACGCTTAGAATCGCATGGCCTGATTCAGAAGTTTCGTGAGATCAGTACAGCCGGTGTCGGACTAGAGCCTTATGCTTTGTTAGTGGAGGGAATGAAGTTTTACGAACGCTTGCAGGAAATTGCAGTTCCAAAATGAAGGAGTATTTGCTCCCCTGCTGAACGCCGCCTATACTGAACCCATTCCGGCAGGCGGCGGAGAACCCTATGGACTACTCGCAGATTATTACGGTTGATCCCGGCAAGCGGAGCGGCAAGGCCTGCCGGGTGCCCCAGGTCCGGATTTTCGGACCTGGGATAACGCTGCTTTTCATTATCCACTAGATCATTACCAGCATAATTTTGTACCTCAAGTTCGTGCTTTCCCAGGTCCCAGAATCGGGACCTAGGGCACCCATTATTGGTGCAACTTCAAGCTGACATAGACCGAGCTTTGTAAACCGGGCTACGATAATTTTGATCAGCGGATTGTGTGAGCGCTGATAGGATTTCACCGGGCGCTGATTCTTTTCTCGCCTTCCCTTTCTTCCCAACCGGATTTTTCAGACATGCTTTTGGCGCAGCCTTACGGTTCATTCAAAATCAACACAATCCGGCCCACGATCAGTTCATTGGGCGTTGCGCCAGGACTGATTTCGAGCAGGTCCACGGGGAAGCCGATGTTGTGCGGCCGCAGAACGAGCCGGTTTGAGACAAAGTCCACATAGCGCAGCGTAAGGTGCGCCCCGTGCCGCACGGCATAGAGGTTGGGCCGGTTTGGCCGGTAGGGCATCAGCGAGTTGTAGTGCCGGTCAATCAGCGTGATGGCCTCAGGCAGCACCAGCGGCTCCATGGGCAAGGCGTCGGCGGCCGCAATCCGCACGGCCACAAACCGCTGCCAAGCCCGGCGCTGGCTGGAAGCCCTGGCCCGCAACGACTGCGGCAGTCCCGTGGGCAGGTGCAGCATCGTCTGCACGGCCGAGGGCCGTATGAACGGCTCAAACAGCGCCACGGCATGGGAGACAATCGGGACAACGCCGCTTTCCGCGTCCTCCGGCAGCCTCTCGCTCCGGGAGATCACGGGCAGAAGATCCGCGGCCGTCAGTTGCTGCGCCGCCAGAATCCGGTCCAGCGCCTCCAGCGAGAGCTGCCGCCGGCTATGCAGAAAATTCGACAAATGGGATTGTCCAAAGCCCGTCTGGCGCGCCAACAAGGAGACACTCAGCGTCCCCCGCTGTATCCTGCGCAGCAGTTCCTGGCGGAGTCGTTCATGCATTTGGGTAAAATTCATTTGTGGATAATCAGCCACCAGCAACGGTTGCGAATGGACTTCGTTTTCCCCATGAAAATCTGGAATGGCTGATTGGCCTTCATTTTCGGCGCTTGAACGAAGATTGGAAAGCTCTTAAGCGGAAAGCCTCCGAAGAAGATTGACGCATGAGAACAATATCTATAGATTGGCTTTACTTAATCCGTTATTGGTTGTGGAAATTTTGAGGACACGTTTCATTGCCGCAAGGCTGAAATGGGGGGGGGCAAACCGCTCCCTTCAGCGGCCAATGAACAACTGCCGGAGGGAGAAAATCTCTCTGGCTTTCTCATCCCTACTCTAAAGCGTCCGACAGAGGCGCTCGGGGACGGCCAATTGCGGAATTTTCTTGATCTGCGCCATAAGCATGACAAACAACGAAAGAATCCGGCCGGCTATCCTCCATCAGGACGCAAGAAACCTGAACAGCCGTTTCTGGTTCTTTCTACCCCGCGGAGAAAAGATGTCAAAGCGAAACCGTCGGGAAAATACGAGAACACGGAGATTTCGTCATGGAATTGCGCGTGCACTTGAAAATTTGCGAAGGGTGCGGCTGTCTTTGGTACCGCGCCCAGACCCAGGGGAGTGTTTACTGCAAGGAATGTGAAGCCAAACTGCGAGACTTTCCCTCGCCGGAAAGCCGCAAACGGCGCGGGCGTCCCCCGCGCAAATCGCTGGTCAGCACCTGGGCGATGGCTGAAGCGATCGGGGGTGCCGAATGAGCGCAGCACTTCAGTTGCCAGTAATTTGGGGAGCAAGCAGTTCACAGCAGGCATGGCAGGAAGATAGGAGGAATTGGAAGAAACCGCCAGCATCGGAAACGGTGGCAATATGTGCCGCAAAAGCTCCGGCCGAAGAGCCGGCCGTCAGCCTCGGCTTCTACCGCAAGCATACCGAGAGTCTGTTGCGGCGCTATCTCTACGCCTCCATGCAGGTCGGGCGGGCACCGTCCATCCTGGGCGACCCCATTGCCAGGGGGTGGTGTTCCAGCCGTCCTGTACGCACCTTCGAGGACGCCGTCATCTTTGTTCTCGACGTGGAAAAGTGCCTCGACCAGCTCAATTCCCTGGATCGCATGATGCTGAGCCGCATCGTTCTCCAGGAGTACACACAGGCCGAAGCGGCTACTTTGCTGGGGATGAGCGTCCGCACCATCTCCTACAAGTTCCCCAAGGCCCTGGACCGGCTGACGGAGAAGTTGCTCGAATCCGGGCTTCTAGTCATACCGCATTGACACGAGGCGCACCGGTCAACTTCTGCGATCTGGTGGGGTTGATCTGGTAGTTAGAGCGATTCTCCGATTCACGTGCCCTTCCAACTCTGAGGATGTAGCGCAGGCAACCGGAGAATCGCTCTAAGGGACCTTGACATACCAATCGTCAACATTCGAGATATTTTCGAATTTCCTGAGATACCCGTTTCGCGTGAGCAGCGAGAAGATTTCCTCCCGCTGCGGCGCGAAGTTATGCTCGCATGTAATCACTTTGAATTGGTACTTATTGAAATCGAAATGACTCAGGATGTCGAATTCGCTGCCTTCCGTATCGATGGAAAGGTAGTCAATTTCCCTGGGCGCATTGTATTTGTCAAGCAGATCCTCTAGGGAAATCGTGCTGACGTTATACTTTTTCCCGTTTTTCCTTGCGCGGCCATGTTTGTCCGATGATCGATAGGAGTCTATGGTCGAAAAGTCATAGTTATTCGTTTCCACAAAAGTCAGGGTTGAATTCGATTTACTCCACACGCAATCGGTCTCAACGTGGCAGCTTCGATTACTCCGCAAATCCTTGTGCCAGCCCCGAGCGGGTTCGGCAACAATTCCATTCCATCCAAACTCTTTTTCCAGAAGATAGGTATTGCTTAAATGAACGCCGTCTGTTGCTCCGAACTCCACAAAGAAGCCATTCGGTTTGAAGTCCAGCTCGGATAAAACAAGCAGGTCCTGCCCATACTCGGATTTGGAATGGCGCAAGGCTTTCAATAACTGTTCCTTTTGCCTTCTAGGTAATTCCAAAAGCAGTTCAACGGCGTCTCCGGCACGGCTTTTGTCTTTGAGTTTTTGCTGGCGAGTATAAGTCGTTATGCATATATTGAGCTTTTTCAGAGTTCTTCTCACAATCTGCGTGGGCGATAAATACATTTTCATGACCTCTTATCTGGCTTTTGATTCTCTTCGACCGGGCACATCTAATTTCCAGGCTGCCAGAATTATATCGTCAAGCCGCCTCAATCAACGGCAGTCCGCCTTCCGCGTCAGAGCAGTTTGCGAATCGATGCAGACCGAAGCCAATACGGTTGAGTGGCTTTTTCCTCAAGAAAAAGCCACATTGCACATCGCTAAAAAGTTTACGCAATTTCGCAAACTGCTCTAGACGGCGTCTATTGCGGTTGCACTTTCGATGCACCCTTCCGCATACAAAAGCATCCAAAATACCGATCACCCAGCGGTATGCGCAATTCCGCGCAACGGCAGTGCGCTCAAAGGAATGGCAAATGAAGATTTTGATGGTTCTCACCTCACACGACCAGCTTGGCAACACAGGCAAAAAGACCGGTTTCTGGCTGGAAGAGTTCGCGGCGCCCTACTATGTGTTCAAGGATGCCGGCGCGACGATCACCCTGGCCTCGCCCAAGGGCGGGCAGCCACCTCTGGACCCGGGCAGCGACGTTCCCGCCTTCCAGACCGCGTCCACGGAGCGCTTCAAGAAGGATGCTCCTTCCGTGACAATCCTGGCACACACGCGCAGGCTGTCTGAAGTGAACCCCAACGACTTCGACGCCGTTTTCTATCCTGGCGGCCACGGCCCTCTGTGGGACCTGGCCGAAGATGCACAGTCGGCTCATCTGATTGAGACCATGTATACAGCAGGCAAGCTGGTTGGCGCGGTCTGTCATGCTCCTTGCGCTTTCAAAAACGTCCGGATTGCGGGCAAGCCGATTGTCGCGGGCAAGCAGGTCACTTGCTTCTCCAACACCGAAGAAGCCGCCGTGAAGCTTGAAAAGGTTGTTCCCTTCCTCACGGAAGACGTGCTCAAGGCCCAAGGCGGCAAGTATCAGAAGGGACCAGACTGGGGACCGTTCGTACTGGTCGACGGCCATTTGATTACCGGTCAGAATCCGGCATCCTCCGCGCCCGTGGCGCAAAAGATGCTGGAAATGCTGAAATAAGCAATTCCAGCGCCATCAAAAAGGCCGCTTCCTTACCGGGGAAACGGCCTATTTTGGTAGCTTCCAAGACCAAAGCGCTCGAGACGACATTGACAGTTTCCTGTCGCGGAAGCAGAATTGAATCATGGCAAGCATTCTGTTTGCCTTCGTAAGCGTTTCCGTCAGCCAACGCACTTTTTACCCTCGGCCAGGTTTTCCCTGCCGGGAGAAAGGTGCGTATTTCCGTGGAATACAAATCTCTAGCTGCATCCTTTTCTGTAACTTCGTCCCGCGCCGCGTCTGCCCTTGACGCGCACTGCGCAACCACTCTAGATCAACCGAAAACTCAGGAGCTTCTCTCTCGCCTCTACGCGGAAGAGAAGGCAGCCGACGCCGAGGCACGCGCCAAAGAGGAATCGCTGGCCGCGACCGGCGTCCTCGATGAAAGCGCGCGGGCCGCGCTGCTTGACAAGCGTTTTCTGGCCGTCGCTCCCGAAGTTGGGCGGCTGGTTTATCTGCTGGCGCGCAGCCGGCGTCCGGCGCTCGCCGTCGAGTTCGGCGCTTCGATGGGAATTTCCGCAATTCACATCGCAGCAGCTTTGCGCGACAACGGCCATGGCCACCTGATTACCACTGAGATGAATGCGTCCAAGGCCGTTCGCGCCGCGCGGCATCTGGAACAAGCCGGGTTGTCACAGTGGGCCGAGCTGCGACCGGGAGATGCCTTCGAGACGCTACGCGGGGTGGGGCGGATCGAGCTTCTGCTGCTGGATGGATGGGAGCCGCTCTATCTTCCCTTGTTGAAGCAATTGGAACCGGCGCTGGCCCCAGGTTGCCTGGTCATTGCCGACGATGTGACCAAGTACGCCGCGCATCTCGTGGAGTATCTGGCTTACGTGCGTAATCCAGCCAACGGCTATCTCTCCTGCACGATTCCGCTCGATGATGGCCTGGAATTGTCGATCCGCTGACGCGCCGGAGTGGGCTTTCGCATTATTGATCCGGCCAGATTGTATGAACACAAAAATTGGGTGCCCCACCCTAGCGACGCCTTTGTTTTTGTCGCTAGGGTGGGATTGCACGATGCCAATCTTTGGGCCGGATCATTACCGCGAGTTATTTCTGAATCTGCTTGAGGTCCCGCACGGCGCCACGAGCGGCGCTGGTTGTCAGTGCCGCGTAAGCCTGAAGCGCCTTGGAAATCTTGCGCTGACGCACGGCGGGCTTCCATGCTGCCGCGCCTTTGGCTGCCATCGCCTTGCGCCGCTTCGCGATCTCCTCGTCCGAGAGGCTGACGCGCAAAACGCGCTTGGGAATGTCGATCTCAATGCGGTCGCCTTCTTCGATCAGCGCCAACACGCCACCCTCGGCCGCTTCCGGAGAAACGTGCCCGATGACCAGTCCCGAGGAACCGCCAGAGAAGCGTCCGTCGGTAATCAGAGCGCAGGCCTTGCCCAGATGCTTCGATTTCAAGTAGCTGGTGGGATACAGCATCTCCTGCATCCCCGGCCCGCCCTTCGGCCCTTCATAGCGGATCACGACCACATCGCCGGGGTGAACCTTGTCACCGAGAATCGCGTCGGAGGCCTCTTCCTGGCCTTCATAAATACGCGCCGGACCGGCAAAGGTCAGCAGCGAGGCGTCGACTCCCGCGGTCTTCACAATGCAGCCATCCGTGGCGAGGTTACCGTAGAGAACGGCCAGGCCACCATCGGTGCTGAAGGCGTGTTTCATGTCGCGAATCGCGCCGCTCTCCCGGTCCAGATCGAGTTCCGGATAGAACTCGCACTGGCTGAAGGCTTCCGTCGTGCGGTTGCCTCCGGGCGCGGCCATGTAGAACTGCTCTACGGCAGGCGAAACCGCGCGCTTTACGTCCAGGTGGTCGATGGCCTCGCCCAGCGTGGTGCAGTGCACGGTGCGCGCGTCACGATGAATCAGCCCGGCGCGATCCAGTTCGCCCAGAATGCCGAAGACGCCGCCAGCGCGATGCACTTCCTCGACGTGAACCTCGGCCGTCGAAGGCGCGACCTTGCACAGGTGTGGCACGTGGCGCGATAGCCGGTCAATGTCGGCCATGGTGAAGGGCACTTCGCCCTCCTCGGCCACGGCCAGCAGATGCAGAACCGTGTTGGTCGAGCCGCCCATCGCGATGTCCAGCGTCATGGCGTTCTCAAAAGCGTCGAAGGTCGCAATACTGCGCGGAAGCACCGTGGCGTCGTCGTGCTCGTAGTAGCGCCGGGCCAGATCGACGATGGTGCGGCCTGCCTGCATGAAAAGCCCCTTGCGGCTGGCGTGCGTGGCCAGCAGCGTGCCGTTGCCAGGCAGCGAGAGGCCCAGCGCCTCGGTCAGGCAGTTCATCGAGTTGGCGGTAAACATCCCCGAACACGAGCCGCAGGTAGGACAAGCCGAGTGCTCGTACTCATCCACCTCGGCGTCGCTGACAGCCGGGTCGCCCGCGACGATCATCACGTCAATCAGGTCGGCGGCATTGACCGCGCCGCCCACCTTGACCCGGCCGGCTTCCATCGGCCCGCCAGAAACGAAAATCGTGGGAATATTCAGCCGCATGGCGGCCATCAGCATTCCCGGCGTGATCTTGTCGCAGTTGGAGATGCAGACCAGCGCGTCGGCGCAGTGCGCATTCACCATGTACTCGACCGAGTCGGCGATCAGGTCGCGCGAGGGCAGGCTGTAGAGCATTCCGTCGTGGCCCATGGCGATGCCGTCATCGATGGCGATGGTATCGAACTCCTTGGCCACGCCGCCCGCTTTTTCGATCTCGCGGGCGACCAACTGGCCCAGATCCTTCAGGTGAACGTGGCCGGGAACAAACTGCGTAAAGGAGTTGGCGATGGCGATGATCGGCTTGCCGAAGTCGCCGTCCTGCATCCCGGTGGCGCGCCACAAGCTGCGCGCTCCGGCCATATTCCGTCCGTGTGTCGAGATTCGTGATCGATAGGCTGGCATGGTTTTTATTTTACGGCCATCCTTGCGTACCATAAAGGAATGACTTATCTCTGGCTTCTGATGGCCATTTGCAGTGAAGTGCTGGCCACTTCACTGCTGAAAGCAGCCGAGAGCTTTACTCGTCCGCTTCCCTCGGTCATCGTTGTGCTCAGTTATGGATTTTCCTTTTACTGCCTTTCGCAAACCCTGAAGACCATGCCCGTCGGCATTGCCTACGCCATCTGGTCCGGTATCGGCACCGTAATGATCGCATTGGTGGGCTTGTTCTTCTATCACCAGACGCTCGACCGCGCCGCTCTGCTCGGCATCAGCATGATTGTCGCCGGAGTGGCAATCCTCGATTTCTTCTCGAAATCCGCCACACACTGAGACGCGAGGGCCACGATACACTAGAGTGTTAATCACTATATTTGAGGAACTCATGTTTGAGAATCTGACGGACAAGTTGCAGCGCGCCTTCAAGACCCTTCGCGGGCAGGGCACGCTAACCGAAGAAAACATCACCGACGCGTTGCGCGAAATCCGCGTGGCGCTGCTCGAAGCCGACGTTAACCTCAATGTGGTCAACGACCTGCTGGAGCAGATCCGCGTCAAGGCCGTGGGCACTGAGGTGCTGACCGCGCTGTCGCCCTCCGAACAGGTCATCAAGATCGTCCGCGACGAGCTGATTGCCATCCTGGGCAAGGACACGGCGCGCTTCAAATTCGCCTCGCAGCCGCCCACGGTGATTTTGATGGCTGGCCTGCAAGGCTCCGGCAAAACCACCACCGCCGGCAAGCTGGCCGCGTGGCTCAAAAAAGGCGGCCACCGGCCGATGCTGGTCTCCGTCGACGTTTACCGCCCGGCGGCGCGCGAACAGCTCAAGGTGGTTGCCAAATCCATCGACGCCAAGCTCTACGAAGGCGACCAGAAGAATGAGCCCGCCGGTGAAGCGCTGGTTCTCCGTCTGGCCAAGGAAGCCCGCCGCGAAGCGCGCAACATTGCCTGCGACACGCTCATTGTCGATACGGCTGGCCGCCTGCAAATCGACGAGCAGCTCATGGGCGAGATGGAGCACCTAAAAAAGGAGCTCAACCCCTCGGAGATCCTCTTCATCGCCGACTCCATGACCGGCCAGGACGCCGTCAACTCGGCTGCGGAATTCCACAAGCGGCTGGGTCTGACCGGCGTTGTGCTGACCAAAATGGACGGCGACGCACGCGGCGGCGCGGCTCTGTCGATTCGCCACGTTACCGGCCAACCCATCAAGTTCATCGGCACGGGCGAGAAGCCGGACGCCTTCGAGCCCTTCCACCCGGACCGCATTGTCGGCCGCATTCTGGGCATGGGCGACATGATGTCGCTGATCGAAAAGGCCGAATCCACCCTCGACCGCAAGAAGGGTGAGGAGATTGCCAAGAAGGCCCTGCTCGGCGACGGCTTTTCGCTGGAGGACTTCCGCGACCAGTTGCAACAGATCAAGAAGCTCGGCTCGATGGAAAGCATTCTGAAGATGATGCCCTCGGTCGGGCCTTTCGCGGGGATGCAGCAGGCCGCCAAGAACGTGGACGAAAAGCAGTTCACGCGCCTCGAGGCCATCATCAACTCGATGACCTCCAAGGAGCGCCACCACCACGAGATGATCTCCGGCGCGCGCCGTAAGCGCATCGCCGCGGGCAGCGGCACCACCGTGCAGGACGTGAATCAGCTTTTGCGCCAGTACGCGCAGATGGCCAAGATGTTCAAGCAGATGGGCAAGTTCGGCATGGCGAAGAACATGATGCGCGGCGGCATGGGCGCAATGGGCCTTGGCGGCAAGCAGCGCTTCGGGCGGTAGAATCGTAACCGCGGAGATAAGGGTATGAGAGACAAGCAGTTCATACTTAACGAAATTCGGAGGACAGCAGCACTTAACGGTGGCGAGCCTCTGGGCATGCGAGCTTTTAAAACAGAGACAGGTATAGGCAGGCATGAGTGGCTAGGAAGATACTGGACGCGTTGGCCCGATGCGGTTTCAGAGGCTGGATTCAAACCTCTGGAGTCTAGTCAAGCCTTTACTGTAGAAGAAATGCTTGATGAGGTAGTAAATCTTGTTCGCAAGTACAGAAGATACCCTATCGAGGCCGAAATCCTTATCGAAAAAAGGGGAAGCGGGAACGTAAAGATACCTTCTCCAGATGTTCTGCGTGCAGGATTAGGCCGGAAACAGGATGCTATTCGAAAGGTCCGCGACTACTGCTCTTCAAAAGATGAATATGCAGATGTGCTTACAATCTTAGACAAAGAGATTATTACCCAAGATCCCGAAAATACCATCTCCGAAAGCAAGATCGGAGTGGAGAAGATAAAGTCCTCCGGCCACGTTTACTTGGTCAAATCAGGGCACCTCTACAAGATTGGCCAGACAGCGAATCGCTGGCAGCGGATGAACCAGCTAGATAAGCAAACATCCGAGGGGCTTGACGCGGTTGTACATACGATTGCGGCCATTGATGATGCGCCAGGCATCGAAAGATACTGGCATGAACGGTTCAAGGAAAAGCGGCTGCACGGCGAGTGGTTTGATCTTTCTGCCGAGGACATCAGAGCATTCAAGAAGAGAAAGTTCATGTAGCCATGACCAGCCTCCAGGACCAACTCGACGAGATCACCTCCACGACGCGGGAGCTGGTGCGGGCGGAGCGGCTGGCGGTCAGTGAACACGCGGTTGAGGAGTTATTCGCGACCGGCATCGAAGATCGCATTTTGCCGGTGGGCGCCATCGTGCCGGAATTTACCTTGAAAGACGCCTCGGGGCGACTGGTGCGCAGCGAGGATCTGCTGGCCATCGGTCCGCTGGTTATCAAGTTCTTTCGTGGGCGTTGGTGTCCGTATTGCGTCACCGAGTTAGAAGCTTGGCGCGACCTTTACGAGGAGCTTCGCCAGCTCAATGCGCTGATCGTCGCCATCAGTCCGCAGACCCAGAGGCAGAACGATTTTCTGACGGACCAGCACGGGCTTCCTTTCCCCGTGCTCTCGGACCCCGGCTGCGCGCTGGCGGAAAAGTTTGGCCTGGCCTATACCGTGCCCGACGATCTGCGTTATTACTACTACTCTGTGATGATCGATGTGCCTTCCATCAACGGCGATTCAAGCTGGCGGCTGCCCCTGCCCGCCACGTATGTCATTAGTTCCGCTGGACGCGTACTCCTTGCCGAGGCCCATGCCGACTTCCGCGTTCGTCCTGAGCCGGAAGAGGCTCTGGATGCGCTTGTCGCAGCCGCCGGCGATTAGAGCATTTCCGGCTACGATGTAGACCGTAATTTTGTTGGTCTCCCACCTATTTCGCAGAAAACGCGGAATGGGTGGGGCACGGAAGTCTATAGCAAACGAGGAAATACTCGAGCGCGCCGTTCTTCTGTTCGTGTGGAGCTTTTTGAAGGAACTCCAGGCAATTCTATTGACCCGGCCCAAAAGATTCGCACCTTGCTCTCCCACCCTAGCGACAAAAACAAAGGCGTCGCGAGGGTGGGGCACCCAAATGGTGTTGCAAACACAGAAGGGCCGGATCAATAGAATTACTGAAGCCGCACTAGGCCGGAAATCTCGCCCGCTGCATCGCTGGTACAATGAAATACACACATCAACCGTGGGTTCCCGGGTTTTCATCTAGCCTGGAATATCTGCTTCGGAGCGAGGTCAAAGTTCATGCCGGAATCAAATGAGAACAAGAATGTTGCTTCCACCAGCCTGCGCCTGAAGGTGGGTTTGGCTGAAATGCTCAAGGGCGGCGTCATCATGGATGTGATGAACGTCGAACAGGCGCGCATTGCCGAAGAGGCTGGGGCCGTCTCGGTCATGGCCTTGGAGCGCGTGCCGGCGATGATTCGCGCCGAGGGCGGCGTGGCTCGCATGGCCAAGCCCAGCCTCATCAAGCAGATCATACAGACGGTTTCCATTCCGGTCATGGCCAAGGCCCGTATCGGCCACTTTGCCGAAGCGCAGATTCTTCAGGAACTGGGTGTGGACTTCATCGACGAAAGCGAGGTTCTGACCCCCGCCGACGAGGCCCATCACATCGACAAGCACGCCTTCACCACCCCTTTTGTCTGCGGCGCGCGCAACCTGGGCGAGGCTCTCAGGCGCATCGCCGAGGGCGCGGCCATGATCCGCACCAAAGGCGAGGCGGGCACCGGAGACGTGGTCTTCGCAGTGCGCCACATGCGCCAGATTGTGCGCGAGATGAAGGCTCTGACCGTTCTCAGCGAACAGGAACTTTACGCCGCCGCCAAAGACCACCAAGCGCCCTATGAGCTTATCCGCATGGTTGCACAGACCGGCAAGCTGCCCGTGCCAAACTTCTCCGCCGGCGGCATCGCCACCCCAGCCGACGCCTCGCTGATGATGCAGTTGGGCGCGGAAGCTATCTTCGTTGGCTCGGGAATCTTCATGAAGGAACGCGCCACGCCGCTCGAGGTCGAGAACTGGACCGGGACGGATGCCGAGGTTGGCCTCTGCGGCAAGGAAGACGTGGGAACGCCGCGCAATCCCGAAGAGCGCGCGGAGGCCGTCAGCCGCGCCAAGGCCATCGTCATCGCCACCACCCACTACAACGATCCCAAGATTCTGGCCGAGGTCGCCTCGCAGGTTACCGGCACCATGAAGGGCTTGGCCGCCGCCGCTATTGAAGAAAGGGACCTGCTGCAAACCCGCGGCTGGTAAACAGCGGTATGCTCAAAGCATGGTGCGTTTCACAGTGCTGGCGTCGGGGTCGAAGGGCAACAGCACGGTTGTCACCGGCGGCCGGACTCGCATTTTGGTCGATTGCGGGTTGAGCTGCCGGGAGCTTTTCCGGCGCATGAAGCTGGCCGGCGAAGAGCCGGAGACACTCGACGCCATTCTCATCACCCACGAGCACTCGGACCATGTGCGCGGCGTGGCCGTCACGGCGCGCAAGCTGGGCATTCCAGTCTACTTCACTGAGGCCACGCATCAAGCCTGGACGCGTTGGATTGCGCCGCGCAAGCAGATGACCTACGCGCAATGGCTGGAAAAGATCCACAGGGAAGCCGCGGAGCGCCAGGCGGAAGCCGAGGCCGCAACCGAAGAGGGCGAGCCGGACGAAATCGATCTGGCCGCAGCGCAAGACAATCAGTTTTCAGGCGCGAAAATCCCAACGAGTTCCTCGGAAACCGGCGGCGCGCCGCTCAGCTCGGATAAAGCCGCCGAAGCTCGGAAGGAAGACGTCGAGCCTCAAGCGCCGGTAAAGGCAAAGAATCCCGCATGGCTTCCGGCAGTCGAGCATTTCCAGGCCGGGGAAGCTTTCGAGATTGGCGATATTCGTGTCAGCCCGTTCTCAACCCCCCATGACGCGATCGATCCATGCGGCTTCGTCTTTGAAACCGAGGGCGTGCGACTGGCCTTCGCCACCGATCTTGGCTACATTCCGCCCAACGTCAAGGCGCAGCTCCAGGGCCTGGACCTGCTGCTGCTCGAATCGAATCATGATCTGGAGATGTTGCGCGACGGTCCTTACCCTTGGCCAGTGAAGCAGCGCGTGCTCTCGCGCGTCGGCCATCTATCGAATGAGGCGGCGGCAGCATTTTTGCGGGAGGGCTACGACGGCCATGCCGCCTACGTAATTCTTGCGCATCTATCTGAAAGCAATAATCTTCCAGAATTGGCGCGGGTCGCTGCCGAACACGCCCTGAGCGACTGGGCAAACTTCGCGGCAGACCGGCTGCTATTGGCCAATCAGCATGAACCGCTGTCCTCTATTTACTTTTAGTGTTCTCTATTTACTTTTGTGTAAGATAGGCTAGAATATATAAGGAATAACAATGTCATCACTCTGTGCCAGGTAAGTTGGCAAGGGAAACGCCAGGGCATTTTGTCCTGGGCGTGCAGAGCAGATAGGGCGTTTCATTGCTTGCGTTCCGGCGGGGGAAGCGTCCAGAAGTTGAAGTCTCCCCCTTGCCGCGTGAACCGCGCAAGATCATGGCGGCCGAGTACATACTTAGCAAAGTGAGTCTTTCGTATATGGCAAGAATTCGATGCACAGACAGAGTCGTAGGCTCCATTTTGGCAAGCTGGAGATATGACATTTCTGGAATTTCGCCTGAGATGCGCAAGGACTACGAGCAGCATTTTGCCGAATGCGCCTATTGCCGCTCACGGCAGAAGTTCCACCGCACGCTGGATGTTACGCTGGCTGTTCTGACCTCGCTAGCGGTCTTCTTCTTCCTCTTCGCGCTGGCAGTTCTCAAGCACATCAAGCCGCTGGAACATGTTGCCTTCAATGTCTTTGGCCTGGATGTCTTTGATACCTACCACATGCTGGTGTCGGCCGGCATTGCAGGGCTTTGCTTCTCGGTAATTGCCTTGCTGCTGGTGCTGACGACCACGCCGGCGCCAACCTACCTGAGCGGCATCGCAGCCGAACATGCACGTCTGCTCGAAGAGCGCCTGCCCGAGGCCATCAAGGCTTTCCGTTCGCGCTAAAGCAAAATTCAGAATTGGTACAGAGGAAGTGAATGCCATCAGGTGCAGTTTTTCTCAAGAAAACTGCACCTGATGGCATTTCTGAATTTGCTCTAGGCATCACGGCGGCGGCGCTGGTGAGTTGATGGAATGTTCATGTCCTCACGGTACTTGGCCACGGTGCGCCGGGTCAGCCGGAAGCCGTGGGCCCGCAGCATGACGGCCAGTTGGTCGTCGGTAAGCGGATGGCGGGCGTCCTCCTCCTCAATCAGTTTGCGGACCTTGCGCTTGAGCACCACCAGCGGGGTATCAGCGCCCTCGGGTCCATTCGAGCCCTCGGAGAAGAAGGAGCGCAGCTCGATAACCCCCTGCGGCGTGTGCGCGTACTTGTTGGAGACCGCGCGGCTGACCGTGGAAGGATGAACGCCAATTTCCTCGGCCACTTCCTTGATCATCATCGGCCGCAAGGCCTCAATACCCTGCTCCAGAAAGTCCTGCTGGCGGCGCACGATGATCTCGCAAGTGCGCAGAATCGTGCTCTTGCGCTGGGCGATATTGCGAATCAACTGGAGCGCGGAACGGAAGCGCTCCTTGACGTAGTCCTTGGTCTCTTTATCGGTGTTCTGGGAAGTCAGCATCCGGCGGTAGCGCCGGCTGAGGCGGAGGCTGGGCAGGTTCTCCTCGTTCATTGTCACCACCCACTCGTCGCCCCGTTTGGTGAATACCACGTCGGGCTCGATCAGCCGCGCCTGCTCACGGTTGAACTGGAGGCCGGGCCGGGGATCGAGGGTGCGGATGAACTCGATTCCCGCATGCGCCTCGGCCACGGTAATCTGCGCCGCCTTCGCCAGGTCTTTCACATCCCGCTTCTGCAGCAAATGCAGATGCCGGTCCACAATCAGCGCGGCCACCTCCATGCTGCGCCGCCGCTCCTCAATGCGCGCTTCGGCCTCGGCGCGGAAGCTGCCATGAGGATTCTCTGCGGCTTCGTCCGCCTGACGGGCAAACAACTGAACAAACTCCCGCTGCTCGGCGGCAATCTGGAGCAACAGGCACTCACGCAGATCGTGGGCTCCTACGCCGGCCGGATCAAGCTGCTGCACCTTGGCAATGCCGCGGCGCAACAATTCCATCGCCGGTTCCATCTCTGGCTCGGGATCCTGCTGAGAGCTTCTGAAAGCGCTCGCCAGTTCTTCATCGCCGCCGGCCAGATACCCACCCTCGTCCAGATTGCCTATGACGAACTCCGACGCCTCACGCAGATCGGGCTCCAGGGTCAAAGATCCCAACTGCCACGCCAGGTGATCGGCCAGAGTCGTCGGCTGTGAGAGAAAGTTTTCAAACGATGGCTTTTCGCTCTCTTCATATTCCGATTGTGTGCGATAACCGGGGTCAAGGTAGTCCTGAAAATACGAGCCAAAGTCGATCTCATCGAAGGGGTCCTTGGGAAGGACCGGCGGCTCCTCGACCGTGCGCTCGATGTGCTCCTCCGGAGCCGCGATCTCGTCCAGCATCGGGACCGACTCGTCAATCTCTTCGAGAACGGGATTTTCCACCATCTCGGCATCGATCATGTCCTTCAGTTCGAGCTTGTTGAGCGCGAGCACGCTCACCATCTGCATCAGGCCCGGAGTCAGGATCTGGCGTTGCGCGATCTTGAGGCTTAATTTTGGCTGTAGCAGCGCCATAGGAGGAACTCGATTCCCGTTTGATCCACCTTCAGTTTACTAAGGTGAGAAAAAGTCTAAAGGTTAAAATGTCGCGTTTTGAGTCAAAATTCCCGCATTGATTCTCGTATTGAGCGACACCGCAATCCGGGAATCACGGTATGACGTACATTGCACAACTCTGCGCGTCAAAGGATTAACGAAATGCAGTCCACCTGCTCTCAGCCTTCAACATGATCCGCCGTAGACCATCCATCAACTAAGCGTAAAGCCCTCCCCCAGATAAACCCGCCGCACTTCCACATCATTGCCCAATTCGTGCGGTGTTCCGGCGCGGAAAATTCTTCCTTCAGCGATGATATAAGCCCGGTCAGTTACGCTCAATGTCTCGCGCACATTGTGGTCCGTGATGAGAATTCCGATGCCGCTGGCCTTCAGGTCAAAAATGATCTTCTGCAACTCCAGCACGGCGATGGGATCGATGCCGCTGAATGGCTCATCGAGCAGGATGAAGTTGGGCTGGATGCACAGCGAACGCGCAATCTCCACCCGACGGCGCTCGCCGCCAGAAAGCGCGTAGCCCAGCGTGGTGCGGATGTGGCCAAGATTCAACTGATGGATCAGCCGCTCGGTGCGCACACGGCGCTCCTTGTTGTCGAGGGGCTGCGCCTCAAGCACCGCCTGGATGTTCTGCTCAACGGTCAGCTTGCGAAAGACAGAGGGTTCCTGAGGCAGATAGCTGATGCCGAAATTGCGCGCGCGCAGGTACATCGGCAACTGCGTGATGTCGGTTTCATCCACCAGCACGCGCCCGCTATCAGGCTCGACCAGCCCCACAATCATGTAAAAGCAGGTCGTTTTGCCGGCTCCGTTCGGGCCGAGAAGCCCCACGACCTCGCCGCGCGAGATTCGCAGATCGACTCCGCGGACCACCTGCCGTCCCTTGTAGCTCTTGCCGATTCCTTCGGCGATCAATGTATCCATCAGGCTCGCTTCCGCCGCATCAAGCTCCTAGATACGGCCTTATTTCGGTGCCATGGTCCGCGCCGTCGTCTTGCGTTCGCCGCCTTCGATTCTGACGCTATCATCGCGGCCATGGAAAATCAAAGCCTCGCCGGAGACGGTTCCCCGCTCGGGATCGGTCATTCTGGGCGGCGCGAGGGCGCTTCCGGTCAGAACGTATTCCCCGGTCGCGCTGGTAAAGACCAACTGCTCCCCGGTTCCGCGCCGCCCCCCGGAGGTCAACACCACGCGGCCGCGGGCCGTCATGCGGTCCACCTGGGTTTGTCCGCCGTCCCTGCCCGAGGATTTTCCCTGCGGCAGCAGCGTCACTTCAACTTCATTCGAGGCCGAGGCCGCGACGCCGGTTTCCGCAACCACCGTGCCCAGCGGACCTCCGCGCATCACCGCCTTGCGTTCGGCGTCGGAGTATTTCAGATCGCCTCCGCGCACCCGAATCACGGAAGGCTGACTGGATTTCCCCCCTTGCATGCCAAACGCCGCTCCTCCCGCGCTGACCAGCACAACCCGCACCGGATCAGCCTTATCTCTGGTCAAAGCCACCAGCGCGTGCCGGTTCTGGTCAAGCACAATCACGGGCGCGGTAATCGAGTTGGCCTGCTGCCACAGCCGCGCATGACCACGGAAGGTGGCTTCGCCCGACGGCTGATGCAGTTGAGCCTCGGCGGCCACCACGTGCGCTGGTCCCTGCCCACCCAGAGTAATGCCGCCCGCTGACCTGCCGCTGCTCCCCGGGCCTGCATTGGTCCAACTCGCCTTCACATTGCCATGCGCCAGTAGATCGCCCGACATCCGCGAAACATCCACCTTGTCGGCCGTAAGCTGCACCGCGCCGTCCTCGACGCGCGGATTCAGCGTCAGGTGCAGCCACTCGCCAGCGCCCATGTAGTCTGCGCGGCCCGCCGTGGCCCGCAGCGGCGCCGGCGGCGACCCGCCGGGCCTGATCGCCGGCTGCTGCGTCAGCAATACATGGCCCTCAACCGTGGCCGACTGAATCTGCGCCTCGCCGTTGCCCGGCGCGTGCTTTGCGCCCGCCACGGGAGCCGCAAAATGCGCCTCCAGCCGGTCGCCGCTCGTAGCCTGCCGGGTTCCAGCCGCCGTGGTCTCCTCCATGCTTGCGTGGCCAACCCCGCTCATTGCCGTCAACGAAAAACCCCGGGGTCCACCGGAGCGGTTATGGTTCGCAGGGCGCGTCCCCGGCCCAAAGCTGCCCGTCACCTCATCGGCCGCAAGCCGGAAGGGCGAAACCGGCCCTTTGCCGCGCTGGCTGCCGCCCGTAACCACCACCCCGCCAACTCCGCGAATGGCGCCCAGCTCAAGCTGTCCATGACCAGTGTCGCGAAACTCGACTTCGGCAATCGGCGAACGCCAATGGCGGCTCAAGAGCAACCTCTGGCCTGCCGCCTCACTCTGTTCCTCGCTGTCCATCGCCACGCCCCGCGCCAGGTGCGCGCGATGCAGCTTGCCCTGGGCGGTGAATTCAAGCTCCGCCGCAGGCGCTGTCCCGTGCAACTGGCGGCTCTGGCTTCCCTTCTGGCTGGCCGAGTCCATCGTGACTCCGCCCTGGAGGTGGCCATGGCGAGGCTGGTTGCGCGCGTCGAAATCCATCTGCCCAGCGGGCGCGGCCAGGCGGCTGCCGGTTGCGGTCGTCAGCGTGAAACCATTCATCGCTTCCAGCCGCGCCACCGATCCATCGTCGCGGAATAGGAGCTTTGCGCCGCCAGCCGCGGCTTCCCCGCCCTGATAGCCGGCCACGGCCGCGCGCAAAAGGCAGATCTGGCTCGCGCGCTCGAATTCCGCATGCTGAGCATGAATCTGGATCGCCGCGTTTCCGCGCCGCGCCTTCAGTTCGACGGCCCGGTCCAGCACCAGTGTGCCCTGCTGCGAGTCAAACGTGGCTCCCACGGCGCTGCCGCTACCTTGCGTCATGGAAAAATCCACGCGCTCACTGGTCTTGGCCACTCCGCTCTGCTGATCAAAAGTGAGTCCGCTGGTCTTTACGTGAATCTCGCCGCGCGCGGCCTCTTCAGCCACCGAGGCCACCCGAGCGCCCTTCAGCTTGTCACTCACCGCCTGATCCGCTACCGCCTTGGGCGCGATGGCGGGCGCCACTCCTGGGCGCATCAGCGTAATCTCCACCACCCCCGCCGCCTTGGCCGTGCCCGCCTTCTGGTCGTACTCGAACTCGCTGCCTTCAATGCGGTCCACGCGACTGCCATCCGCGCCATACAACTCAATTTGCACGTCGTGCAGCAGCGCGTTGCCCTGCTTCAACTGCACCACCTTCGACGCGTGAATCTTGAACAGCGTCTGGCCGCCGCGCGCCTGGGTGTAGGTGACGCCATTGGCCTCCTGCCTGATTTCAACGCCCAGCCGCTGTGGCAGGTCGCGGCGATTGAAGGGATTCTTCCACTTGCCCAAAGTCAGAAAGACCACGAGCACCACCAGCAGCAGACCACCTGCCGCCAACAGCAGCATTCTCATGCGCTCGATGGTGAATCGCACGCTCAGTTTGCCCCCCGCAGCCGCGCGGCCAGGCGCTGGGCCAGACTCTCGCCCAGTTCGCTCCACATCAGGCGCGCCGTGGCCCCAGAAGCCTTCTCGACGGCGGCAGTCAGCTCGATGAGCTGGCGCACATTCTCTTCGACGTGCCGCGCGGCAATGGAATTCAGATCCAAATCTTCTTCAAGAAACGGCGTGTCAAAACCAAAATCGATCCGGATGTGCCCTTCTGCCTCGTAAGCGCCCTCGTCAAAGAGCGGTCCGTAGCCCGTCACGCGCACCAGCCGCGGCCCGCGCGCCCAGCGTGGATCAAGACCCGCGCCGGTTTCCAGCTCCCACAGGCTCCAGCCAATCTCGAACTCGTAGGCGTAGTCGTCGTGCAACGGCTCAAGCGCTTCTTCGACGGCGGCCCGAGGCTCAGCGCCCAGCTTGACGGCGTCTCCGCCACCCATTCCGGCCCGGCGGCCATAAATCTGCTGAAAGATTGGCGACTCATTCCAATTGAGCGGCCACACGGTCGCGGAGTAGACCAGCGCCTCGCCGCCGTGCGCGGCAAACTCGCCCAGCACAGACGTCAGCTTGCCGGCCAGCGCGTCAAGGCGCAAGTTGGGGTACCACATGCTCAGATAAAGGGTGTCAGCCATCTCTAATGATTGTAGCTGGAAGCGAGGAACGCGGGATGCGAAGAAAAATCACAGGAAAAACGAGAAAACGCAAGAGGAAGGGGATAAGCTCCAGCGGGTGCCCCAGGTCCCGCTTTTGGGACCTGGGAAACAACGAACCACAACTTGCCGGACTCTATCCGGTAACGATCTCGCTGAAGTCGGCAATGCCGGAGAAGCCGCGCAGAATACCCTCGATCAGCGCCAGATTCGCGCCGCGCACCGCTTCGTCATTGTCGAGAACCATCACCTTGTCGAAGAAGGCGTCAACCGTGGGACGCAGCGTGGCAATCAAGGCCAGCGCCTCGCCGTAATTCCGCGCCGTACCCAGCCTTTCGACCTGGGGCGCGAGAGCGGCAGCGGCAGCCGCAAGCTGCTGCGCCTCGGGCGCGAGCTTCACATCTTTCGCCGAGCCGATGGCAAATTTCTTCTCCTCGGCCTGACGCAGGATGTTCTTGATGCGCTTGAAGGCCGCGGAAACCGCCGCGAAATCAGCGGATTCGCGCTGCGCCGTCAATGCCTCGGCCCGCGCGATGGCGTCCCGCACATCATCGGCTCCGGCCGCTAACACAGCATTCACCACGTCGTAGGCAAAGCCGCGCACATCCTTCAAGTAGAAGTTGAGGCGCTCACGAAGGAAGGCCGCAACCTGCTCCTTGTTGGCCCTGTCTTCCCTGCTCACTTCGATCACGCTGGCTTGCACCACATCGCTCAGATTTAGTGGCAATTCTGACTCAGCCAGAATCTTTACAATCGCATTTGCAGCCCGCCGCAGCGCAAAGGGGTCTTTCGACCCGGTCGGCGCGTAACCAATGCCAAACATAGCAGAAATCGTTTGGACACGGTCGGACAGACCGAGCAACTGGCCTTCGACTGTGGGCGGAATTGCGTCGTCTATGGAGGCAGGCATGTACTGCCAGTAGATGGACTGCGCAATACGCTCGTCTAAACCTTGCGCTCGTGCGTAAAGTCCGCCAATGATCCCCTGCAACTCGGTAAATTCCTTCACCAATTCTGTAGTCAAGTCTGTCTTGGCCAGGTGAATGGCATCATTCAGCTTGGCATAGCTGTAATCCAGAAACCCCTTAGACTTCAATATCTCATGCAGAGCATATGCAACGGAACTGTTATGAACTGTCTTCTCGTCATAGCTGCCTAACTTCTTCTGGAAAGTAACATGCTTCAAACTCTCGACGCGATTGACGAGCGGAGTTTTCTGGTCGACCTCCCAGAAGAAGCGCGCATCCTTGAAGCGGGCGCGCAAAACACGCGCATTGCCGTGGCGAATGATCTCAGCGCCCTCGGCGTCAACTTGCGTGTTGAGAACAGCTAAAAAATGCGGAGCAAGCTTGCCGTCCGCGCCCTCGACCGCAAAGTATTTCTGGTGGTCGCGCATCACCGTGACCAAGACTTCTTCCGGCAGCTCCAAATACTCCGGCTCAAAGTCGCCGAGCACGACCGAAGGCCACTCGGTCAGATGAACGACAGTCTCGATCAACGGCGCATCTTCGCGCCAGCGCGCGCCAGCAACCGTGCGCGTAGCCGCATCCAGAGCCTTGCGAATTGTCTGCCTGCGCGAGGCGACATCGGCGTCAACATACGCCTTACGCAACTCGGCAAGATAGTCGGTGGGTTTATTGATGACGACCGGCGCATCACCGTGCAAAATACGATGGCCGCGGCTCGCGTTGCCCGCCTGAATACCGGCGATTTCCAGCGGCACAACGGCGGAATCGAGCAGCGCGACAATCCAGCGCACGGGCCGCACAAAGCGCTCTGGCTTGCCCGCGCGCCAGTACATATTCTTGGCCCAGTAAATGCTCAGGACTTCCTTGGGCAACTCCGCTGCGAGCAGCTCCGCTGTCTTGCGTCCCTGGCGTTTTACCGTCACTCCGACGTACTCGCCCTTGGCGTTGGCGACCTTTTCGAGAGCATCGACGGCGACGCCAGCCTTCTTGGCGAAGGCCTCGGCAGCACGGGTCGGCGCGCCATCCTTGAAGGCGACTTTCCATGAGGGGCCGGTCATCTTTTCTTCGGTGTCGGCCTGACCGGCAGCAACGCCCTCGACCAGCACGGCCAGACGGCGCGGCGTCGAGTAAGTGGTCAGCTTGGCTTGCGCGTCAAGCAGGCGCTCACGAGTTAGTAAATCAGTAACTCGGCGGCCTAACTCAACCTCAGCCCCGGCAATCATGCGGGCCGGAACCTCGTCCAGCCCAATTTCCAACAAAAAGTCTGCCATAACGTAAGTTTCTTTCTACAATCTGTTCCGGCCCTATCGGGTCGAACCGAAAAGAGTAAAAACAACCGCAGATCCTTCGACTTCGCTTTGCTGTGCTCAGGATGACAGCGTTTCAGGAGGTTTGCTGCACCACGTATGCCTTGGCCACGCCCACGGATAGATTGCGAATGCGGCCAATCATGCCGACGCGCTCGGTCACGCTGATGGCTCCGCGCGCATCCAGAAGGTTGAACAGATGCGAGCACTTGAGCGCCAGCTCATAAGTGGCCTTCAACGGGAAGCGCAGCTTCTCTTTGACGCTGGCCTTTTCATCGGCAAGCAGCGTATTGGCCCTCGCGATCAGCGCCTGCGCCTCGGCCTCGTAGCTATTGAAGTGCGCCCAGAGCCGGTCGACATCGGCTTCCTCGAAGTTGTAGACCGAATACTGCAACTCCTCGCTCAAGCGAACGTCGCCATAAGTCACCGTCGCGCCGGTATCCGGGTCACGCGCCCAGACAACGTCATAAACCGAGTCCACGTCCTGCATGAAGGCGCAAAGGCGCTCCAGACCATAGGTCAACTCGGAGCAGATGGGGTCCAGATCGAGGCCACCGCACTGCTGGAAGTATGTGAACTGGGTGATCTCCATCCCGTCCATCATCACCTGCCAACCAACGCCCCAGGCGCCGACGGTCGGGCCTTCCCAGTTGTCCTCTTCAAACTTGAGGTCGTGCTGGCGGAGATCGATGCCGATCGCTTCCAGCGATTGCAGGTAGAGTTCCTGCACATTCACCGGTGGCGGTTTCAGAATGAGCTGAAACTGCGTATGGCGATAGAGGCGGTTGGGATTTTCGCCGTAGCGGCCATCGGCCGGGCGGCGCGAGGGTTGCGCGTAGCCGACCTTGTACGGCTTCGGCCCCAGCACGCGCAGAAAGGTCTCTGGCGCCATGGTTCCCGCGCCGACTTCGACGTCAAAGGGTTGCTGCAGCACGCAGCCGCGTTCCGCCCAGAAACCCTGCAAACGGAACAAAAGCTCCTGAAAGGTCAACGGAGCGGTTGTCGGTGGGGATGAAAGCTGAGATAAAGGCACGGGCAATTCTCTTTCGTTCGGACTCCCTTGATTTTACCAGCCCTTCATCCACCCAGTTGCGCCAAAGCCTCCGCCGAGCGCAGTTTGCGCTCCAGGTGGCGCTCCAGGGACTGTAGCGTGAAGCGGCGCAGGTCTTGCGCGCGCCGACGGGGCCAGGCTTCCGCGGCAAAGGCCGAGACCGGCGCGCGCAGCATCCGCCGCGCCAGTTGCCAGGAGTCGGCCGTTAGCTCACTCGCGTTGCCATTGCGATGCAGCGGACAGAAGAGGCCGTCGCCGAGGGCGTTGAAGCTGGCCTCGCCAGCCTTGAGCGCCTCGCCGCAGGCCGTGCAGTGGCCAAGCTCCGGCAAGAGGCCCATCAGCCGCGTCATCCAAAGCTGAAAGTAGGTCAGCGGCATCCACGGCTGCTCAACCGTGGTCTGTTCAAGGAGGGAGACCAGCAGGCGAAAGACCGTCTCCTGGCGGTCGCGCTCCGGCAGCGCCTCATCCACCAACTCGGCAAAAAAACTGAGCACCGCCATGCGCGCCGGATCGACCGGAGCGGAAAGCGGCGAGCTGATGATTTCAAGCTGATCCAGCCGCACCAGCTCTGCCCGTGGCCGCTCGACAAACCAGGCGCGGACCAGCGTCATCGGCTCCAGCGCCCCGCCAAAGCGCTTGCGGCTCTTCAGCGCCCACTTGGCCACGCCGTGCAGCCGTCCGTAGTCGCGCGTGAAGAAGCTCACAATCAGGTCGGCCTCACGCAGCGGCCAGCAACGCAAAACCACGGCTTCAGAGGTGAGCACGCCCATGCGTCTATTATCTTCGCATTGTTGCCTGCGGCTGGAATTCGCTGCTTGGGAAGATTCCTTACCATAAAGTAAGGAATTAAGTAGATAGTAGGGTAAAATGGATTTCGAAAGGAATTTCCATGCTGATAGCCACCATGACTTCCAAGGGTCAGATCACCATTCCCGTCAAGGTTCGCAAGGCGCTTGGTTTGAAACCAGGGGTCCGGATCGACTTCTACGAAGTCGCAGACGGCGAATACGCCTTCCGCCCAAGGACCGGCTCGATCCGCGATTTGAAGGGCTGCATTCCCAAGTTGGATCATACCGTCACCATCGAAGAGATGAATCAGGCCGTTCTGGACCATGCAGCTGAGCTCGACGCCGCCACACGCAGTGATGCATATCAGAATTCTGTGGACGGAGAGGCCGCGTGACCGGACTCGATACGAACATTCTGATTCGATTTTTTGCGGAGGACGACGCGATCCAAAGCCAAAAAGCCGATGCGATCTTCGCATCACTCACCATCGCCGAGCCAGGTTGGGTTGGAGTCGTTTCTATCCTGGAGCTTGTCTGGGTGATGACCAGCCAAAAACGCCTTGACCGCAGAGGAATAGCAACAGTTCTGAGCCAGTTGCTCACGCGGGATGAAATCGTGATTGAGCAGGCGAACGCTGTTCAGAACGCATTGCAACTTTATCGGAAGGGCAAGGCAGATTTTGCCGATTGTTTGATTGCCGCTTCGGCCCGAGCCGCCGGATGCAGCCGGACCATGACCTTCGACCGGATTGCCGCCCGCGATGCGGGAATGGAACTCATCGCATAGACCGCCCGCCGCACAAACGCACATCCCAGCAGCGGAGCGGGAATGCTGCGTTCTGGAAGAGAGCACACACCAGCGGCCGAACGCGCGCTCGTCCTCGGACAATTTGAAGTTGTACCAGCGCTGGGTGCCCCAGGTCCCGCTTTTGGGACCTGGGAAGACACAAGAGCAAGGTACAGGATTAAGCTGTCAGAGACCTAATGAGCGAAGTGATTGGCGGCCTTTTTTACAAATCCGGCCCACTTCTCCGGCAGGTCGTCCTCGGCAAAGATCGCCGAAACCGGGCAGGCCGGAACGCAGGCGTCGCAATCGATGCACTCATCCGGATTGATAAACAGTTGGTCGCTTTCCGCGAAGCCAGCTTCGTCCTTTTTGGGGTGAATGCAATCAACCGGACAGGCCTCGGTGCAGGCGGTGTCCTTGATTCCGATACAGGGTTCTGCAATGACGTGTGCCATGATTTTCTCCGGGAAGAACTGAATCCTCGACGCTGATGGTAGCACCAGAAGCCCGGTGCCTTCAGTCGGTTTTCGCTCTCCGCGCCGCGCGCCGGGCCGCAAACTCCGCAGGCGTGAGAACTGGTGCCAGATTGCGTCCGGCAAACATATCGTCAAAAAGCGCCGTCAACTCGCCGTGGATCAAGCCGTTCGAGGCCAGAACCTCGCGGCTATCCAGCAGAAAAGGCTTGCCGGAAAAGCCTGTAACCCGTCCGCCCGCCTCCTGAACAAGCAGAACGCCAGCCGCCGTGTCCCAGGGATTGAGATTGAACTCCCAAAAGGCCTCCAGGCGGCCCGCGGCCACAAAAGCCAGATCGAGCGCGGCTGAACCGGCCCGCCGCACGCCGTGCGAACGCAGCGTGAACTCCTGGTAAAAGTGGACGTTGGGGTTCTCATGGCGCTTGCTGCTGGGAAAACCCGTGGCAATCAGCGACTCGGCCAGCTCCGGCCGGCGCGAAACGTGCATCGGCTTGCCATTCAAGCGCGCGCCGCGTCCCCGCTCGGCGGCGTACAGCTCATCCCGCAGCGGATCGTAGATGACCGCGGCCACCAGCACACCGTCCTGCTCCGGTCGAAGTTCGGCGGAACGCTGTTCCAGACCCAGCGAGACGCAGAACTGCGGAAATCCGTGGGTGAAATTGGTGGTGCCATCCAGCGGGTCAACGTACCAGCGGAACTCGGCCCCAAGACGCTCACGCGTCCCTTCTTCACCAAAGATTCCGTGCTCCGGAAAGGCCTCACTCAGCCGTTCGCGGATCAACTTTTCGCTGGTCCGGTCAGCCACCGTCACCAGGTCCACATCACCCTTGTACTCAGTCTCGACGCCCTGCGCAAAGAATTCACGCAGCCGCGCCCCGGCCTCGCGGGCAATCGCCGCCGCCTTCGGAACCCATACCCACTCCCGCGCCACCGGAACGCTGCTCATGAAGAAGCCTCCTCGGAATCATTCACTTCCGGACAGATGACGGCCGGATGATGCGGACTTCGCCGGCCCACTTCCGTGATGGTGCGGATCTGATGCTTGTAAATGAAGAGATTGGGCTTGCCCTCGCGGGTCAGGCGCAACATGCCATCGTCAAAATACTCAATCCAGCCGCGCACGGTCTCTCCGCCGCGCAGCTTGACCTGGACATTCACCTGGCGTTCGCTGAGGGAGCGCAAGTAGAGCGCCTCCTGGCCGGTTTCGCCCGGCGGAGGGGGTTTCAAAGAACGGCGTGAGGACAGGGGGGAGGTCATGCTGCCATTCTAGAGTATTTTAGGAATACATATAGACTTTTAAGAGACGCCGCTTTCGGTCTACAACAATTTCTAAAATGCTACAGGACAAAACGGGCTTTGGAAAAATTATTTACCCGGAACCGGCGAGTCCATGTAATAGCCCGTGCGATGGCGAATGCCAAAGGCCTCCGGCGCAGCCCTGGGAATGGTAACCCGCACGCGGTGGAAGCTTCTTCCAGGCGCTTGATTCTTGGGATAGTAACCGAGCAGATACTGTGTGCGCAGGTCGCTGCTGACGAGCGCAAAGGCCTTGTCGAGCCCGCCATCGTTCACGTAAAGACTTTTGCCGCCTGTCTGTTCGGCCAGCGTAATCAGCGCGTGCTCGCCGCCCAGGTCACGTCCGGCACTGGCCGCGATGGGCACATCGATAATGCTGTAAATCATCACCTCATTGCGCAAAGCCTGCTCGATGGCCCGGGCGTAAGTGGCCTTGCTGGCGGTGTCGTCGCCGTCAGAGACAATCACCAGCACGCGGCGTCCGTCCTTGCCGCCCAGGCCCTCGGAACCCCGGCAGATGGCGTCATAAAGCGCCGTGGCCCAATCGCCGCGCAACTGGCCCAGACCGCGGTCGATCTGGCTCAATTTGCTGGTGAAGGGCACCAGTTCGCGCACGCCGGTGGCGAACTGGAGCAGGCTCATCTGGTCCTGCGGACGCAGAAGCGCACGGGCAAAGCGCTTGGCCGCTCCGGCCTCCTCCGCCATGTCCTTGTGCACGCTGCCGCTGGTGTCGATAGCCAGCGTCAGGTTCAACGGCAGCTCCGATTGGCGCTCGAAGACCGCGATCTGCTGGGGTCGTCCGTCCTCGGCGAGCGCGAAGTCCTCACGCGCCAAGCCGCCCACAATGGCCCCATTCCGGTCGGTCACATTCACAAAGACGTTGACCAGCTTCACGTCCATGTGCAGGGTCATCTCCTGCGCTGCCAGCGTCCAGGGTGCCAGGGCAAGCAGCATCAGCCAGCCCACACTCCGGCTATAGCTGGAACGCGCCAAAGCGTCCAGCCAATTCGCCAACGCGCCAAAGAAGTGGACACGCATCTGCATCCCCTTGAAAGAATACCGTCTGCAGGTTAGACGCGACAGACGGCAATCCTGTTCTGCATGGAACAAAGATACGGTTCGCCCATCACGGTATACTAAGGACTGCCATGGCAACCGAAAAAACCTTCTATTTAGAGACCTTTGGCTGCCAGATGAATGCCCATGACTCCGAGAAGGTTATTGGCACACTCCGGCGGCAGGGTTACCGTCAGGTCGAGTCCGAAGAAGAAGCCAGCCTGATTCTCTATAACACCTGTTCCATCCGCGACAAGGCGGAGCACAAGGTATTCAACCGCCTGAACGACCATAAAAAGCTGTACAAGACCGGCACGCGCTTCGGCGTGCTGGGATGCGTAGCCCAGCAGGAAGGCGAGAATATCTTCGCCCGGGCTCCTTACGTTTCCCTGGTTTCGGGCTCGGCCTCGTATCGCAAGCTGCCCGGGATGCTGGCGCGGCTCGAAGCCGGCGAAACGCACATTACCGGCCTCGACGATTGCCAAACCAGCGAAACCTTCGAGAGCGGGGACACCGCCCGCCAGAATCCGTATCGCGCCTACATCACGATCATTGAGGGCTGCGACAACTTCTGCGCCTACTGCGTGGTGCCCTACACACGGGGCAGAGAGCGCAGCCGCGCTTCCTCCTCTGTTTTGGCCGAGGCGCGTCAGATCGCCGACCAGGGCTATACCGAGATTCAGCTTCTGGGCCAGAACGTGAACAGCTATCGCGATCCGGAGCGAAAGCGCGGCTTTGCGGAGCTGCTGACCGCCGTCGGTGAAGTGCCGGGCATTCACCGCGTGCGCTTCATGACCAGCCATCCGCGCGACTTCACGCGCGAGATTGTCGCGGCCATTGACGCCGTGCCGTCTCTTTGCGACCATGTGCATCTGCCGGTCCAGTCAGGCTCCTCCAGAATTCTTCAGCGGATGAATCGTGAATACAGCCGCGACGATTACCTGGAAAAAATTTCCTGGATCAAAGCCGCGCGCCGGCACATCTCCATTTCGACCGACATCATTGTGGGTTTCCCCGGCGAAACCGCGGAAGATTTCATGCAGACTCTGGACCTTCTCTCCGCGGTCGAGTACGATTGCGTCTTCGGGTTCAAGTACTCGGGACGCCCCAACACGCCAGCTTTGACCATGATCGATTCCATCCCGGAGGCCGAGAAGATCGAGCGGCTTCAAGTTTTGCTTGACAAGCAGCGCGAAATCCAGAGAGTTAATTATGCCAAGCATTTGGGGCAGGTTATCGAAGTAATGGTTGAAGGCTTCAATGCGGCGCGAGAGCAGGTTATCGGACGCAGTAGCCAGAACATACCGGTCAACTTTACCTGCGCGCAACTGATCGCTCCGGCGCCGGGAAGCTACCAGTTGGTGAAGATCACCGCGACCCATCCGAACAGCCTGGTTGGAGAAGCCGTTTAGAATGTGTGGCCATGAAGGAGAGGCAATGGATATTGAGGTTCGGATACGCGGGCTGGTGATGGACCCGGCGACAAACATGCCGATCGTTGTACTCAAGGACATCGCTTCAGAGACGGTGATGCCCATCTGGGTCGGCATCTTCGAGGCGAACGCCATTGCCATCGAGATCGAAAAGGTGGCGGCTCCTCGCCCGATGACGCACGACCTGGCCAGAAACCTCATTCACGGCTTGAACGCTCAGTTGGAACGCATTGTAATTTCAGAACTTAAGGACGACACATTTTATGCGCTGCTGTGGCTGCGGCAGAATGGCGAACCGCTGGTTATCGATGCGCGGCCATCGGACGCCATCGCTCTGGCATTGCGCGCCGATTGCCCGATCTACGTCGCCGAAGAGGTGATGCAGTCGGCCCATCTGAACACCTCCGGCCCGCCCGAAGGCCCAACGGCCGAGCAGTTGCGCGGCTGGCTCGAAGGATTGAACGACGAGGACCTGGGCCACTACAAGATGTAGGGCATCTTCGCCGTTAGCGTTGAACAGCTTGAAGAAGTCCGGCCTGATTCTATGCCGCTGGGTGCAACTTCACGCGGTTAGAGAATTAGAGCATTTTACCTTCAGGTATTGAGTTTGGGTGCCCCACCCTCGCCGCGTATTTGTTTTTGCGGCTAGGGTGGGATTCCTCTACACCATCAGGAAAAACGCTCTAGTGAATCATGCCAATGGCTTCCTGGGTAACGGTGTCGAAGGTGGTCACCGCCTTGGAGTTGGCCTCAAAGGCCCGCTGGGCAACGATCAGTGCGGAAAACTCGGACGAGACATCGACGTTCGAACCTTCCAGTTCGCTGTCCTCGATGGAGCCGCGCCCTCCCGTGCCAGCCACACCCACCGAAGCATTGCCGGAGGCAGTGGTGGCCGCGTAATTGGTTGAACCCTCTGCTTCCAGACCTTGCTCATTGCTCACCGTGGCAAGGGCCAACTGGCCCACGGTCTCCTTTTGACCGTTGGAGAAGCTTGCCGTCACCACACCAGTCGAATCGACCGTGAAGCCACTATAATCGCCGCTCGTATAGCCGTTTTGAGTGGCTGTTCCGGTGGTGGAAGTCGATGCGGTTTGGGTGACCGCTGACGTACCCGAAGTTCCATAAAGATTCCAGTTGAGATCCAGCGTTGCCGCCCCGTCCGAGAGTCCGGAAAAGGTAATGCCGCTCACATCGGTGCTTGGGCTGGTCAGATTGCCGTCCGAATCGAAGGTCAGCTTCCCGGTTGCCGTAGACGAAGCCACAGGATCCTGAATGACGCTGCCGCTGGTCGACATATTGGCGCCGGTGATCGCGAGCGTGCCGTTCGTGTTAGTGACGGATACGTTCTGAATACCTGCCGTGCTCAGGGCCGAGTTCAGGGCGTCGGCGTAGGCGCCCACGGTTTCTCCCGAGGTCACTGTCGGCGCCGTGATGGTGGCCGTGGCGCCGGCCGAGGTCAAGCCGGTGATCGTCAGGTTGGTTCCCGTGTTCACGGTGCCCAGCGTGCTGCCGCTCGATCCAAAGTTGTAGGTATCCGTCGTGGAGGAGCCGGAAGCGGTCTTGGCAGCGCTCAGCGTATCCGGCACCGAAATGCTATACGACCACTGATTGGTTCCTGTTTTGGTGTAGGTAATCGTCGCGCTATACTCGTGACCCTGGGAGTCATAGAGGGTCAGCCCTTTGCTGCTGGCGCTGGTATCTGTTGAATCGAGTGTTTGCTTCACGCTGAAAGTTGTGGTTGCCGAGGGCGACATGGTCTCCGTCGTGGGGATTGTGATGTCACTCAATGCTCCACTGGTGTTCACGACTCCGCCCGTCGCCGAGTATCCCATGACCGACAGGCCACCAGAACTCTCCAGCGTGCCCGTCGGACTTGTCGTGAAGGCGCCGTTGCGCGTATACAACTGGCTTCCATTGTTATCCAGCACAAAAAAGCCATCGCCATTGATGGCGACATCGCTCGCCGTGCAACCTGTCGAAGAAAGCGTGCCACTGGAGAAATTCGTGGTATTGGTGGCCACATGCACGCCGCTGCCCACCTGAATCGCATTTCCCGATCCTGAAGAGCCATACTGCTGGTAAAGCAGATCGCCGAAGGTCGTGGTCTGCGATTTGAAGCCTGTCGTGTTCATGTTGGAAAGGTTGTTGGCGATGGTGTTCAGCGCCGTCGAATCGGCGTCGAGGCCGCTAACTGGAATGGAAAAACTGGGCATCGTGGTTCTCCTTTGAACGGTGACGCTGGCCTCAGCGGCCGGCGGGTGAAAAAACTTCGCTGGGCAATGCTCCGCCCGCCGTAAGCTACAGGGACTTGCGCTGGCCACTCAAGGCTTGGGCCACGGTTTGCGCGGATGCGTTGGTGGCGGGAACGCTAAGATTGCCCGGAGCCAATCTGGAGGCAGCCGTGTGAATGGCGTTTGGAACAGATGCGCCGCTGCTTGAGGCGTTCGACTGTGCTGTTGCGCTCGTGTCAGTCAAGCCCGTGGTAGCGGCCTTGGCTTCTGTCGAGGTTGTGCTGCTCGAGCCGCCAACCGCTGTCGTCAGCGTGGAGTTGATATTGATGAGTTGCTCCAGACTGTTGACGGCAACGAGTTGATTGACGTACTCGTTGGGGTCCGTGCTTGCGGTCGGATCCTGGTTCTTCAACTCGGTCACCAGCAAAGTCAGAAAGTCATTGGCCGAGATGGTGGCCGATGAACTGCTGGATGTACTCGCATCCGCCTTGGTAGAAGTCGCGGCTTTGGCGGAAGTGGCGGCGTCTTTCGTCAAAGCCTGTGCCTCTATCGCCTGGTGATTGATAACTGCTGTTGCCATCTTGCCCCTGCCCTTCTCTGCGCCAGCTCACGTTTTTCGTGCTCCGGCTTAGGCCATCACTGAAATATGCGCACTCCCCAGCCCTGCTGGCGATGCGCTCGCATCCCATTCTGTTTGCGAGGTTGGCAGCGCCGAAGTGGCCGCCGGCGAAATTGTTGTGCTGGCGGAGGCGCTTCCTGTGTTTTGCGCCATCTCCTGTCCGGTTTGCTGCCCTGCCCCCTGCTGCATCCCCTGATCCGCGCTCTGGCCGCTGCTCAACCCCGGCTCGGGTGCGGTCACCGTCAGCGTCTCCACGGGCGTGTGGTGCTCGGCGAGATAGGCACTCAATCCCGCCATGTGACTACCCAGCGCCTGAGCCGCATCGGCAGAGCCCGCCGCAAGTTCGGCGTGAACGCTGCCCCCGCTTGCATTCGCCCGCACGCTGACCCAGCCTAGCGTCGAATCCTGATAGCCAGCCTCGGCCTGCTGCGCTCCCGCATGAATCCATGTCGCCTTGCCCTCCGCTCCCCCCGCATCGAGGGCCGCAAAGGTATCGCTGGCATCCGCTGTAGCCCTTGCGGAAGTTTCCGTTGAAGCACTCGTCCGGCTCACCACGCCATTGGCATCGACCGCCCCGCGCGCCATTGCGGATGAATCCACGATTGCGCTGGCCGTACTTGGGCTGGACGCCTTCGCCTCCAGACGACTCTTCGCCTCCACCGAATTGGCATTACTGGTTCCATGCACGGAACGTACTGCGCGGTTATCGAGGCATTTTCTG
>Ga0224525_1000142_pt1 | contig 36618 bp, 27 predicted proteins | sample CFST100metaG_FD_179874 | JGI IMG/M metagenome (GOLD analysis project Ga0224525, IMG submission 179874) | Peat soil microbial communities from Stordalen Mire, Sweden - C.F.S.T100 | ecosystem: Environmental > Terrestrial > Soil > Wetlands > Peat | place: Sweden: Norrbotten County, Stordalen Mire...
ATATGTTTTTGCAAGTGCAGATTACGGACAGTTCCTGGCCAGAAATAAAGATGCATATATGGTCTATGCCATGTCGAAAGAAAACCAGATCAATAAAAGCCTGGATATTCTTCTTGCAGAAAACGAGCGGGTAAAGCGTTTCGGGTTCACTAAAACCGAATTTGAGCGCCAGAAAGAGGATATGCTCAGCCAGTACGAAAAGGCCTCAAAGGAATTCGATAAAACTGAATCGATGAGCCTTACAAACGATTATGTGAATAATTTCCTTACGGGAGATCCGATTCCAGGTGCCCGGAAGGCTTACAAATATGTAAAAAATCTTTTGCCGGAGATAAAACTGGAAGACATCAATGCCCTTGCAAAGGAGTTTGTGAGCGACGACAACATGGCCCTGGTAGTCATGGCGCCTGAGAAAAGCGGTGTTGAGGTGCCGACAGAAGCCGATATCCTGAAGATCATCAAGAACTCAAAGTCGACCGATCTGCAGCCTTATATTGATAAATTTAAGGAAGAACCACTTGTTACTGCTGATCTCAAAGGATCAAAAGTAGTCAGCACGAAGGAAAATACAGAACTTGGTTTCACCGAGTTAAAACTCGCCAACGGGGTTACGATAGTATTAAAGCCCACCCATTTTAAGAATGACGAGATCCTTCTTTCTGCTTATTGCTTAGGTGGCAGTTCAGTGATTCCGGATGACAATTTCATGTCGGTCAATTATGCCGCACAGGTAATTGAAATGAGCGGAGCAGGCGACTTCGATAATGTAGAACTCGAGAAAAAGCTGAAAGGAAAGAACATTGAGATTCACCCATATATCAGTGATACTAAAGAAGGATTCAGGGGAAACAGCACTCCAAAAGATATTGAAACACTGTTGCAAATGGTATACCTTTATTTCAAGGGGCCGCGAAAAGACACTACTGCATTCAAAGCCTTCATGTCACAAACCGAAAACCAGATCAAATTCATGAAGAGCAGCCCGATGATGAGTTTTTATGATACTCTTTTCAAGTCGGCCTATCCAGGGTACAAAAGGATAGTCATTTTCCCGACGCCGGAGCAATTGAAGCAGGTTAACCTGAACATGCTATATAAGATTTATGTTGCAATGTTTGCGAGCGCCAAGGAGTTTAAATTCTTCCTTACGGGGAATTTTTCCATCGATACGATTACTCCCCTGGTGACCAAATATTTTGGAAGCCTGCCTTCTCTTAACCGGCCCGAAGCCTGGGTAGATGTTTCTCCCAAATTCCCCAAAGGAGTCGTTAACAATACCTTATACAAAGGAACTGATCCACAGGGCATGGTCGGGATCGTTATGTCGGAGCCATTCGACTATAATCCTAAGAACCTGCTGGAACTGGATATGCTTAAGGAGATTATTTCCATCAAACTCATTGAAGTGATCCGGGAAAAGATGAGTGGCGTTTATTCCCCTCATATCATGATCGATCCGGAGCATTACCCGAAATCGAAATTCCAGTTTATGGTGATGTTTGGCTGTTCGCCGAAAGCTGCCAACAAACTGACCAAGGCTGTTTTCGGTGAGATCAAAAAAATCAGGACTAAGGGTCCTACCGAAATTGACCTGAACAAGGCAAAGGAAACATTAATCCGTACCCGGGAAACCGACCTTGAGAAGAACGAATTCTGGCTTGGCAAGATCGAGTCAGTATATTATGATGGTACCGACCCGGCCACCATCCTGAATTTCAAGGACAGGGTTAAGGCTGTTACCATAGAAGATCTTAAACTTGCAGCCAACACTTATCTGCTCCCTAAACATTATGTGAGAGTGGTGCTGAAACCGGAGAAAAAATAAACCTTGGAAAAAGGCATCAACATTAAAAATAAACGGGCAAGCCATGAATATATTCTGTTACAGGATTTCACGGCTGGTATCCAACTTTCCGGAACCGAGATCAAGTCGATCCGTGAAGGAAAAGCCAGCATTGTTGACGCTTATTGCATATTCAGGGGAAGTGAGCTTTTCGTGATCAACATGCACATCGCGGAATATGTATATGGGACTTACAACAACCATGAACCCAAACGCGACCGTAAGCTGCTGCTAAATAAAAGGGAACTTCATAAAATGCAGATCAAAGTAAAGGAAAAAGGGTTCACCATTATCCCTACCCTGCTATTTATCAATGAAAAGGGCTTAGCCAAACTGACGATCTCGCTGGCACGTGGAAAACATCATTATGACAAGCGGGAAACACTGAAGCAGAAAGACATCAAACGGGAAATCGACCGGTCGCGGGAGTAGAGGGCCGTGGTGAGGTGGTGATAGTAATAACCTCTAACCTGATCTGATCTCTGATCTCTGATCTCTGATTCCTGGATAGGCTGAATTTGCATATTTCTCAATTCTTTTTTGGACCAAAATAATTCGTGCAGAAAATGAAAAAGTTGAGGCCGTTTTTTCTCGCCGTTCTTCTTTTGAGTTGTCTCACCGGACATTCGCAATGGGAGGTCATTAATTCCGGAACGAATAAAAACCTTGTCAGTGGCTGCTTCTTAAATGATTCGACGGGTTTTATTGCCAGTTCCGACGGTTTCATCTTCAAAACAACAGACAGCGGCTCCCATTGGACCCAGTCAGCTTCCCTGTCAGATGGTCTGACATGTATCGCAAATTCCGGGGGCGACACACTGTATGCCGCCGGTTGGAGCCTATACAGGAGCACGGACCTGGGAAACACCTGGGATTACATATCTACCATCCGCTGCACTGGGTATGACAGCTGTCTTGTTACCGATCTGATGTTCTTTAATTCAAGGAATGGATTTGTCATCTGTCCCGGTCACTCCTATTGTTTCCAGTTACCCGCATTTTGGAATGTGTTTGACAATTATCGGGTTCTCCAATCCAATGATTTCGGTTCATCCTGGCAGGAGAATACGGGCGGCGATTGGACTCTTGAACATTCAAGTAAATTTCAGAAGCTTAATAATAGTTTTGCATATCTGGTTGGACTATATATCGGGTCATGGTACCATTGCCAGCCGAACTATTACAGTAGTTCTTCGAGGCGAACCACAGATGGGGGATACACATGGAGCATTACGGGCCTGCCACCTGTCGATAATCCTTTGTATTCCTACTTTCAGCAGGATACGGGATATTTCATCGGTTACTACTACAATTCTTCAATGCCGGATTCCATGAATATTTATAAAACGACAAACGGGGGATTGTCATTTACCAATTCCTATACGGAAACATCCAACAATCCGGTACAGATGCTGTTTATGAGCAATTATGACGGATACCTGTTGTATAAGAAGGAGATCGATGTGACCGGGTCAGGCGGATTCGGATGGAAGCCTGATTATTATTCAACAGGCAACCTTAATTTTCTCTATAAATCGCCTTCAGGTTTTCTTTTCTGTATAGGATTGAACGGTACCATCCTGAGAAAATTCTTTATTCCGCACACTCATGCGGATACTGTTTACAGGATAACCATTAATTCGGCATCACTGGATTTTGGCCCGATCGAGTCTGGTTCATCCAAAGTCATGTCCTTATCTTTTCGCAGTACGAGCAGTCTTGCCGCAACCTTTAGCCTTTCTACTTCAGGTATTTTTACGATAAGCAGCGACAGTGTGAATTTCTTGGGTTCGTTGTCGATGTACCTTCAACCATTCAGCGACACAACGATATTCATCAAGGCTCATCCTGTATCACCGGGTAATTATCATGATACTTTGTCCTTTTCAGCCGGTAATGAAACAGTCGGAAATATTTCATTATCGGCAGCATGTTTCGTTGGGCTTCAGGGGATCATCACCCAGGATACGATCATCTGCACCGACACGCTCAGAATTCTGGGAAACGTTACAGTTGCGAATCATGTTAAGCTGGAGATCTGCCCCGGAACATATGTCCAATTTTTCAACAATACCCAGCTGATCGTGAATGGAATCTTACGTGCAAATGGTAACGCTTCTGACCCTGTCCGGTTCGGATTTCGTCAATACAGTCCAAATGACTACTGGATAAGTATTGATCATCCTGATCTTACCGATACTTCCTTTTTTCTTCATTGCCGCTTTACAGGTCCGAATACATCCGGGTTCATAGATGTCCGGAACGGAATTGCCGTCATGGATTCCAGCTTCCTGGTCGGTGGCAACGTCGGAATTGATATTTATGACGCAAATGCGGAAGCGATCATTGAAAACAGCGCACTGACTTCCAATACAGTTGGAGTACTTTGCTGGTATTGCAGAGCTGCAAAGGTTATTAATAACGATATTTCTGGTAACTCACAATATGCTCTCTGGTGCCCCGGAGCCTGGAATATTGAGATCCGTGACAACAGGATTCATGATAATTCAGGAATCGGAATCCAGGGAAGCGGCAATTCCACTATCCAAGGGAATAAGATTTATAACAATGCCGGAGGTATTGATTTCGGCCTTGGCGACGGTTCTTCCCAAACAAGGATCTTCAATAACGAGATCTATAACAATGTATCGGGTTCGGTCGGCGGTATCTCATGTAATGTATACCATTTGACCTCATACATCATTCAAAATCTTATTTACAACAATACAACAACACAAAATCCAGGTGCCGGCATCTGCCTCAACAGAGGTTATTCAACCGTAAGTGTTCTTCCGGTTTATATCCTGAATAATACGATCTGCAATAATAAAATATATTCGCCATACAAAGGAAGTGAATTGTATGCCTATTCCGAATCAGCAGGTATGAATCTGTTAGTTCAGAATAACATCTTTTACAACATCGTTCACCCGGACAATGTCATAAGCTGGGATGGTATTCTTTCAACTGACATAGAGAATAATTGCTTCACGCAGACGGGTGTCCCCGGGAATCATAATGTTGATGCTGATCCTAAACTTAAGGCTCCTACCTCATTTGAGGGATCCGGAACAATTCCGGGATCTGTCGACTGGTCCCTGCAGCCAACTTCACCCTGTATTAATGCGGGAGTATTGTTCTATCCTTGGCTGATGGAGCCTTATGACATTGCAGGCAATCCCAGGGTTAAAGAAAATATTATTGATATCGGTGCCTATGAATTCCCGTATCCCAGCTCAATAAACAATCAGGATCCGCATCATTTAGTGAGCATCTATCCAAATCCCACCATGGGTTTACTAAATATCACAGTGCATAAACCTTACCCGGTTGAGATCATCCTTCAGGATCCTTTATCCAGGATTGTCTTTCAAAAGGTTTTTTCCGGCATCATAAGCTTGGATACACGGGATTGGAAAGCAGGAATATACCTATACCGGGTTAGAGACGATCAGGGCATTATCGGCAAAGGAAAAATTGTGGTGTATCATTGAGTACCGTAGTGAGGTAGTGAGGTAGTGAGGTGGTGATAGTTATAACCTCTAACCTGATCTGACCTCCGATCTCTGATTTCCGATCTCCTAATCATAATTATTGTTAAATAGGCGATTTGTTCTGTAAAGAGTTTTAATTTTGCCGAAATTTTTATCGATGCAAAAAGCGTTTTTCCCGATAGCTGCATTTTTAATCTTCTCTTTTTCTCAACAAACCTTTTCCCAGAATAAGAACAAGGAGAAGGCTGTGCAGCAGGGTGAAAAGATCCGTTGGTATAGTTTTGAGGACGCCTATCAGCTGAACAAGAAAAAGCAGAAGAAGATCTTCATCGATGTTTTTACCGACTGGTGCGGCTGGTGTAAGAAGATGGATGCGGAAACATTCACGAACCCTGCTATCAGCGAGTACATGATGAATCATTTTTACTGTGTAAAACTGAATGCAGAGCGAAAGGATACTATAATCATCGATGGGGTAACGTTCACAAACCCAAATCCCTCGAGCCGGCGATCGACCCATCAGCTTGCCATAGAACTACTCAAAGGAAACATGTCGTACCCTTCATATGTGTTCCTGAATGAAAAAAGCCAGTGGCTCACGGTTATTTCCGGCTACCAGGTTGCCAAAGATTTTGAACCCATCCTTCACTACTTCGGCGAAGATGCTTATCAGAAAACCCCTTGGGAGGATTTCCGGGCATCGTTTGAAGGGGAGATAAAGTAATTAAGAATTAAGAATTAAAAAATAAGAATGAAGAATAGTTTCGCATCTAATTATCATTCACCATTTATTTTTCATTTTTTATTTTTCATTCTTCATTAATACCGATTTAAGACTTCGGTTCATTTTCTGTCCCCTTGTCCGCCTGTCCGCTATTTTTACATCCTTGTATGAAATAATGTAAAAGATTAGTATTTTTGCCGCTCAGTAACCATGGTGGTCGTAGCTCAGTTGGTTAGAGCGTCAGATTGTGGATCTGAAGGTCGTGGGTTCGAGCCCCATCTTCCACCCAGAAAGATTAAATGAGTAATGAGTAATTATGTAATTACTTGTTACTCATTTTTCGCATTATAAATTCTGTAATTACTATCGGCTCCCCAGGGTAAAGATGAAATTTTTACCAAATGAGCACCCGGAAAGTTAAATAATGTCAATGATGTTAGTCGCTTCCGAATTGTGGAATAAAAACTCTGAAAGAGACAGATCGTAATTATTTTCCCGACCTTTGCTGGCATTAAAACCTTAAAGGTGTTCTTTAGAAAAACCCACTATGAGTCGTCTGAAAGCTTGTCGGCCTTAGCCTGGAAGAAATTCAGGAAAAACAGGATAGGCTTCGGGTCATTGATCTTTATCGGGATCACCGTGCTGATCGCTTTGCTGGGCTATCTGATCTCGCCGGATCCAACCCCTTTTGCCAACGACCAGTACCTGGAACTCGGGTTAAAGAAGCCCGGAACCTCGGTGACCTTTCTTCCTGTTAAATTAAATGAAGAACCGGTTCACCACAACATTTTTTATAGGATGCTGTTTGGCCAGAAAAGCAGTTTTACCAATATTCCATTATCTTCCTGGAGAACCGAAGGAAACCATATCGTTATCCGGGAATATTCAGATCCCCCGACATCAGAGACCGTGGAAAAATCATTTCCTTCCAGCCAGGTCGGCAAACCCTATTCACGGACCTTCTGGCTGGGTACCGACCGTTTCGGCAGAGATTATTTCAGCATGCTCATTATCGGCACCCGGGTAAGCCTGTCGGTAGGGTTCATCTCTGTATTTATTTCGCTCCTGATCGGCATCTTCGTTGGCGCCCTGGGTGGATATTTCCGTGGGTGGATCGACAATGTGGTTGTCTGGATCATCAATGTGGTTTGGTCGATCCCTACTCTTTTGCTGGTGATTGCGATCACATTTGCATTGGGCAAGGGATTCTGGCAGGTTTTTGTGGCGGTCGGGCTGACGATGTGGGTGGAAGTGGCCCGTGTGGTACGTGGACAGATCCTGAGCATCCGTGAGAAAGAATTTGTAGAAGCGGGAAGGGCGCTTGGATTTTCCAATTTCCGGATCATCTTTCACCACATCCTTCCTAACATCATGGGCGTTGTGATCGTGATCTCCGCTGCGAATTTTGCCTCCGCGATCCTGCTTGAAGCAGGATTGAGTTTTCTCGGCATAGGAGTGCAACCCCCAATGCCTTCCTGGGGTTCCATGATAAAGGAAAACTATGGTTATATCATCCTGGATTCAGCCCATCTTGCCATACTTCCCGGATTGGCGATCATGCTGATGGTCCTGGCTTTTATGCTGGTGGGTAATGCCATGAGGGATGCACTGGATGTGAAAACCTCAACGGTAGGATGATTTGATCCGGTAATCATCTTCCATGCATCCTTTTTGCTTGCCTTTCGGGCAGTTTCCTTTATCAATAAAAAAATGCAGGGCAACATACAGGTCGAGTCCCGTAAAGTTACTGATGCGGAAAAACTGTCCGAGCTTTTCCGTGCCGATCGTCACATAGTAATACCGCAAGGAAAGTCCGATCCTCAGCTTGTTCCAATCATAAAGAGATACCGGCAGGTTGGCCTCGAAACCCCGGCTCTCATAACGGGGCGTGATGGCAATTTCAGAAGGTCTGGAAACAGAAGCAGAACTCAGGTCAAAACCATAAATCAGCGAGGCATTCACGTACCAGTTCCTGAAATAATGGTAATCAAACTGGATAGAAAGCGCAGACGGCAGCCACATATAAAAACTATTTCCCCTGTAAGAAGCCTTGTTATCACCATAAAATTTGTAGCTTATTGTGTCCATTAACTGGTGAATTGAACTATAATGGAATATATCCACATCATCCCAGTAAGAACTTTTGTCATCAAATGAATATTTCTCCGTATGGGTATTGAACCGGATAGCGCCGATATCGATCAGAGCCACTCCCAGGCGGTATAGGTAATCATTGTATTGCTGGGAACATAGGGTTGTGAAATAATCTTCCGAATAAATTCCTGATAACCGGGTATAGGTAATTCCGATGTCGCCACTGAATCCATGTCCTGTGATTAGTTTATCATTCCATCCTCCATTCTTATCATAGTCGGCCGGAAGGGAATATCCAATCTGCCCGTTAAAATTATGAACGCTGATTGTGCTGTCGTTAGGGATTATATAATCCACTCTGTTCCCTTTCACATAGAACCCTGAATAACCGAATAATCTCCGGATGGTGATCCCTGCAGTAATTTTTTCAAGATTCCTGGCGTGGAAAGTATAAGCATAACTGATCCCGACTTCCGCCCAGGTCAGTTCTCCGGCTTTAAATGGATGGTTATCCTTGTAGTTAATGTTGTGTTGAGGAGCATAATTCAATCCTAAGTAAGTGAAATTAGCAATCTCATAGGGGAGATTTTTAATAGAAATAACCGACCTAACCCCGGTACTTATTGCAAAAGCTTGATTTCCATATACCAACATCGCACCTGGACCATTGATCCGAAGCTGTATGTAAATATCCCGCATATTCTTATTTTTATAGATATAAAAGTTCCGGGATTCGGTTCCGTATTTTTCCATGTGGGAAGGCAATTCAACTCTTGATTTGAAAAAGTTGGTGAGCCGGTATTCATTTTTGTCCATGTACAAAAAATTGTTTTGCACAAAAACATCCAATGCCAGCAGATTGATATCGAGATAGGGTTTTGAGCCAGCCATGGAACTTGGATTCAGCTGAATGCCATTCACTCCGGAATAGTTTCCGAGCGTAGTCCCGAACATTTCCTGGCTGTAAGCAGGATCTCCTGCCAGGAAACCTACAAGGATAAAAAACCAAAAACCAACCCGGAAACATCTCATACTACTCGTACTTTGTGAATACAAGTTTACTGCTTATCCATATATTCCAATGTATCAGTAACTCAAATTGTCAACATCCCTTCGTTAACATTTCAATATATAGACTATTCTTCATCGGGAAAGTTGTTCAAAGTCCACAATAATAATCTGGTGAATGACCGTTGTTTCTATAAATTCAGAGCAATGACCTGAAAATTTGTGATCTGATTTACAATGTGAAGAAAGAGTAGATCAGGAATTTATATTGTTATAGTATCGATTTATCTAAATAACTGTATAAATAATATATTATTATTTGGATCTTTAAAAAACCGGGATGCCAATCAGGAGATGATTTATCCTGAAGTCAGATCGCCTCCCTGTCAATGGCTGAAATCATACGAAAGATGAAAAAAAGTGTATCTTTGCAGTCCTGTTTTTTAAGGCAGGAAGTCGGGCGGATGTGGCGTAATTGGTAGCCGCGCAAGACTTAGGATCTTGTGCCTTCGGGCGTGGGGGTTCGAGTCCCTTCATCCGCACCCATTATTATCACGTACTAACAACAACAAATTTCATTCATGAATATTACGCGAGAGAACACAGGAGATCTGACTGCAACCGTTAGGATTGAGATTTTGAAACAGGATTATGAAGAGAAAGTAATCAAGCAGCTAAAGGATTTTCAGCACAAAGCAAATATCCCGGGATTCCGGCCGGGGAAAGTTCCCGTCGGATTGGTCCGTAAAATGTATGGAAAAGCAATTGTTGCCGATGAAGTAAACAAGATCATCTCCGATTCGCTGGCAAAATACATCCAGGATGAAAAGCTGGAGATTCTTGGGAACCCGCTTCCCAACGAAGAAAAGAACCATGATTATACGTTCGATACAGAACAGGATTTTGAGTTTTACTTTGACATGGGGATGGCACCTGAGATCGTGTTGAACCTTTCAGGGCTTCCTCCGGTCAGTCGTTATATGATCAACATTGATGGTACAATGCTGGATAGTTATATTACCGACATGCGCAAGCGTTATGGTAACAATATCCACCCTGAAACGACAGGGGAGGAGGATATGATCTCCGGTGAAATAATTGAAACAGGCGCGGATGGAGAAATTGTTGAGAACGGCACTAAGAAGAATGCGTTCATCAATATTTCCCAGTTAAAGAAAGAAGATGCCAAAAAGCATTTTTCAGGCCTGAAGAAAGAGGACAAAGTGATAATCACACATGATTTCTTTGAGAATCCGGAGGAAGAAGTAAAAGTTCTTGGGATCAAAGAAGAGGTTGCGAACATAGAAGACCTCTCTTTTGCGTTTACCGTGAATGACATCTACCATGTCGATCCAGCCAATCTCGATACTGAATTTTTCGGAAAAGTTTATCCCGGCAGGAATATTACTAATGAAGAAGAATTCCGCGAACAGGTCAAAAAAGATGCTTCTGCAAGCTTTTCCGGTGAAACGGATAAGCTGTTCTACCACCAAGTGACAGATACCTTGCTTCATGAGATCCCGATCCAACTGCCGGATCTGTTTTTAAAAAGGTGGTTGACCGAACACAAAGAAAGTACACTCACTCCGGAGGCGGTCGAACAACAATACGATTCTTTTACCGAATCGATGAAATGGCAACTGATCGAAAATAAACTGATCCGTGAGTATAACATCCGGGTGGAGGATACTGAAATCAGGAATTACATAAAAAGTTATTTCCTTCGCTCGATCCCGATGAATACTGAAGACCCTGAGGCCGAAAAACGGTTCGAATCCCTCGTCGATACGGTCATGAAGAATAACGAACAGGTTCAGAAGATCAACGATGAACTTTATACCGGCAGACTTATCGATGTGTTTAAGACCCACCTTCCAATTGAAGAAAAGGAGATCTCTTACGAGGAATTTATTACTTTAGCATCAGCGAAACACGATCATGAACATACTCATGAACCTGAACATCATCCTGGCGGTGATCACGACCACAATCATGATCATGATAACGATCATAGTCATAATCATGATCATAAACATGAACAATAAACATAAACATCAACATCATGGACGAATTCTCAAAATACGCAATTCAGCACCGGGGCATTAACAGCCTGACCCTGGAGAAGTACAAATCAATTTCATCCAATTACATTTCACCGACGATCATTGAAGAGCGTCAGTTGAACATCGCGACGATGGATGTGTTTTCCCGGCTTATGATGGACCGGATCATATTTCTCGGCGTTCCGATCGACGACTACGTAGCCAACATCATCCAGGCTCAATTGCTTTTCCTGGAATCCGTTGATTCAAGGAAAGATATTCAGATCTACCTTAATACACCCGGAGGTTCGGTTTATGCCGGGCTCGGGATCTACGATACCATGCAATACATCAATCCCGAGGTTGCCACAATCTGCACCGGGATGGCCGCTTCGATGGGCGCTATCCTGCTGTGTGCGGGTTACAAGGGAAAACGAACGGCTTTGCCGCATTCCCGGATCCTGATCCATCAGCCCATGGGAAATGCAGAAGGACAGGCCTCGGACATCGAGATCACCGCAAGGGAGATTCAGAAACTCAAGAAAGAACTTTATGAGATCATCGCCAAACATTCCGGTCAACCTTACAAGAAAATCCTGAAAGATGCCGATCGGGATTACTGGATGACTTCGGAGGAAGCCAAAACATACGGTATGATCGATGAGATCCTGGTTAAGAGTAAGACCGTTTAATTTTTCTGAGATGACAAAAACCGGTGAACGGTGTTCGTTCTGTGGGCGTGAGAAAAGGGATACCAACATCCTGATTGCAGGACTGAATGCCCATATCTGTGATTACTGTGTTATTCAGGCGCAGCAGATCATGGAGGAAGAACTCTCGACAAAGGGACAAAAACAGATGCCTGATTACACCCTTTTGAAGCCGGTGGAGATAAAGAAGCATCTTGACCAGTATGTAATTGGCCAGGAGGAAGCCAAGAAATTGCTGGCGGTGGCTGTTTATAATCATTACAAGCGGATCTTCCATGTGAAGAAAGCCAAGGAGGATGATGTGGAGATCGAAAAATCCAATATTATCCTTGTTGGAGAGACCGGTACCGGGAAGACACTTCTGGCACGTACCATTGCCCGGATGCTGAATGTTCCCTTCTGTATTGCCGATGCTACTGTTCTTACCGAAGCCGGTTATGTAGGGGAAGATGTGGAGAGTATTCTGTCCCGTTTGCTCCAGGTAGCCGATTACAATGTTGCTGCAGCAGAGCGGGGTATCGTTTTCATTGATGAGATCGATAAGATTGCACGGAAGAGTGACAATCCATCCATCACCCGGGATGTTTCCGGCGAAGGCGTTCAGCAGGCATTGTTAAAGCTGCTGGAAGGCACCGTGGTGAATGTTCCGCCCCAAGGAGGGCGAAAACACCCGGAACAGAAAATGATCCAGGTGAATACCACGAACATCCTGTTCATTACGGGCGGTGCATTCGATGGGATCGAAAAGAAAATCGGCGCCCGCTTGCAGACCAACCTGATTGGTTATACATCAAACCGTGAACGCGACCAGATCGACAAGGACAACCTGATGCAATATGTTTCTTCGGTTGACCTGAAAAGCTTTGGATTGATTCCCGAACTGGTCGGCAGGTTACCTATCGTTACGCACTTGCATGCATTGGATCGTGCGACCTTGCGTAGGATTCTCACCGAACCTAGAAATTCGTTAACACGTCAGTATATCAAATTATTTGAAATGGACGGGATCAAATTGAGTTTCGAAGAGGATGCCCTGGATTTCATTGTCGATAAATCGGTTGAATTCAAACTTGGTGCACGTGGGTTGAGGTCCATTATGGAAGCTGTAATGACAGATGCCATGTATGACCTTCCTTCGAAAAGCACTGTCAAATCGCTGAAACTCACCTTGCAATTCGTTAAGGAAAAATTCGGCCGGATGAATGTTGCCCGGTTAAAAGTTGCCTGACAATAAGCGGCTTCAGCCTTCGTTCTAATAGCGGTATCATTGTATTTTAAGCCTGATGAGAAAGTTGATGGTTCTCTGTTTCCTTTCATTCGGTATGGTGCCGAACCTTCTCGCTCAGGACACGCTCAGACACATGGTGGTTCCAGGGAAGATAATTGAGGGAGATACGGTACCCTATGTCGACCTGAAAACTGTGGTCATTTTTCCACAGCTGGATATAAAGGCCTGGTCAGATTTGATAGGATATGAAAGGCTTGTGATCAATATCAAGAAGGTGTATCCTTATGCCACCCTTGCAGCTGTTAAACTGACAGAATACAAACATGCACTTGATAGTATCCCGACCGAAAAAGGAAGGAAGAAATTTCTGAAAGCTGCCGAGAAAGACCTGGAAGCCCGGTTTGGCAATGAGATCAAGGACCTTAACTTTACAGAGGGAAAGTTGCTGATAAAACTGATTTACCGTCAAACAGGAAATTCTACTTTTGACATCGTGAAAGAATTGAGGGGAAGTTTCAACGCATTTATCTACCAGACCATTGCCCGGATTTTCGGGTATGACCTCCGGACGCAATACGATCCGGAAGGTAATGACAAGGCCATTGAGCATATTGTCCAGATGATAGAAGATGGATCCCTGCAATGATCTGTCCGGATGAAAAAGTAATTTTGCAGAAAAATACCGGTTTATTGAATGAAGTTATCCATTGTTATCGTAAATTATAACGTCAGGTATTTCCTTGAACAATGCCTCCATTCCACGTTGAAAGCCTGTGAAGGTATGGAAGTAGAGATCTTTGTGGTGGATAATAATTCTGTGGATGGTTCGGTGAAGATGGTCAGGGATAAATTTCCGGAAGTCCAGCTGATCGACAACAAGGACAACAAAGGATTTTCAAAAGCCAATAACCAGGCATTGCGCAAAGCAAGAGGGCAATACCTTCTTCTCCTGAACCCGGATACGCTTGTGGAAGATGACACCTTGCGGAAATCCATTCAATTCATGGATGAGCATCCGAATGCCGGTGGACTTGGCGTGAAGATGCTGGATGGCAAGGGGAAATTCCTGCCGGAATCAAAACGCGGATTACCGACTCCTACGGTCGCATTTTATAAGGTATTCGGATTTTCCGCACTCTTTCCCAGGTCAAAGATCTTTGGAAGATATCATCTCGGTTTCCTGGATAAAGATAAAATTCATTCGGTCGACATCCTCGCAGGCGCTTTTATGCTGCTCCGGAAAGAGGTCATTGACAAGATCGGGTACCTGGATGAGACCTTTTTTATGTATGGGGAAGACATTGACCTGAGCTACCGCATCACCCAGGCAGGGTATAAAAATTATTACTATCCCGAGGCGAGGATCATTCATTACAAAGGAGAGAGCACAAAGAAAAGCAGCCTGAATTATGTATTCATGTTTTACAATGCAATGATCATTTTCGCAAAAAAACATTATTCCTTGAAAAATGCACGCAGTTTCTCTTTCCTGATCAATTTCGCCATCTACTTTCGTGCATTTGTTTCTATCCTGATCCGGTTTTTTGCCAAGGTGTCACTTCCGCTGGCTGATACGTTCTTCCTTTATTCCGGGATTTATTTTATTAAAAATTATTGGGAAAAGGCCATTATTTTTCCTCAGGGAGGCCATTACCCGCCGGAGTTTCTCTGGATCGCCTTGCCGATATATGTCATCATCTGGTTATTATGTGTTTACCTCAGCGGCGGTTACGACAAGCCGATCCGGTTGGGCAAGCTCATCCAGGGAATGCTTGCCGGCACGATCATCATCCTGGTTCTTTACAGCCTTTTACCGGAACATTATCGTTTCTCGCGCGCACTCATCATTCTCGGAGCTGCATGGGGGATGGCCATCATGCTTTTGTTGCGTGTATCGCTTCACCTTCTCAATATAAAAAGCGCAAGGATCGGTTCGGAGAAGAATAAACGGTTCATTATCGTAGGTGAGAAGGAAGAAGCAGAACGGGTTTCCAGCCTGCTGGATAAAACATTTGTGCACCCTGCATTTGTTGGGCTTGTCAGTTACAAACACCACAAGCACAACGCTAACGGGTTCCTGGGTTACCTGGAACAGATCAAGGAGATCATCACGATTCATAAGATTAACGAAGTGATCTTTTGCGCCAAAGATGTTCCTGCCCAGGTAATCATCGATAAGATGTCGGAACTTAAGGACCAGCAGGTGGATTATAAGATTGCACCTCCTGAAAGTTTGTCTATCATCGGAAGCAATTCTATCAATACATCGGGCGATCTTTATGTGATCGATATCAATGCCATCACAAAAATGTCGAACCGCCGTAACAAGCGCCTCCTGGATATCATCGTCAGTCTCACCCTTCTGGTCTTTTATCCCATCGACCTTTTCTTTGTCAGGAAACCATTACGGTTATTATTTAACCTGTTGTCTGTTTTGTTTTCCAGGAAATCGCTGGTGGGATATACTACCCATAGTGAACCGGATGATCAGCGGCTGCCACAAATCCGGAAAGGGATCCTTACGCCCATCGATGCATTCATTGATAAAGATATCTCTCCTGAAGCCAGTATCAGGCTAAATATTATGTATGCCCGTGACTACAAACTCCGCAATGATCTCAAAATAATCATAAAAGGTTTCCGGGAGTTGGGGAAAAAGTAGACAAATTATTTTGAACCATTTTAAATAATAAATTCATTACCTTTGTCATGAAAGAGGAAAAGCAGTCAGGATTATGGCAAGATTTGAGATTGTGATGCCCAAACTGGGCGAAAGCATTATTGAAGCGACCATCACAAAATGGTTAAAAAAGGAAGGAGATTCGGTTAAAGAAGATGAATCCATCCTGGAGATCGCTACCGATAAGGTGGATTCAGAGATCCCATCAACGGTTGAAGGGATCCTGTTGCAGCGGCTTTTCAAAGAAGGAGATGTGGTCGCCATCGGTACCGTGATCGCTGTGATTGACCTTGGAGGTGAAGATATTCCTGCTATCGAAAAACCCAAAGCCGAAACGAAAGCTGCGTCTGCAGACCCAGTAAAGGAAAAACCGAAACCCTTTGTTGAAAAGGTTGCTTCAGAACCCATTCCTGAAGCAGTGAATGACAACATTCAACCCGGTTCCGATCGTTTTTATTCTCCCCTTGTAAAAAATATCGCAAAGCAGGAAAACATTTCCGCACAGGAGTTGGAACATATCTCCGGGACAGGCAGCGAAGGCCGTTTAACGAAACAAGATCTACTAAATTACATCGCGACGAGAGGCACGGCAACTCATCCAGCATCCAGCATCCAGCATCCAGCATCAGTCAATTTTACCGGAGAGGATGAGGTTATTGAGATGGATCGCATCCGTCAGCTGATCTCCAGCCACATGGTACGGTCGGTACAGACTTCGCCCCATGTTACCTCTTTTATTGAAGCCGATATGACGAAAATCGTGACCTGGCGGGATCAGCACAAGGATGGATTCTTTCAGCGGCAAGGACTGAAACTGACCTTCACGCCGGTTTTCATCGATGCCATTGCAAAGGCGGTCCGGGATTTTCCGCAGGTAAATGTCTCAGTTGACGGAACCAGGATCGTTTACCATAAAAATATCAATGTTGGGATGGCTGTTTCATTGCCCAACTTCAACCTCATCGTTCCGGTCATAAAAAATGCCGATCAGAAGAACCTGTTCGGGATCCTGCGTGATGTCAATGATCTTGCGGAAAGAGCCCGGGCTTCAAAGTTGAAGCCGGATGAGATCATGGGTGGAACCATCTCACTGACCAACCTCGGATCATTCGGGACCCTCGCCGGGACACCCATCATCAACCAGCCGCAAACCGCCATTATTGCCGTGGGGTCGATCAAAAAACGACCGGTTGTCGTGGAAACACCTTCAGGCGATGCCATCATGATCAGGCATATGATGATCCTTTCCATCACTTACGACCATCGTGTTATCGATGGTGCATTAGGAGGACAATTCTTAAATAGAATGGTTTCTTACCTTGAAAATTTCGATACTAACCAGAACCTCTGAAATGAACTTAAATTTAACCCGCCCACTTGCTTTCTTCGACCTTGAGACTACAGGAATCAAAGTATCCACCGACCGGATCGTTGAGATCTGCATTATTCGGGTGGCACCAGATGGCAGTACAAAAACCAAGACTTTACGGATCAACCCTGAGATGCATATTCCTGCGGAGGTGACTGCTATTCATGGCATTACTGATGAGGATGTGAAAGATGCACCTAAATTTTCGGAAGTGGCCCATGAGCTGTTGCAATTTTTGGATAACTGTGACCTGGCCGGTTTTAATTCCAATCATTTTGATATTCCGTTGCTGGCGGAAGAATTTTTCAGGGCGGGAATTGATTTTGACCTGAAGGGGCGACGCTTTGTCGATATCCAGAACATCTTTCACAAAATGGAACCCCGGAATCTCAAGGCAGCCTATAAATTCTATTGCGGGAAAGATCTTATAAATGCCCACAGCGCTGAAGCCGATACCATGGCTACCTACGAGGTCCTGCTGGCCCAGCTCAAACGTTACCAGGATGTGATAATCACCGACCGCAAAGGGAAAGTCTACAACCCGGTTGTGAATGACATCAAAGCGCTCAGTGAATTCTCAAATGCTTCACGGAATGTTGACCTGATCGGGCATATCGTTTACAATGAGAAAGACGTGGAAGTTTTTAATTTTGGCAAACACAAAGGAAAAGCAGTTGACCAGGTATTCCGGGATGAACCTTCCTATTACGACTGGATCATGAAGAGCGAATTTCCCTTGTCGACCAAAAAAGTGGTGACGGTGATCAAACTGAGGGGATTCAACAAGGATTCTGTAAAACTCGATCTTTTTTAATGTCCTATGAAAGTATTATGCATTGGCAGGAATTACAGGGAACACATTACGGAGCTGAACCACACTGTACCTTCCGAACCTGTCTTTTTCATGAAACCGGATACTTCCATTCTTACGAGGAACCGGCCTTTTTTTCTACCGGATTACGGTTCAGCCATCCATTATGAAGTTGAACTGGTGCTTCACATCTGCAAAGTGGGAAAGAACATCCAGAAGCGGTTTGCTTCCTCCTATTTTGATTCCGTCGGCATTGGGTTGGATTTCACTGCCCGCGACATTCAAACTAAATGCAAGGAAAAAGGGCTTCCCTGGCTTGTTGCCAAGGGATTCGACAATGCCGCTCCCCTCGGAAAATTTATCGAAAAATCAGGGTTAAGGGATGTTCACGATATCCATTTTCATCTTGAAAAGAATGGCATCACCGTTCAGAAAGCAAGTTCATCCATGATGATTTTTACTTTCGAAGACATCATCTCATACCTGTCAAAATACATTACCCTGAAAACCGGCGACCTGATCTTCACCGGAACTCCTTCCGGAGTTGGCCCGGTGAAAATCGGCGACCGGCTCGAGGCATTCATTGAAGGAGAGAAACTGCTGGGATGTTCCGTAAAGTGATTTTTAATTATGAATTATGATCCACCTCATACCTAATACCTAAGCCCAAATACCCAATACTCACACATCCAGCATCCAGCATCCAGCATCCAGCATCCAGTTTCTTACCTAATTCCTAATACCCAATACCTAATACCTTTTTTTACTAATTTTGCACTTCCAAACGAAACTAAAATGGAGCTTGCCCCCAAATATGACCCGTCGATCGTTGAAGACAAATGGTATACTTTCTGGATGAAAAACGGTTTCTTTCATTCCGATCCGGATGAAAGAGAACCATATACCATCGTTATACCTCCTCCCAACGTTACCGGTGTCCTTCACATGGGGCATATGCTAAACAATACTATCCAGGATATCCTGGTGAGGCATGCACGCATGCAGGGAAAGAATGCCGAATGGCTTCCAGGAACTGATCATGCATCCATCGCCACCGAAGCGAAGGTAGTAGCAAAACTGAGGGAACAAGGCATTGATAAAACTTCCATCACCCGGGAGGAGTTCATGAAACATGCCTGGGACTGGAAAGAAAAGCACGGTGGGATCATCCTGGAACAATTGAAGAAACTAGGCGCTTCCTGCGACTGGGACCGCACACGGTTCACGATGGACGAAGCCCTTTATGATTCCGTGATCACCGTCTTTATTGATCTTTATAATAAAGGATTGATCTACCGCGGTGTCAGGATGGTGAACTGGGATCCGAAAGCACTCACTGCCCTGTCGGATGAAGAGGTGATCTACAAGGAAGTAAATTCAAAATTGTACTATGTAAGATACAGGGTTGAAGGAACCGAAGACGAATGGCTGACCATCGCCACCACGCGCCCTGAAACCATACTTGGCGATACTGCGATCTGCGTCCATCCTGAGGATGAGCGTTACCGTCACCTGAAAGGGAAGAAGATCCTTGTTCCCCTCATCAACCGGTCCATTCCCGTGATTTACGATGAATATGTGGACCGGGAATTTGGTACAGGCGCCCTGAAGGTCACCCCGGCACATGACATAAACGACTACAACCTCGGGATCAAATACAAGCTCCCGGTGATCGATACCTTCAATGCCGACGGGACCATGAGCGAAGCGGCACTGCTGTACATCGGTGAAGACCGTTTTGTAGTGCGGAAGAAGATCACTCAAGCCCTGAAGGAAAACGGGCACATCATCAAGATCGAAGAATACACCAACAAGGTGGGTTATTCGGAACGTACCGATGAAGTAATCGAGCCGAGGATCTCCCAACAATGGTTCATGCGGATGAAAGAGATATCGAAACCGGCGCTGGAACTGGTGGAGAATGATACTATCCGGTTTTATCCCGCAAAATACATGAACATGTACCGCCACTGGATGGAGAATGTCACCGACTGGTGCATCTCGAGGCAACTCTGGTGGGGACAAAGGATCCCGGCATATTATTTACCCGATGGAAAAATCATTGTTGCAAAATGCAAGGAAGAGGCCCTGGCACTAGCGAATGACGAATTACGAAATACGAATTACAAAGTAACTGAAAATGACCTGATTCAGGATGAAGATGTCTTGGATACCTGGTTCTCGTCCTGGCTCTGGCCGATTTCTGTATTTGACGGGATCCGCCATCCTGAAAATAATGATATAACTTATTATTATCCGACGTCCGTGCTTGTCACAGCCCCTGATATCATCTTTTTCTGGGTGGCAAGGATGATCATGGCCGGCTGGGAATACCGGAAACAAATTCCGTTCAAAGATGTGTATTTCACCGGCATGGTCAGGGATAAGCAAGGGAGGAAGATGTCGAAATCGTTAGGTAATTCACCGGAACCACTGGAGCTGATCCGCGTAAACGGGGCGGATGCCGTACGTGTGGGAATGTTGCTTTGTTCGCCGGCAGGAAATGATCTCCTTTTCGATGAAAACCTGATTGAGCAGGGGAGGAATTTCAGCAACAAAATCTGGAATGCATTGCGGCTGATAAAAGGGTGGCAGGTTAACGAAAACCTGGAACAACCGGAAACTAATAAAGTATCGATCCGCTGGTTCAATGCAATTCTTTCGGAAGCCATCATCATCCTGGAAGATCTGTTTGAAAAATACCGCCTCTCGGAAGCCCTGATGACCATCTATAAACTGATATGGGATGATTTCTGTTCCTGGTATCTCGAGATGATCAAACCTGCTTACCAGCAGACCATCGACAAGGAAACCTACGAAACCACCATCAGTCTCCTGGAGAAACTGGTCTGCATCCTGCATCCTTTTATGCCCTTCATTACTGAAGAAGTCTGGCATCACATCCGGAAACGAAAAAGTGATGATACAATCATGTATGAGCTATTACCTGAAGCTATGACCCGGGAACCTGAACTGATCTCGAAGTTTGCCTTTGCTGAAGATGTGATCACGGGGATCCGGACGGTTCGTAAAGAAAAGAACATCCCTTTCAAAGATCCCATCCTGCTCTTCATTAAAAAAAATTATAACGAACAACCTGATACCACCCTTGATGGTGTTGTATCAAAACTCTGCAACATCGGTGAATTAGGTTATACAGACGAAAAAATTCCGGATTCCATTTCATTTATCATCCGGAATACCGAGTTCTACATCCCGATCACACAGAATATCGATATCGGTGCGGAGATCGCAAAACTGGAAGAAGAGTTGAACTATACCAGGGGATTTTTACGGTCCGTGGAAACAAAGCTGGGAAATGAAAAGTTTGTCGGTGGAGCCCCGGAGAAAGTCGTTGAAGCAGAACGGAAAAAGAAATCCGACTCCGTAGAACGGATCCATGTTTTGGAAGAGCAGATCCGGGGATTGAAAGGCGGGAAATAAATCAGCCTTATCGTATCACGATGAACTTCTTCAACGTGTATGAATGGGAATCAGAATATTGTAGAATATAAATCCCTGAGGGAAAACTGCTGACATCGATAATATCCCCGCCAAAATGATCTACCAGGAAACAAATCTTTCCAAATCCATTATAAATCATAATATCCCCTTCAGAATTAATATTTTTCCTGCTGATCATTATTTTATCGCTTGCAGGATTTGGTGAAAGGGAAATCAATGCAGGATCCGCCTGCTCGTTGATGCCTTCGCAAATATCGGAAATCACATCGATATCATCCAACATCCAGCCTTCTTTATTGGTCTGGACCGTGTCACTGGAGAATACAAACCGCAAATAAACCGGGGATGGGATTTGAGGTTCATAGCACCAGTAGATTCCATCCCACCTCCAGCCATCCGACTGCCCATAATTGGATACCGATCTTCCTGTATATGCAGCATTTCCGTTTGCGATCACCGGATTGGTCATCTGATCAGGATTGTAATAAAAATGGATATAGGGATCATTGGCAATGTTTGTCCAGGTAGTACCTCCGTCATAGGAGACCTCAATATAGCCTCCATCGTGCAACGAATCCGTATCAAATTTGTGAAGAAAATTTATCGATTCCCGCATGTAATAAACAGCATTGGAGTCGGATACCTTCAGGATAAATGCTGAGAAATTTAAAGGTGGATAAGGATGGACCAGGTCGGTCACGATGGCATTGGGCACTGAATAGGCGCTGTCGAAAAAAACTTTTTGCGGCGTCCCGATCTGCCATATATTCCCGGGTAAGGTGTTATCGATCCTCAGCAATGAATCCGGAGATTCAAAGCTGATTAATTCATTGATGAACTGTGCATGCAAGCTGTAGCTGAAGAACATCATTCCGAAAACAATTATATATTTTTTCATATTGATGGTGTTAAAACATTATTTCCAGTCAGTTATCGGATCACAATCTTTCCGTATGAACCCATTACTGTTTCAGTTCAATTGATTCTTGTCGAGTGACCACTCAACTTTTTGATTTTTAGGCAGCCTCTTAATAAAAGTATGACACTAAAATACATTTATTTTATATCTCTTGCACATACAGCATGTATTTTTTCTCTGCGACGGACATTTCAGGCTGGATTGCAAAAACCTCCTTCTTTGATTTTACGGCAATGGATTGCCTGATATTTAAGGATAGTTATTTTTTGAAAATCAAATGTGTGAAATTATTGATAATCTTGAGGATAATTTATTTCCTTCATCTGTCCCTGAGATCCATCATCGGCTTTTCATAATATTTGTACAGAAGGGTGGAAAAGATGAGTACGATACTCCAGTAAACACCGTATAAAGCCCAGGCAGTGAGAGGATCACGGGGAGGGAAGTTGGCGTAGAGTACTTCGGAAATAACAGCAAGGTTCAGCAGGTACATGGAATAAGAGATCAGGCTGATATGGGTGAAAAACCTGACCAGGAACTTCGGGCCTTTGCGGATACTTTCGAATTTGGGCAATAAAAGAAAACAGCAGAAACTTTCGATAAAGATCCGGAAGACTTTTGTGAAAAACAGATTCGGCGGCCAATGAATGTAAATAATGATATAACAGGCAACAATGCCGATGATAAAGCTGATATTCCTTGATCTATGCCAGAAGACAGGATACCAATGGCGAATGAAAGCAGCCAGGATACCCAGGGCAATGCTGTCGAGGCGGTAGATCACCACTTTTTGTATCTGGTTCACGAGGTTAAACTCATTTACTGTAAACCGGGAAGCAATGAAAATCCTTAATAATAAAGGCACAAACAACAGAACAAGGATCGCACTCAGAAAGATGTATTTCTTTTGTACTTTGAAGATTTTCAACAGCAGGAAAATGATTCCAAGCAGCAGCGGGAATAGGAGATAAAACCATTCTTCGATGCTAAGGCTCCATGATTCCCAGAAGAAATCCGTGAAGGGCCCTGAAAAATTCTGCAGGAAGAAAAAGAATTTCCAGTTGAAATGGGAGAAACGTTCAGGAATGATCCCAAAATAAACAATAAAAATATTGATCAGAAGCACCAGGTAATAGTTGGGGAGAGTTCTGAACCAGCGACGGATCCAAAATCTGCCCATCGTTTTTATTCCAAAGGAATCCGACTTCTCAAATATCCTGATCAACATCCCGCCAATCAGAAAACCGCTCAACACGAAAAACAGCTCAACCCCATTGATCAGCTTGACCCAGGGAAAGGTTGTATTGGCTTTTTCGAGCATCAGCCCATGCTCAAGAACCACGAAAATTATGGCAAGTGCCCGCATGATGTCGAGCCCGTATACCCGGTTTTCGTAATCGGGATGCAGGAGAAAAATGTTCTGCAGCTTACGGGTAAAGTGAAAAACAAACCTCATTAAATGGGATCATCAATTGCAAAAATAAGTAAACAAACGGAATGACCGGGAATCTTTGAAACAGGATCAGATATGAATACCAGGCAATTCAATCCTTTGATGGCATGATCACCATCTTCTTAGTTGCTTTATACTTTCCGGCGGTCATACGATAAAAATATGCTCCAGGGCGAAGTTCCGAACAATCAAGGGTGAAAATAAATCTTCCGGCCGGCTTGTATTCACTGAAAGGAACAGAAATGAATTTTCCTGAGATATCAAAAATTTCCAGCCTGACGTGCATGGGAACCTGAAGAATATATGGGATGTCTGTTTTTTTGGCGGCAGGGTTGGGAACATTTTGAGACAGGATAAAAGGAATTGCATTACCGGCAATCTCAATAATCCCGAGTCTGGTTGATCCTTCTTTGAGCATGATATTGGTATCAGGGTCAAAAACCAGCCGAACGGGTTGCTTCCTGAAAGTAAAAGAGAACAATTGGTTGTTGATGGTATTCATCACCCGGACAAGTGTGTCGGAGCTGTCGGCGAATACGATCTTCAGGGGAAGAATCATACGGAAAAAGGATGGATCTGTCTGGATTTGCTTTGTTAGAAAGCGAAGGGTACATGAATCGGCTCCATTTTGCAGGAGATCATAGGTGTTCTGATAATATGGGTGATTTGGCCGAAAGACCCAATCGTGGAAAAACCAGTCGTAATTCGCTCCGGTTATGTTGTTGGTTATTCTCATCAGATCGCCTATGGTTGCCGAATTGTAACGAAGTGTCGTATCCCTGATATAAGTTTTCAGAACACTGAAAAACAATGAATCTCCAAGAATATACCTCAATTGGTGGACCATGCAAGCACCTTTTTCATAAGTAATGTAGGTGTTGAAAAGGCTGTCGAAGGAAGGGGTTCGCTTTGCCCATGCAGAATCTGCTATAGCAAACCCGGGATTGTTGGCGAGGTATGGTTTCGCATACATGTTGATGAGAAAGGATTTATACGATGCATATCCCTGGTTATGTTCCTGCCAGTAAAGGTCCGTCCAGGTAGCAAACCCTTCGTTCAGCCAGATATCCGACCAGGTGGCGCAGGTAACCAGGTCGCCGAACCACATGTGTGCATATTCATGGGCAGCGAGCGATTCGCGCCAGCAGGTGGAACAAAGGCTGATCAGAGTCTGGTTTTCCATTCCGCCACCATAAAAGAGTTCGTTCATGCTCGCAAACCCCGCTTTCTGGAAAGGATATTCGCAAAAGGCCTGCGAATAAAAGTCGGTCAGGGGGAGGATGATATTGACAACCGGATCGGGATCTTCACCTGGGCGATAATAGAACCGGATCGGTATGCTGTCCAAAGGATTGGATAACTTATGCCAGTAAAGTATTTTCAGGAAGTAATTGTCTGAAGCTGCGATCACCACAAGATAAGTGGCCAGCGGATCAGCGCTGACCCAGTGGTAATAAAGAGTATCGCCATGGATCGTAGAGTCAGCCAGGATCCCGTTTGATCCCAGTGTGATATTGACAGGTGTTTTGGCCGTAAGGTCGAAGGGTGCCTTGTCGGAGGGAACATCATGGCAGGGAAACCAGAACCGTGCCCGTTCCGGTTCACAATTCGTGAAAACCATACCGTTTCCTGCAAAGAATCCTCCATCGTCCACATCCAGATGTTGGTAATAAATTTTAATGTCGAAGGTCTCACCAGGATCATAATAGCGGTCAAGATCCACGTTCAGAAAGTTATTTGCATGAGAGAAAGAAACTCCGTCAAGGGAAACGGAATCAATCCGGAGGGAGGAAGTATCTGCGTTCAGTTTGACCGAATGAAGGGTCGAATCTGCTTTAACTGAAATGACCAGGGATGCTGTGAAATCATTTGGATAAGGAATTGCGAAGCAATGATAAAGGTCGATGTTCATTTTATAATTGAGGATGTGATATGGGAAAGCCGGACCCGACCCGGGTTCCCGCGCTTGCAGCACTGTACTAAACCAGATAAACAAAAAGAGAAATTTTAGTCTCATAAATTTCGCTATTTCGCTATTTTCAATGGATGGGCTTCCGTCGTGAATACAATTTTTTTTAGATCCAGCGTGCTCTCTGGTGCGAAGATCAGGTAAGCATACTTGAGGGTTTCTGCAAGGAAAAAACTTTCCATCGAGTCTTCCAATTCCATTGTTCGGATATCTTTGACGGCTGCAAATCCATCGGTAGTTTTGCATTTGGAGAGGATATCATCGGTCATGCGCTTGGCCATCCGCAGGTATTGCTCATCTTTCGTGGCACGGTAAAGGTAAAAGCAGCTTTCCAGGTTTTCCGGGCGTAGGGCATAGCCCGGTGATGTAATGGAATCGTTGCGGAAGTTGAATTCTTCGGGTTCAAGATGAAATTTTGCCCACATATAAGTATTTCCCTGCTGGATGTTTTGTGCCAGGGTAAGATTCCCCGAAAGCGTCAATATTCCTGCATAAAATGCATCCAGCGCACCGTAAAGAGGCTGCTGTTCCCGGCCGGTATTCATATCAACCCGTGTGAAAAACGCGCCTTTTGCCGTTTTTACATATAGGTACTTAATGATAGCATCATTTGAAACTTCCCATGCGGCTTTACAATCCTGGTCGCCGAAAAGCAACCATGACTTGTAAAGGTATTCATAGTAAGAGTCGATTCTGGCGCCTATCTGGCTTTCGGCGTTTACCCAATTTCCAGTATTCACATCGATAATGGTACCTACCAGCCCGATCTTGCTACGCCGCTTAAAAACTTCGAACGATGCTTTTTTTGCTGTTTTATAATAAACGGAATCACCGGTATATTGGGTCAGTTTTCCGAATTCCAGGAGGTAAGTGCCGATCTCAGCCGGATTGCTGAGCGGATCCCGAGTTTTTCCTGTTTGCAGGTTGACATACCTGAAAGGCATTCCTGTGGGCGAATTGAATGCCGGAAGTAGCCGTTTCCCAAGATCCTTGGCCAGGTTAAGGAAGCGGGGATCCCCATCGAGCTCGTAGGAGGAAATGAGTCCTCCAAGAAACCGGATCGAAACCTCGAAAAGCTGAACATCCATGTTTTTGTTGAAGCTGAGACCCTCAAAGATTATGGCCTTTGCCTCATCTGCCTCATGTTTCATCTTCAACAGATAAAAAGTATCAAAGGCATCAACTGGCGTCATCAGCAGGCTGGAAGAATACCAGTTTTGTCCTTTTTTACTGATCGGCATCAGGGCATCATAACCGCTTGCGTCATGTATGTATCCTTTCCAGGCATGGCGGCAGGCATCTATTATGATATCGCATTGCAGCTTTTTCGCTGCATCGCTGAGATACTGGGCCGGTAAGACTGCCGGAACCTGGAAAAGGAATCCTGTTAAGATAATGAGCAGTGTTATTTTACGCATAATATCATGGATTTCTAAAGAATCCACTAAATTACACTTACTTTAAGTCCCCGCAAACAACTTCCCATACTTTCTGAACTTTAGTCGCGATGCTCATCGTGGCCATGACGCTCATTGTGGCTATGGCGCTCATGCATACCTCCACGACTACCATGTCCCGGACCAGGAACAATACAAGAGGACAGGAGAGTTATCAATAATAACATAAAAATAACAAGGATAGATTTTAATAATTTACCTGTTCCTGCCTTTATTGGAGTTTCTTCATTATGGCTTTTCTCAACCTGAAAATTTTTTTTTGACGTTTTCATTTCATTGAATTTTTAATTGTGGATGAATTGCACAGTGCAAAGGTGCGGTCATTATACCGGAAATCGTTACATAGTTGCAGGAAAGAGTTACATCATTCACACATTATTGTTTGCAGAATGCTGCTAAAGCTGTCAATTCATCCTGCCTTCGATATCAATCATTAAATCTTTTTCATGGTTTCTTTGGAATATTGTGACAGGGATATTTTATATTTGTTCTGATTATTCTAAAACAGAAATAAACACTCCAATGTCTGACATTCCTGTTACTTCATCCTCTGATCTGCAGCCAAAATTTCTTAATGAATATGAAAAATTAACCTCCCGCCATTATAAGATATTGGCCATGAGCTGGGCCGGTTGGGTCTTTGATTTTTATGACCTGATCCTGTTTACATTTTTACTGATTCCCATTTCCAGAGAATATCATTTTACGAACCTGGAGATGTCATATGTTCTTGGTGCAACCCTTGCAGCAACAGCAATCGGGGGTGTGGTCTTCGGGATTCTATCGGATCGTTTCGGTCGTAAACCCACGCTACAATTGACGATCCTGACCTATTCCATCGGTACATTATTATCAGGACTGGCTGGCAGTTTTTGGTTACTGATGGTATTCCGGGTTCTTACCGGGCTGGGAGTCGGAGGCGAATGGGGAACCGGACAGACTTATATCGGTGAAACGTTCCCTGCAAAGGTGCGCGGACGTTATTGCGCCATGATGCAAACCGGCGCACCGCTCGGAATTGCCCTTGCCTCAATCGTGGGAGGTCTGATTTCACCGGTCATCGGTTGGAGAGCCTGTTTCTTTATTTCTGTTCTTCCTGCCATTCTGGTACTGTTTATCCGAAGGTCTTTACCTGAATCTGACCTCTGGCTGTACCGGAAAAAGATCATTAAATCCGGAGTCGCCCGGCTTCATGAAAAAGGCAATACCGGTTTTCGGCAATTTTTGGAACTCTTTTCAACGACAAACCGGAAATACTTCATTCTCGGACTGGTGTTGGCGATCTTTGATATGTCGGCATATTGGCTGACTTACTCATGGATGCCCGGCTACCTTCATACACAAAGGAATTTTACACTTACGAAATCAGCCTACTGGATCCTGGTCACACAAACGGGGGGATTTCTCGGATACCTTATTTTTGGGTTCGTGGCTGACCGGCTGGGACGACGTCCGGCTTATAGTATTTATTCGGTTATCATGGCACTTGGCCTGGTCATGGTGACCATCTTCTGGGATTATATTGTGGAGTATCCTTTCATCATCCTTGCCTTCATGTTTATGGTTGGATTTGGTACAGGCATGTTCGGTGGATTCGGCTCACTGTTTTCAGAACTTTTTCCGACATCCATTCGCAGCACAGCTATGGGATCTGCTTTCAACCTTGCAAGAGGGATCCAATTCTTCACTCCGGTCATCATTTCCATTATCGCAATAAGATATGGACTCGGTGGAGGAATCTCGCTGGCTGCTCTGTTTGCCTTACTGACCGGAGCCTGGATCTGGACCTTCCCCGAAACCAGGGGAAGGAAGTTATTTGCAGGAGATTGACGCAGCTTCTTCGACGTTTCCAACCTGTCTGTCTGTCCGCCTGTCCAACTTGTTTTTGTACCTTTGTTTCTCTATATCCTGAATATGAATGTAACAATAGATCCTCATTCCGGGTTTTGTTTTGGCGTTGTTTACGCCATTGAAATCGCCGAACGGGAACTGGCAAAGAGTGATAAACTCTATTGCCTGGGTGACATTGTTCACAATAACATGGAGGTAAAAAGGCTGAAGGATATGGGCCTTATTATCATTGAACACGATGAACTCGACCGGCTGAGCAATTGCAAAGTCCTGATCCGCGCTCATGGTGAGCCTCCCGAAACATATCGTATCGCATTGAAGAACAACCTTGAGCTGATCGATGCATCTTGTCCCATCGTGCTAAACCTTCAGAATGAGATCCGTTATGGATTTGAGGAGATGCAGGATAAAGGCGGCCAGATCTTGATCTATGGAAAAGAAGGCCATGCAGAGGTGAACGGGTTACGGGGGCAGACACTGGGGAAAGCCATTGTAATCGCAACTGAGGATGACCTTGACAAGATCGATTTCAGCAGGCCGGTCCACCTGTATGCCCAGACAACTAAGAGTGTCAGCGGCTTCCGGTCGATCGTTGAAAAAATCCGGCAAAAAATGGAAGCGGTGACTCCCGGAGGAAAAATCGATTTTCGCTGGAATGACACGATCTGCCGGCAGGTATCCAACCGTTCCGGGAAACTGCAGGAGTTTGCCGTGAAATTTGAAGTGGTGATCTTCGTCAGTGGAAAGAAAAGCTCAAACGGGATGATCCTTTTCCAGGTTTGTAAAGATATGAATCCCAATACGTACCTTGTATCGGGAAAGGAAGACCTCCGCAGTGAATGGTTCTCCGGTATCGGCAATGTCGGCATTTGCGGTGCAACCTCCACCCCGATGTGGCTGATGGAGGAAGTTGCAGCCGAAATCCGTACCATTAATGTTTGACTATGTACCTGAAAAAACTTTCGTTAACGAACTTTAAGAATTATTCACAGGCTGATTACCAGTTCTCGGATAAGATCAACTGTTTTGTCGGGAACAACGGGGTAGGGAAGACCAACCTGATGGATGCCATTCATTATCTTTCATTCTGCAAGAGTTACTTCAACCCGATCGACAGCCAGAATATCCGCCACCAGGAAGATTATTTCACCATTCACGGGACTTGCATCCGCAATGACAATTCAACCGACCATATTCAATGTATCCAGAAAAGGAACCACCGTAAGAAATTTCTCCTGAACACAAAAGAATATGAGCGGCTGGCAGATCACATCGGGCAGTTTCCGCTGGTGATGATCTCTCCTTATGACCGTGACCTGATCAATGAAGGCAGCGAGATCCGCCGAAAGTATATCGACAGCGTAATCTCGCAATTTGATAAATTTTATCTCGACGACCTGATCAATTATCATAAGGCTCTGTTTCAGCGGAATGCTTTGCTGAAAGCCTTTTCAGAGAAACATTATTACGAATCCGGTGAACTTGAGATCTGGGATGAACAGTTGATCCGGTTGGGAACAGGCATTTATGAAAAACGGAAGGATTTCCTCGGACGGTTCATTCCCATCTTTTGTCATTATTTCAGTTTTATCAGCTGTGCCGAAGAATCAGTTGATATTCGTTATATGTCGCAACTGAATGAGGGCGGATTCAGCGCCCTGCTGGCAGAGGCCGTCGCCCTTGACCGTTCTGCGCAATTCTCCACCGTCGGAATTCACAAAGATGACCTGGAATTCATGATCTCGGGGTATCCTATCAAACGCTTTGGATCGCAGGGGCAGCAAAAATCGTTTGTAATCGCGATCAAACTGGCGCAGTTCGATTACATGAAAGGTATTAAAGGTTACAAGCCGGTTTTGCTCCTGGACGATGTGTTTGACAAACTCGACGACCTCCGCGTGCAGCAGTTGATCAGCCTGGTCAGTGAGAACAATTTCGGACAAGTATTCATAACCGACACGTCGGAAGACCGCATCCGGAAGATCTTTGACAGCATGGATATCGATCATAAAATATTCAAAATTTCCGCTACAGGCCCGGTTTGAATGTTGTACCTTTGACTGCCAACAATCAACCATGCCACGATCAAACGACCAGTCACTGGGGGACGCTATCCGTGAATTTCTGCATTCTTATCATCTTGAAGACAAGCTGAATGAAACAAAAGTGATTCAGTCGTGGGGAAAGATCGTAGGGCCGATGGTAGAAAAGCATACCCATGGATTGTATATCCGGAACCGGATCCTTTTTGTGAAGGTCGATTCGGCTGCCTTGCGGCAGGAATTATCTTTTTCCCGGTCTAATATCGTCGGCGCACTGAATGATGAAGTAAAAGCAAACGTAATAGATGATATCGTATTCAAGTAAATGAAGCAAAAAAAGATTATTTTCCGGGATACAGAGATCGTCGAGTTTTGTCGTGCTACCTTAGACACCAATAAGATCCATGATCCATTATTTATGGCAAAACTGGGTAAGCACGTCATCGTTCCGGGCATGTTTGCGTTGGCAAAAACAGTCAACCTTTCTGCCGGTTTCCTGAAGAATTATGCCAACTCACTGAATGTTTTATTCAATTCTCTGTTAAGTTGCGGAGATTTTGTTACCCTCTGCACTTCCTCATCAGACGGCAATCCATACGAGATCAGACTTTCGGCCGTCAATTGCAAGGACACGCTGTCCTCAAATGACGAATATACGCGACTGTCGGTTAAAGAAACCAGGTTCAATACACATCATAAAGGCATTCTTCGCAGGTTGAAGGTAAAACCGGAACAGGTGGGGAAATTCAGTCTGCTTATCGGGGCTGAAGACAAGGATGTGGCCCATTTCCTCTTCGCGGTTTCCTATGCTTCCCATGCCTTGCTCAGGAGCATTAATCAGCCGGAGACCGAAATTGAGAAAGAGATCGATGAAACGATCAGCAAAAATATCCGAATTTCACCCTTCTATCATACCCTTGATATCCGTATTCCAACTCCCTTCCCGGTATTCGACCCGGTTGGAGAGCTGGATTATTTCATTCATTTCGAGCGGGAGAAACTTTGCAAACTTTATGGAGCTTATGTGCGATGCGAACATCATGGAAAGCTGATCTTCCAGGCCCATTATGAACTTGTGGGCATTGCCGACCGTGTCATTCTCAGGATGGCAAAAACGATCAAGTGCCATCATCTGGCCTGACCTTATTCAGCAGTATTTCCTGATTAATTATTTCTTTTATTTCTCTGCCGGGAATCCAACCGATTGCGCAAGGATGATGTGCTGGTCCGGTCTTAATTTCATGGCCTTGCCGAGAACATCTTTGTCGATCCAAGCCCGCACGCCCGTAGCCAGACCTTCCGAAGCGCAGAATAGGTATACGTTTTCACTGATAAATGAAGCATCCGCCATGGCATATCCCTCTTTGGTCTTTTCATCGGACTTGGCCATCTTCGAATAATCAGCAACATAAACAAGTGTCAAAGGAGCTGTCTTTACGAAATCCTGTTTCCCTGTTTTGTCGCGGATATCTTCTTTCAGTATTTCCGAAAGGTTATGTTTTTCGGGGTTATAAAGGAATAATCCCTTTGCCATGGAAATATAAACATCGACTTCCTGGTTATTCATAGCAGAGGGCGCCGTCCTCTTTTTTTCATCTGGCCGGTTGATACCACAGGCAGCCCAAAGCAGGTTCGACAATTGCTGGGCAGAAATGTCTTTGTTTGCGAATTCACGGCTGGTTTTACGGTTTTTCAGGGCTTTCATCAATGGCATCCCGCCATCGGTTTGGGGTGGAAGTAAAAGGGTCACGTTCTGTGCGATCAGGCTGTCCGGGAAAATGGTTGCACTCATAAAGAGGATTGTTGTAAGGAAACTGTAAATGATCTTTTTCATATGATAAGGGTTTTAAGGAACCAGAAACGAATGTATCAGAACAATTTGCTTCTTTTCACTAAGTAAGGAAGCAGGACATGTTCAAAACCGGCGTTGATATCTGCTTCCACGAAATCAATATGGTACTGTGCGCAACGGAGTTTAAGTTCGGTCTTATACCTGCCGATAGTTTCAGTATATTGTTCCCTTACCTTAGCCGGAAATACTTTCAGGTCTTCCCCGCTTTCAAGGTCGATAAAACGGTATGGACGATTTTCGAAATCGAAATCGAGTTCTTTCTTTTTATCGGTAACATGAAATAAAACGACTTCGTGTTTGTTGTGTTTCAGGTGTTGAAGGGAAGAAAATAATTCTTCCGTCCGGGCATTGCTTTCCATCATGTCGCTGAAGATGATCACCAGCGAACGTTTATGAATCTGTTCAGCTAGTTGGTGAAGTGCCTCTGCAGCTGCAGTTTTTTTATGCTGATCTGGGGAGATAGGGTTCAGCATCCGTTCCAGTTCCCCGTAAAGATATTTGTGATGGACTGAGCTTGATTTCGCCAGGGTATGAAGTTCTATGGTGTCTGAAAATATGCTGATGCCGGCTGCATCCCGCTGTTTGCGAAAGAGATAGATCAACGCGGCAGCAACATAGATCGAAAAGGTGATCTTATTTGGATGATCGATGGAGGGTTTTTCAATGACAGGGTAATACATCGAAGAGGAATTGTCGATGAGGATCTGGCAACGGAGGTTCGTTTCCTCTTCGTATCGCTTTGAATATAACCGGTCGGTGCGTCCATAAAGTTTCCAGTCGATATTCTTTACTGATTCTCCCACATTGTACTGCCGGTGCTCGGCAAATTCAACAGAAAAGCCATGAAACGGACTCTTGTGAAGTCCGGTGATAAATCCTTCAACAACCTGCCTCGCGATGAATTCGAGCGAACCAAATGACTGAATCCTGGATTGTTCTATGCTTCCTGGCATTTTACTTGGTGTTTTGCAAGAAGAACGATGTTTCTTGAATCCTGCTATCTCATAAAAGAAATCTTGTCAGATGTACTTCTCCACCAAATTCTTATAAGTTGACTTGGGTACTACACCAACCTGTTTGTCGACTACTTCCCCGTTCTTGATAAAGAGAACGGTTGGGATATTCCTGACTTTGTATTTCATTGTAACCTGTGGATTCTCATCAACATTTACTTCGCCGGTTATGATACGGACATCATATTCATCAGCCAGTTCATGGATGATAGGGGAAACCATACGGCAGGGACCGCACCATTCGGCTGAAAAGTCAATTACAGCCAATTTATCCGAGTGGATAACCTGTTCCTCAAAAGTGGCATCTGTGAGCGTGCGAAACATAATTCTTTGGTTTTATTTTTTTATACAAATGTTCAGTATCTGAAGGCTGAAGTTGGATATCTGAGATCTGACCTCCGATATCTGATAGCTCTTCGGCACAAAGATACGATTAATAGTTTTGTGATCAATTGATTTTAAAGCTGAATTCCGTAGCCTCAGCCAATCCCCGGGAGAACTCTTTTGCTTCAACACGGAATTTTTTTGAAGGAAGCTCAACGCTGAGTTTTTCTTCTTCATCCTTCACCTGGATTCGCAGCAGGTTTTTTCCTTTATGCTTCTTGGCCAGGGAATGAAGGAAACCAATATTTTCCTTTGTCACATCTTGCAGGGACAGGGTCACCGTGATGCTTTTGGCGAACTTCTCAAATACTTCCTGGAGCAGTGTTACAGAAATTACCCGTAGGTTCATTTGATCGGGAGCATTGTATCTGGACTCCACCTTGGCTTTGATGTATACGAAAGAATCGATCTCGAGAAAATGTTTCACCTTCAGGAATTCTTCGGAAAACAACATAATCTGGATGGAATCAAAATAGTCTTCCACCATAAAAGAGCCAAAAGGTTTACCGGTTTTGCCTGTACGGTGGGTGGCTTCGGTTATGATCCCTGCAAATACAACCTCCCTGCCTTTAAATAATTTCATATCTGCTTTCAATTCAGCTATTGATACCGTACAGAAGTTCTCTATTTCAAGTCTATATTCATCCAGGGGATGTCCCGACATATAAAAGCCGATGATCTCTTTTTCGAATTTCAGCTGATCCATTTTTCTCAACGGTGGACATACCGGAAGTTCCATCTTGGGAAGCATGATCTCCTGGTCGCCTCCGAAGAGGGAATGTTGTTTGGAAGATGCTCTTCCCTGAACATCATTCGCAAACCGGAGCAACTTTTCAAGGAAAAGGGTCTCTTCGCCTGGAATTTTATAAAAGTACTGTGCACGGTGAGTGCCGGGAAAGCTGTCAAAACCCCCTGCTTTTGCAAGAGATTCAAGGCTTCTTTTGTTGACCGATCGCAGGTCGACGCGTGCCAGGAAGTCGAAGATGTCCTTGAATGGGCCGTTTTGGGTTCGTTCCTCGATGATGCTTTGAACGGCATTTTCCCCAACATTTTTAATCCCGGCCATGCCGAATCGAATCTGACCTTTTTTATTCACCACGAAGTGCTGTTCACTTTCATTGATGTCGGGTCCGAGTACATCAATGGCCATGCGTTTGCATTCTTCGATAAAATTCGTGATTTCCTTTATGTCATGCATGTTACGGCTCAGGACTGCAGCCATGAATTCACCCGGGAAATGTGCTTTCAGGTAGGCCATCCTGTATGCGACATAGGCATAGCAGGTGGAGTGCGATTTATTAAAGGCATACTTGGCAAAGGATTCCCAATCCGTCCATATTTTCCTGGAAATTACTTCGGATATCCCGTTGTTTTTGCATCCATCGAAAAACATCGGCTGAAGTTTCTCCATATCCGATTCGATCTTCTTTGCCATGGCTTTTCTCAGGGAATCGGCCTGGGTCCTCGAAAAACCAGCCAGTTCCATGGAGAGCAACATTACCTGTTCCTGGTAAACGGTAACGCCATAGGTGTCTTTCAGGTACTTCTCCATGACAGGCACATCATACTCGATCTTTTCCCTGCCGTGTTTCCGGTTGATGAACTTTGGAATGTACTCCATGGGGCCCGGGCGGTAAAGGGCGTTCATAGCAATGAGGTCTTCGATCCTGTTGGGCTTGAGTTCCTTCAGGTATTTCTTCATTCCGTCCGATTCAAACTGGAAGATACCGGTGGTCTTCCCCTGGCTGAAAAGCTGGTAGGTCAGGGGATCATCGAACGGTATGGTATCGATATCCACGTCGAGCGATCTTGACCGCTGGATGTTTCTGAGAGCATCTTTGATGATGGCCAGCGTCTTCAATCCCAGGAAATCCATCTTGAGCATACCGACCTTTTCGATGTGTTCTCCGTCGTATTGGGTAACCAACTGCGTTTGAGAATCCTTTGCGGTGGTCACGGGGATGTGGTCGATCAGGCTGTATTTCCCGATGATGATCCCGCAGGCATGGAGGCCGGTATGGCGTACTGAACCTTCGAGAATCTCGGCAAATTTAAGGGTTTCAGCTACCAGTGGATTATTGGATCGCCTTGCCTCATCCAGTTCCTGAACTTCTTTATAGGCTTGTTTCAATGTTATCTTGGCCTTATCAGGAACCAGCTTTGCAAGCATGTTGGCCTCGGCCAATGGGAGTTTCTGAACCCGGGAGATG
>Ga0224525_1000143_pt1 | contig 36533 bp, 34 predicted proteins | sample CFST100metaG_FD_179874 | JGI IMG/M metagenome (GOLD analysis project Ga0224525, IMG submission 179874) | Peat soil microbial communities from Stordalen Mire, Sweden - C.F.S.T100 | ecosystem: Environmental > Terrestrial > Soil > Wetlands > Peat | place: Sweden: Norrbotten County, Stordalen Mire...
AATACCGTAGATTCAAATCATCCTACTCTCACCGACAAAGACGGACATGAAGTGAATTTCGGCTCGGCGGCGGTTTTGAATTTTGTCGGCGGCGTCGCATCGACAAGTATAAAACTGTACAAAGCGGAAAATGCGGAAATAGACATGAGCGATGGGACATATGACACGAGCGGCAACAGCGCTTATGACCTGAATGTTTCAGTGTCTCCGGCCACTCTTTCCGGTTTCGATGCGGTCTCGCCGACAGATATCACTTCCGAAAGTCCATTTTCTCTTTCGCTTACCGCCAAAGATTTATATGGAAACATCACTCGTAATGTGGCCGATTCTGTAACTTTTTCAGTAAGCTCAGGAAAAATCAGCACTTCATCGGTTCCTGCGAGCGAATTCCAGGACGATGGTGCATATTCCGCGGCATTTACTGTTTCGGAAATATATGCCGATAAAAACATCTCTCTTACCATAACATCCGGATTGGTAACAAAAATCATAAGTCTTTCTGTCACTGGTGTATCCCACGGTAGCGGATTTATAGCACCCGCAAAACCAGACATTTCGCATGTCAGTCTTTCGCTTTCTGCGGATGGTACTTTGATCACAAATAATCTTCCTGGGAGTGTATATCAAATCGCTGTTTCTGCCACACTTGATTTCAAAAATGTTTCCTGGGAAGACATATCCAAGAAGGATGAACTTTTCAAAAAATATGCCAATGTTTCTAGGCTATATATAAAATTCCGCACCAAGGGCGGGGGAGTGTCGGACGTGATTGTTTATGAGAAAAAAGAAAGCGGCGGTGGCAGCGCAGGTTTGGGGAATGGCGCAAATGATTCGGACAATTTCATAGGCCTGAATGACGGAGACATCGTGAAGACTGCTACAAGCCCCGATGTTTATATAATCAAACTGAAAAACGGCAAGAAATATAAAAGACTGATCCTGTCCCCCTCGGTATTCAGGAGCTATAAGCATCTCAAATGGGAAAACCTCAAGACCATTCCGCAGCAACAGATGGATGCATACACCACGTCCGACCTGGTCCAACTATCCGGCGATCCGAATGTCTATGAGCTATTTCCAGACGGAGATCGGGGCAATAGGAAAGTGTTCGACGTAAGCAAGGCTTATGATGCGGATAGTGTTTATGAAATAAATAAAGTGGATAGAGATTTATATAAATTGGTGAAGTAAGAATGATATACAAAATATTTCTCATGCTGTCATTCCGGAATCTCGATACCAGGTCGATAGAATATTATAATACACTTAATATGACATTTATTCTGTATAGCACAGGGGATTCCGGATATTTCGCATTAGTGAAATTCCGGAATTACAAATAAATAGGGGACGTAGGAGCGCAATATATTGCGTTTTTTATATCTCACCTTTCTAAAATTATATTTTTGTGTTATAAAATGTATGAGGATTAAATAATAAAATTATTTTATGGAAGAGAAAAATAAAAAAGCGATGAAAGTTGTGAAGGCGGTTTATATTGCTGCGATTGTTTTGCTTGTTATTATTTCTTTGGCGGTGGTTTTTTGGGGGAAGAATAAGGCGGGGCGTGATGATATTAAAAATAATAATCAAACAAATAATAACCAGGGGAAGCAGGTAAGCCAAGCAGGGAAGGAACAGATTAAACGTGATCTTTTGGTGGAAGAGTCTAACGATAGCAAAACCTTTATAAATGATGGCATCAAATTAAAGGTAAATAAAGAATGGATAGCAAATCAATACAACTATGACAAGGGGGATGGTTTAAAAATAAAAATATCGAAAGCTGGTCCTCTTCAGCCTATCAATGCAACCGAAATCTCAGATGGTTCAATGATTTTTCTCTCCAGCTATCAAAACCCTCAAAAAACATCAGTTGATGAATGGGCTAAAAAATTATATCAAGGAGAACAGGGATCTTTCGTTGGAACAAAACTTAAAAACCTGAATGTTTTGAAGAGAAAGGTAAATTTTAAAGATATCGAACCTGATAGTCCCCAAAGTTATGATTATCCGCCTATGGATAATTGGGAAGAGATAACTTATGTCTTTAGCAAGGATAATAATATATATCAGTTTCTCTGTTATTCTGCCGGTGACAATTATGCAGAATATAATAGTTATTGCGAAGGAGTTTTACTAGATAATTTCGCATCCTGATATTAAGAATAATATGAAAATTATTCAATTTTTATTTCTGTTTATTATATTTTTTTCGGGGATAGCGTTAGCTTCTGAATTTTCGCTCAAGTTGCCTTATGAGAGAGACAAAAGCTATTTGGTCAACCAAGCTTATAATGTTTTTACTCATAAGGGTATAGACTTGTATGCTTTAGATTTTGTTTTAGACGGTTGCGATGGATTCGATCAGCCAGTTATTGCTGCTTCTTCGGGAACGGTCATAGAGATGAAAAATGATGGGCAGCATGGAACCAGAGATTATGGGAATTATGTACTTATCGATCACGGAGATAATCTCGAAAGCAAATATGCTCATCTTAATCAGGTTCTGGTGGAAGTTGGAGATACAGTCGAGCAAGGTGATGAAATAGGAACTATGGGCAATACGGGATTTGCTTTGGGGACCGCTTGTTCGGACCATCCAGGCACCCATCTTCATTTTGCAGTTTACAAAAGAGAAAAATATATCGACGCCAAAGGCAAGGAGAAAGTGCGTAAAGTTGCTTATAAGCCGGAACCTATGTCCGGTTTTACTGACTTTAAGAAGGGAGAATATTATAAAGACGGAGATGCGCCGGTTGATAATGAGTTGGTGAGTACTCCTGCGAGTGTTGATAGTATCTCGCAATTTTCTATAGATATAACCTTTGATGGCGGGAATTATTCCGGATTGACAGTCGGTTATTCCGGAAATTCTATTATAGACCTAAGTAGCTCAGCTCTCGGTTCTTTTAAAACGGATCAGAACGGCGATATTGTTCCGAAAGGAGGGGAGGTTGATTCTGCATCTAATTCCTCTTCGCAAAAGCAAGAAGAGTTATCTTTTGAAAAAAAATATTATGCTAAGATTGCTTCTACGGATATCACAGGAGTTAAAAGGGTTGAAGGCGATACTTTGGTGGTGCTGCCGAATGAAGAAGCGGATATCAAAGTTGGATATAAAAATATGGGATTATTCGATTGGTCGGGGAAAGATGTTTCGCTGAATATTCTCAGTAGCGATATGAGCGTTTTTTATGATGGTTGGCTGACGAAGAAAAGGCCGGTTCGGCTTTCGCAGAGTACGGTCAAGCCAAAAGAGGTCGGGTATTTTTCTTTTACGATAAAAGAACCGGAACAAGAAGGTTTGTACACCCTAGGAGTAAGACCTGTGATTTTTTATGAGAACAGTTACCAGTGGCTGGGGGAAGATGCGGCTTCGTGGAAGATAAGAGTTGAGAAAGACAAGCAGGATGATGCGGCGGGAAATGATGATGCGGGCGCGGCATCTGCGGAGAGTTTACCGCCGACAGACTCGGGAGGGGACGGTACGAATGTTAAGAATGAAGACAAGCCAGCTTTGGATAAAAAACCTTATTATGGCGTCGGGGGTTCGACAGGCGCCGCAAAAGATTCGGATGATATGTCATCGCTGGAGACTTATCTATCCGATTTTCCCGAGGACGCGACCAATAAGAGCGAAATCGATTTTGCTTTTCGATCAAATTTTGCCGGCGCACAGTTCAGATGCCGGTTGGATGATGATGTTTTTGCAGACTGCGTTTCGCCCATAGCATACAAGGATGTTCCGGAAGGGAATTATATTTTTGAAGTCAAGGCATTTTTAAGTGGCGAAGAAGACCGGACTCCTGCGCGGCATAATTTCATCATCGACCGCACCGCTCCCTTGAAGATACAGGACTTGGAAGCGGAGTCTGTCGTCAGGGGAAATGCGAATCTCTCGGGAACCTTTCCGGAAAATGTTCTGTCAAAAGTGGAAATATATTATAAGAAATCTGAAAACTGTTCGAGTGAAAATCTTGCAGATTTGAAAGATTGGAATGAAATCGAGGTTCCATTTTCCGATCAAACGAAGCTCAAGAAAAAAGAAAACAATAAATTCGAACTTACGCCGGAAAGCCTCGAGGAAGGCAAAAATTATTGTTTTGCGATCAAGACCGAAGATTTGGCGGGGAACGTTTCCGAGGTTTCCAATGCGGCGAATACGATTGTGAATGATTCGGCGGATCATTTGCTTTTATCGGAAATAAAACTTTGGGGAGAAGATCGATTCGTCGAGCTTTATAATCCGACTTTAGAAGATATGAAATTGTCGGATTATTCCTTGCAGTTTTTGAAAGATGGAGAGAATAAAACGGTGAAAATAAATTTTGAAAATGATGATACGATTTTATCTCACGGATTTTTCCTTGTAGGAGAAGCAGATTTTATTGCTGGAGTTTCTTCGGATTTGGTTTTCTCGGATATTGATATCGGAGAAAATTTCACCGTATATCTTGCTAAGACAAATTCATATCTTCTTGATAAAGATAATAATATGATGGAAGCCGATGAAGGGAATATTGCGGATGAAATAAAATTAACTCCCGTTCAAAACCCCGATTATTCCCTCGAAAGAAAGGCGCATCAAAATTCCAGTTCCGAGTCGATGCTCATTTTGCCGGATAAATATGAAGGAAACGGTTATGATAGTGATCGTGTCGATGATTTTCTCATTCGTGATAATCCGCAGCCGCAGAATTCGAGCAGTCTGAAAGAGCCGCATAAAAATGAGAAGCCGGTGATAAAAATTCCGAATTGGAATGGGCAAAAATATTTCAAGGAGGAAGAGATAAAACTTAGTGTTGAAGTATCTGACTTGGAAGACGCCACGGTGCCGGATGATAAGATTTCTTGGCTTTTGGACGGGATGGAAATCGGACATGGCATGGAAACCGTCTTGAATGATCCTGAAATAGGAAAACATGATATAACTATCGAAGCGACCGACAGCGATGGCGAGAAAAGTTCGGCAGAATTTTCTATCGAAGTTGCGGAAAGCGGTTGGAAGGATGCTGTGAAAATTCCGGGTTCGCTTTCTTCTTATTCAGGTGCTTATGGAGCCTCGCTTGATAATGATGGAAATTTGCATATTGCATTTATGAAAGAATCTCAGCCTTACAGTGATCCTGATGGCTTTGGAAATTCGATATATTATCAGAAAAAAGATGGAGAATTTTTGGATGAGCCGATTCAGATTCTGAAGCTTAGAGATTATGGAATCGAATATCTATCAGATATAGATTTGTTAGTTGATAATTATGGAACTGTTCATATAATATTTACCGGTGGAAATTCCACAGGCGAAAATTATAGAACTTACCATATCAGCTCTCTGGATAATTTCAAAGATCCGATGTTAATATTTTCAGGATTTATTTATCCGCAATCAAGGATAGATGGCAATTTCATTTATGTCGCTGTAAATGATGGAGTTGGTGGAAGCAATATGATATATTATAAAAAGTTTTTGGTAGACGAAAATTCAATTCAGCTTTCTGAAGAAAATAGCCATGAGATAGAGAATGCTTCCAGTATTTCCAGATACAATTTTGCAGTCAAAGATGGCAAACTGCGTTTTGCGGTTTTATATAGTGAAAAAAATACGGGCGAAGCGCCCAGGCAATTTGAAAGCGGGCTTCCTGTTCCGCTTGTGATGGTCATTCCGTCCAATATGGCAGTTGGCTATCTCGAAAATGATAATGGCAATTGGAACTTTGAATATTTAGAGAGCGGATTTTCTATTAGTACAAATCTTTATTTTGCGGGAGAAGCGGGACCTTATATCTTGGCCAATGATTACACGAAAAATTTAATATTCTCAAGGCAGGAAGATGCTTGGTATAGAAAAACATTAGATATGGATTTGAAATATGTTTACGGATTCGGGCGGCACGTTGATGGTAATTTGCATATGATTTTATCTGTGCGGAATAATCATTCTGAAATCTTGTGGCAGATTCATGATGGAAATAATCTCAGAGAAATCAGCCTGCTTGATAAGGTCGGTGCGGACAAGAATATTGATGGCGCTACTGTTTCGTATTTTATGAATAATCAAGGTAAAGAAGGAGTTATTTTTGGCGACTTGGATGAAAGCGGATTGTACGAACTTTATTATCTGGAAAGGGGATGATTTTTACGGAAAATTGCGGAACAAAAAATTTGTTATTTATGACTCAGTATCTTAGTAATCTAAGTCTCGAAAAAATTCTATTGATTCTATAGACTTTCTATCCTGAAATATAGCCTACAATCGCATATAATATTATTTGTTTTTCATATACTGTTGAAGGGATCCCTACGGGATGACAAAAAGTAGGTTTTATCGCGGGGCGGAAAGTTTTGTAGGACTGATAATCAATCAGTCTTGATACTCAATTGCGGGTATAATAAAGCAAAAGTCACAGACAATGTATAATTGATATATGTGTCGTTGACATTCTTATAAATTGTGCAAGAATGATAAAAAAAGGAGATTGATATCATAAATAAATATAATCAATGGTATTATCGTTTAGTAGGAGATTTGTTCTTGGGGTATGCGGCACTTTTTTGCTTTTGTAAATATCATAATTTAGAGCGTTATAATGAGTTGTGCGTGCTTTCGAATAACGGCGAAATCCCATTGAACATAATATTAGAATCTTTTTAAAAATTGGACTTCTTGATTTATTAGCAGGAAGGCGTGGGCAGATAAGCAATTTATCTGCCTTATTTTTTGCCAATTTTTTATTTAATCTTTTCCCTAAAAAATGCTAGAATGAAGGCAAAGATTATAAGAATTCATCTATCCTTATGGAAAAAAGACCGCTTGCCGACCGGATGAGGCCGGGGGCTTTTGAGGAGTTTTTCGGGCAGGAGAAGATTTTGGGGGAGGGGCGAATCCTCAAAAGTGCCATCGAGGGGGATAAAATTCCTTCCATGATTTTCTGGGGTCCGCCCGGGTCGGGGAAGACTACGCTGGCGAATATCATAGCTCGGAAAACCGGGAGTGAGTTCGTTTCGATGAGCGCCATCAATAGCGGAGTGAAAGATTTGCGCCGCGAGATGGAGCGGGCGCAGGAATTGGGAAAAATCGGAAAAAGAACGATACTTTTTATCGATGAAATCCATCGATTCAATAAATCGCAGCAGGATTTTCTTTTGCCTTATGTCGAGCGCGGAGTCGTGACGCTTATCGGTGCGACTACGGAAAATCCCAGCTTCGAAGTCAATAACGCGCTTCTTTCCCGCACGCGGGTTTTTGTGCTGGAGAAATTGCCCTCACTTGATTTGGAAAAAATAATCACGCGGGCGATAAAAGATAAAAAATTCGGATTGGGAGGAGAGGGGGTTAAAATCGGCAAAAAGGAAACGAAATTTTTGGCGGAGATGTCGGACGGGGATGCACGCGTGGCTTTGAATGTCCTGGAATTTGCGGCGGAAATGAATAAGACGATCACAAAAGAAACGATTCAGGAGGCGCTGCAGAAAACCATAATGTATGATAAGAATGGTGAAGAGCACTACAACCTCATCAGCGCGCTTCATAAATCCATGCGGGGAAGCGATGCGGATGCGGCGCTCTATTATCTCGCGCGTATGCTTGAGGGCGGAGAAGATCCGCTTTATATAGCAAGGCGACTGGTGCGTTTTGCCTCGGAAGACATCGGTATTGCCAATTCGCAGGCGCTTACGCAGGCGGTGGCGGCATATGACGCGTGCCACTTTATTGGTATGCCGGAATGCTCGGTGAATCTGGCACAGGCCGTTGTGTATATGGCGAAGAGCAAAAAGAGCAATACTTTGTACGAAGCATATGATAAAGCTAGAAAAGACGTGGAAGTTTTTGGCGCTTTGCCTGTGCCTCTGCATTTGCGCAATGCTCCGACAAAACTGATGAAAGACCTTGACTACGGCAAAGACTATAAATATTCGCCGAATTTTGACTATAAAGAAGATCAGCAATATCTTCCCGACAAGCTCAAAAAGAAGAGGTATCTGGATTTTTAAAAATGTGTTAAAATAAATAATATATATGGCAGTTAATAACTAAAACAAAAAGATGATCAGTAATTCGATGAAACAGGATTTGGAAGATGCTTTCAGGAGATTCGGAAAACGTTCGACGACTTCAAAGGTCGGCGAGATTACGGATGATACCGCAAAGAAAAGCAACGATCTTTCAAAGAAGGAGGGTGAAGATTCGAATTTGCACCCCAAGAATTTTGTGGCACCTGCGCCCAAAAATCTCTCGCAGGCAGTGCCGGAACCGGACAATAAGATTCCCTCGCAGATTTTATTGGAGCCGCAGTCGGAAGAAATATTATTAAAGCCGGTCGAGGAAAAAACGCATGAGAATCTGCCTCCGAAGCCTGACGTTCCGAAGAGTAAGGAAAATACTGAGGCGAATATGGAAGGAATCAAGGTAAAAAAATCCGGAAAGAAATCAAAAACGATTGTGGTTGTTGCTGTTGTCATTTTTATTGCGCTGGGTGCATCCGCAGTTTTTTATTTCCAGAGTAAAAAACAAAATGGCGTTCCGGTCAATAATAATCAGCCCAATAATGCACCAGCGGGAACCGGAAATAATGCAGTTCCGGTGAATGATGCTAGCGGTGCTAAAGTGAAAAACGCGAACGATTCCATTCGACTGGAAAAAATAGATACTATCGCTGATGCGGTGGCGGCATATTTCTTGCAGGATAAGGTGGATTTGCCGATCAGTCCCATCTATACGAAACTGAGCGAGGACAATCCTGTTTCGCAGTTTGTCAAAGACGCCTTGAAAAAAAGCGACAAGCCGGAGGACACTATGCTTGATCCCAAAAATCCTGATTTTTATTTTGCATATAAATCCGTGGACGGGGAAAATATAGAATTAACCGCAAGAATGGAAGATGAGGCAAGCGCTGCTTGCGTCAAGGATAGCGCGAATCCGGATATCTGCGTTTTTAGTAAAGTCTTGTCGGAAGATGACATCAACAAGATGGGTGTGACTCCTGATTCAACTACTGCTCAGAATAAATAGCTTATTTTAAAAATATGAGATGTCCAAAATGCACAAAAAATTTAGATGAAGTTGTTGTAAATAATTGCAAGATCAATCGTTGCTCGATGTGCGGCGGGATTTGGTTTGACAAAGATGAACTCAATATGATTAAAGATGAGCGAGACAAAAACTTGAGCTGGCTTGATTTTGACTTGTGGAGTGATGAGAGCAAGTTGAAAGCGAGTGGAACTTTCATTGACTGCCCGCGTGACGGCAGCCCGCTCTTCAAGATTAAATATGGTCCGTCGGACGTGATGGTTGATATCTGCCTCCAGTGTCATGGTATCTGGCTGGACAAAGACGAGCTCGACAAGATTCTTTTAGATCTCAAGCAGAAAGTGAATTCAGAAACTCTGCCCGAATATCTGAAAGACTTGGAGGAAGAAGTCAAGGATATCGTTTTGGAGCCGCACCACACAAAAGAAGACTTGCGCAACATCGCCATAATCATGAAGCTCATGGAATACCGCCTCGCCGCCCAGCATCCGAAGATTACGGAAATCACATCAGTCCTGCCGGATTAATTCGGTTATTTCGTGTTTTGTAGGGGCGCAAGATTTTGCGCCCTTTTGTTTACAAATCAAAGCAAATGTTATAGACTAATCTAGTATTTTGAATTGTATTTGTATTGTATCTAATTCCCCTCTAGAGAGGGGTAGCTTATAACCGTAGGTTATAAGCGGGGCGTGTACTGCATTTTGCATTTACAGCATTTTATGGAAGGGTGGCTGAGCGGTCGAAAGCGCACGCTTGGAAAGCGTGTGAGTCAGCAATGGCTCCGCGGGTTCGAATCCCGCCCCTTCCGCCAAGAGAATTTAATATTGCAGTGACCATGGTGTTTATTTTAATTAAAAGAATGGCTATTTAATTCATGAATAAGAGAGAATTTCTGATAATATGCAAAGATAGAAAGTTCTGGCAATGGGTTCGCAATAGTTCTCCAATTCAATATGCTCCAATTTCAAACAAAGATACTTTTCTTACTGGAATCTATAAATCAATAGCAAACAGAACATACTACCCTAAACCTCCACAAGAGTATCTTACTATAAACAAAGGCAGCGGGGTGTTGCGTGTTGTACCCGCACTGACACTTGAAGATCTGTGTGTATACTATTATTGTGCTCGCAAGTTAGAAAAGTATATAGCTCTCAATCGAGTACCTGGTACCTATGGAGGTTTTGGTTTAAGTGGTAAACTTAGACAAATTGAAGAAAATGAGACGCAACATTTACAAAATAGCTTAAACATCGCTGAGCTTGAAGATGTGCATTATCTCTTTATGGAAATTAACGGTTCCGTAACCCTCACTTCATTGAATCCAAAGATGTGGTTTGAGGAATGGACAGACTATACCCACAAACTGTATCTGAACTGCAACACCTATCGCAATGGGTATGTTGCCGAGCTTGATATCTCAAACTTCTACGACTCTGTTCAGCTTGATAGCTTAGAATATAAATTAAGAAAGTATGTACCACCTGCATGTAACGATATTGTTTATCTAACATTACATTTTTTACGGTTTTGGAATAGACATATCAATTTCTACCGACAGCAAGGTGCGGGTATACCTCAAGATACTTTTGGTGAATGTTCTCGAATTCTCGCAAATTTCTATCTCCAAGCGTATGATAAACATATTTCATGCTATTGTCGTAGCAAGAATGCTCAATTCTTTAGATATGCAGACGACCAAATTGTATTTGCAGATTCAAAGGAGAAACTGGAGGAAATAATTGCTACCGCATCTAGTTATCTGATGCGTGAAGGTCTTAATTTTAATCAAAAAAAAGTTAAGATCATGACGGTCAAAGACTTTCGTAAGTACTACTCATTTAATAGTTTCTTTAAGCTTTCATATAAGTGGAACGATCCGATAGATTCACTTGTAGTAGAGCAGCAAATTAACTATTACTTACGAAATAAGAGTAAATTAAAGAAAAACGGCGTAAGTCTACTTAGGAGATTAATCAATATTAGCAGTCGAATGAAGAGGCGCCCACAAAATTTTAATCTCCTTAAGTCACACATTCTTAACCAATTTCTTCCCGGCAACCATGCATTGACCAGGTCAGATTTACAAAAGATATATGGTGTATTGAGTAAGAAAGAACAGCACAAAATGATTGTGGTGCTTAATGGAATGGTAGAAAACTGCTGGTATACAGAATTTTTATTTGAACTAAAGTTTTTCTATCGAAAGAATAAACTGGCCTACAAAGAAGTGGGAAAAAGAATCACATTCTTAAATAATTTCTATAAATTTGTAAGAAAGTAATTTTATCATTCTTTTTATAGTGTCAGCAGTTAAACTTTTCTTTTATAGATTTCCGACCTAAGCATCTTAAAAGCCATCCTTTTGTATAGTTTTTTGTTTTGTGATAAGGTGGCGCAAGGAGAAGTTTACGCTTGGATAGGTAAACCCCATCATTACGTGTACTCAATTGCTCAACTGAATTTATTCCAAATAAAAAATAAGCAGGGGATAAAAAACAGTTAGTTAAAAATATTAAATTGGTATATAATATATCTATTAAGATTCTTAAATCGAACTAATAGAAATGCCATGAAAAAAATGTTTGTTGCGATTTTTTTAATGTTAGGATTGACGAGTTTATTTTCTCTGACAGCGATTCCGGTCAAAGCGGCGCATAGTGTTGATGTGTCCAATTATACGGAACTTGTAAATGCAATCAATGCAGCAGTGGATGGCGACACGATCAATATCACGCAGGACATTACGGTTTCGGCACAGGTCGAGATAACCAAGACGCTGACTATCGAAGGCAACGGGCATACGGTGTCTGTGCCGGTTCCCGCTCTTAATGATTCCGGTGTTCCCAATTCCGGACCGTCAGACATTCGGGTGTTTCATTCTTATGCTTCCGGCAGCACGATCACTATGAACGATTTGACGATAAAAGGCGGGAAGCCTTCCGGCTTTGGCGGCGGTATTTATAATGAAACCGGGACGATATTAAAATTAACGGGAGTGACTATTTCAAATTCGTCGGCTTCTATCGGCGGCGGCGGTTTGATCAGCCGCGGTGTGGTTTATTTGAAGGATAGCAATATAAGCCGTAATGGGGCAGGGTACGGCGGCGGTTTTTTGAATTATCCGGGTGCTAAGATGTTTGTTGAAAATTCAACTGTCAGCGAAAACAGAAGTACTAGCGATAACGGCGGCGGTGGTGCCGGAGAAAATAATGGAGGATTATACATAAACAATTCAACATTTTCCAATAATAAAAGCACGGAATTGGGCGGAGCGATAAATAATTACGGAGGCACACTGTATGCCGTCAACAGTACTTTTACGGGGAACGTAGCTTATGGCTCATTTTCAGGCGGAGCGATTGCGAACCACAACGGAAGTGCGACGGTGGTAAATTCAATTTTTGTATATAATTACAGAAACACCGGATCATTGACTGTGCCTGTTTATGCTTTGAATGATATTTCTGCATACGGAATGTCGAGTCCGGCAGCCGCTTATTATTGCATATTTCACGCTACGGATAACTCGGTGACGGCGGACGCAAGCAATATTGCATATTCCGGTGCGGCGAACGGTTCTGACAATACTATATTTGTGGGTGGAGCTACTACAAAAGTTTTGGCAGCGGATGGGACAGAGCTCGGGACCAATACCGTTTTTCAGCCTTTACTTATAAAAGTCTTTAAGGCCGCTACTTCGGTTGTGATGCTGAAAACAGGAAGCCCTGCGCTTGCAGCCGGGGCAAAGATCGGTTTTACAAATGGCAGCGGTACTCCCACAATCGGATATTACAATGGCGCAAGCTGGGTAACTTTGACGGGGAGCGGAGCGGGCAGCTATGAAATAACCCAAGACCAAAATTATAATAACAGGGGTGGCACTCCATCTGTCGGTGCGATAGAAACTACGGCCACGGATATGTACATGCTGAAAGTTAATTCTGCGGCCAATGGAACTGTGGATGGGGGAACTGTATACGGCGATGTGTATGATTCCGGGACAGATGTAACTTTGGCGGCGACTGCCAATAATGGATATTCTTTCGTACGTTGGGATTATGTTCTGGGCGGATCCGGAACAGCTTCCACAAGCAATCCTTACACGGTGACCGTAGCCCAAGACACAACCTTGGTGCCGGTTTTTATACTTCCTGCTCCTGTCGCTCCATCCGGTGTCACTGTTTCGACCATCACAACCAGTTCGATCGCTTTCAGCTGGACGGATAATTCTAATAATGAAACCGGCTTTGTCACCGGATATTCTCTCAACGGTTCCAGTTATACTGATCAGTCGAGCATTACCGGTACTTCCAGAACTCTCACGAGCCTGAATCCCAACACTAAATATTGGCTTCACGTTGCAGCTACCAATGCCGGCGGCAATTCCGCTTATACTGCTACTACTGACGGCATTTATACTTATGCTGTTGCGCCAACATCGGCCAGCGCTGTTGCTAACAGTCCCTCTGCGATCACAGTATCTTGGAGCGGTGGCACGGCCAGCGGGTATCAAGCCAGTTATGCCGGCGGAAGTTCCGCCTGGACTACCGGATCTTCTTATAAATTCACTGGTCTGGCTTGCGAGACTTCATATACTTTTAGCATCAAAGCCAAGAACGGTGATGGCGTAGAAACCGGTTCGATCTCTGTTTCCCAATCCACTCCGGCTTGCGGGGCAGGATTTATCGTACCCGCTAAACCCGATGTCACTAATCTTTCCATTGCAATCTCGGATGACTCGGTTACTTTTAGCAGCATCCCCTCCGGCATAACTCAGCTAGCCGTCTCCGCCACTCCAGATTTTGCCGATACACCATGGGAAGATATGTCCAAGAAAGATGAGCTATTCAAGCAATATGCGAATGTGCCAAAGCTCTATGTCAAATTCCGCGCAGCGGACGGTGGAGTTTCCGATGTCGTTATCTATGAGGGAAACAATAAGAATAGCGGCACCGGTTTTTCCCAAATTCTTAACGATGGAGATATTGTCAAAACTGCAGACAACTTTGATGTTTACATCATCAAGCTCAAGAACGGCAAACTATACAAGAGGTTAATCCTGTCTCCATCCGTTTTCAATTCCTATCAGCATCTCAAATGGGGAAATATCAAGGTTATCTCACAAGCACAAATGGATCAATACATCACATCGAGTCTGGTCAAAGAAACTACGGACACTATCATCTATACTCTGACTGCCTATGGCGATACTGGAGAAAGAAAAGCGTTTGATGTTTCAAGCTCTTATGATGCCGACAGTGTGTATGAGATAAATGCAGTAGACAGGGATTCGTATGAATTGGCAAAATAATAATATTAAGAATATTAAATTATTCCTATGATACTTTCTGCAGATGCAATCAAAGATGCGATCAATAAAGATGATTTATCGATCAGGCCTTTCAATGGAGAAAACTTGAAACCGGCAAGTTATACTTTTACGCTTTCATCAAAAATATTGATTCCTAAAAAAGTTTCTTGCATCAAGATCGGTGAATCGGAAAGAGAAGAAATTGTTATGAGTCCGGACGGATTCATTCTAAATCCCGGAGAATTTGTTCTTGGATACACAGAAGAACATATTTCTTTAAAAAATAAATACGGATGTTTCCTGAGCACGAGAGGCTCGTGCGCGCAGGCTGGGTTGAGTGTGTTGCTCGGGTCGGATTTTGCGGAACCTGATACTGATAATTGCATAATATTGGAGATTCATAACGCGAGCAATTGTCCGATAAAGTTAGAGACGGGGATGAAAATTGTGAAGGGAATATTCGTGGAAATATAGTTACAAGAATCGCAGTTTATTTTATGTGTTGCATATGGATAGTTTTGAATGTATTATAATGAGGATTATGAAATAAGCTCAGGATGACAATATAAATAATAATAATTTAAAAATATGGACAAAAACAATGTTACAACCGCTCTAGAGTTGCCAGGCAAGACAATTGTAAAAAATTTCGGCGTGGTCAGAGGGATAACCGTGAGATCGCGATCGATCGTAGGCACGCTTGGCGGTTCGCTGCAAACTATATTGGGTGGAAATATTTCGCTTTTTACGGAGCTGTGCGAGAAATCGAGAGAGGAATCTTTCGAGCTTATGATGAAGCATGCCGAAAGTCTGGGCGCCAATGCCATAATCAGCGTCCGTTATGACGCCAATGAATTGATGGGAGGTGTGACCGAGGTTCTTTGCTATGGCACGGCTGTGGAAGTGAAATAAGTTGAAAATAATATTTGATATCTATGCGTTTGAACCTTTTTATTTTGTCATTCCGAGGAACGCATTCGGCGACGAGGAATCTATGATTTATACTATGCAATTATAATTTTATTATAAATAGGACCTACGCGTTTGAATTTATTTTATCGTACCTCTTACCCTAACCCACTCCCGCTCGGAGAGGGAACGTTAACAGCACCGTAATATTTTATCCAAACGCATAAATCCTAATTTAAATTCTTAAGTCTGCTTTTCATGCAAACCAGAAACCAATTGTCTAATATAATTCTCTTTATCTTACTGGCTTTAATCCTGCGGTTTTTTGTTGTAGATAAAATCCTGTATACAACTGACAACGAATGGCTGCAGGTGATCGCTATCGCTGTAATTTTTATTGTCGGTATCGGTTATATTTTTATGGGGACGACAAAAGTGATTGAGGAAACCACTGATGTTTTGAAAGACAGGACGGGACTCGCAGGCGGATTTCTTCAGGCTCTCGGGACGGCGTTTCCGGACATGATAATCGGTGTGATGGCTGCCATCCTTTCTTTGGAAGTGCGGGGCATTGATTATCCCCGCGCGGTCAATCTTGCGATAATCGCCGCTTCGGCCACTTTCGGTTCGAATATCTATAACATAGTGCATGCGGCATGGTGTGTTTATCGTCAGAACTTGGCCGATAAAAGACATGAGACCATTCTTATGTTTCCTTTTCTTAAATTTGCAGGCACGGTGAAACCGATGAGCGATCATAAAACCAAACCATCGGTGCCGGAAATAGACAGTACGATCAGCATATTAACCGCCTTGAGCCTGCTTACGGCATTTGTGGCTGTGAGCATGGTACTCTTCGGCCAAGTCCCAAAAGATGCGAGTTTGAAAATGCCCGGCGATCTTTATGAATTGGTCCAGCCTGTGGGTGTCGTGTTATTCATATTCTGCGTCACTGTTCTGTATATTTTCCGCAAGAATGAACATCCGATTTCACCGGACCAAGAAATCATTACGGAAGAACGGTATTATGCGAAACACAGCACGTCGCGAATCTGGTTTGATCTGATTTTATCCGGCATAGCTATCCTGCTCACGGCCGAAAGCATGGTGAAGTCGTTGGAAGTCTTTTCGAATCTGACTCATATACCTTTTGTCGTTACCGGAATCATGGCGGGAATTATTGGCTGTTTCGGCGAGATGATGGTGGTTCATAACTTCTCGATAAATCCGAACGGGCGCATCGGCGACGCTATAAGCGGTGTGGCTATGGACAATATCATGACAACGCTGGGTGCATCTTTAGTTGCCATCATGGGCGGAATCTTCTTAGGCGGCAATGCTCTCATAGTAATATTCATTGTTATCTTAACGGCTAATACTTTGCTGATTGAGCAGATTACTAAGCTTAGAAATAGGTTATAATGCTTGTTCATAAAAACAAAATACCCCCAGCCTTTATTGGGGTTTGTTTTTGTTTTATGCTATTATAATTCTATATAAAGTGGCAAATATTTAATAAAATTATGGAAATATTAGGAGAATTTTTTGAGCAAGATGTTACCGGTTCTCAAGCTGAAGAAGGAGAGATCTTGTATAAAATCCGCAAAGCGGCTCGGGCGGTGATTTTTAATCGCGATAGGGAAATTGCGGTTATGTTCGTTTCCAGAGACGGTTATCACAAACTTCCGGGTGGCGGAGTGGAGCGGGATGAGGATTTGGAAATGGCGCTCAAAAGAGAGGTTGCAGAAGAGATGGGGTGTAATATTGAAATAAGGCCGCAAAGCATCGGGGTGATAATCGAATACAGAAACTCCCATAAACTTTTACAGATCTCTTATTGTTTTATTGCCGATGCGGTTGGCGACAAGCCCGGCGAAATCTCTTATACAGAGAGGGAAAAGGAACAGGGCCTTCAGTTGGAATGGATGAGGCTGGATGAAGCGATTGAAGTTCTGGGAAAAGAAGCGCCCACAGAATATGTCGGGCAATTCATACACAAGCGTGATCTGTTGTTTTTGCAAAGAGCGAAGGAGATCATTAATCAATAAAAAGCATTATTATCTATATGTCATCCCGGAATTTCTGAAAGAAATATCCGGGATCCCTGCGCCAAGCATAATAATCTTCATAATACAAATACTAAACACCTTTATGGTTATAATGACTATATTGTTCCCACCTCACCCTGACCCTCTCCTGGAAGGAGAGGGGAAACACATATGCAATTTATCAGGTTTAAATTATTGATGTGTTATGTTAAAAAACAAGAAAAAATTTCGCGACAAAGTTTTCGAAGTCGTGAAAAAAATTCCAAAAGGAAAAACTTTGACATACAAGCAAGTCGCAATAAAAGCCGGGAGTCCGAGAGCGTATCGCGCGGTCGGAAATATACTGAGCAAAAATTACGATCCGAAAATCCCATGCCATCGCGTGGTTAGATCGGATGGAAAAATCGGAGGATATAATCGAGGAGCGGAGAAGAAGACGGAGATGTTAAAAAGGGAAAAGGCGATATAATCTTTTTTCGTCGTATTAATAATATTTTATAAATTATATGGATAAGCTTGATATTGTTCTAGATAAAATAGAAAAACTTTGCAATCCCGAATCGGTATTCCTTTATGGTTCAAGAGCAAGATCCGATTTTCAGGCAGATAGCGACTATGAAATCGGTGTTTTGATGCGCGAAGCAAGTTATGTGAGCAGGGGTGCTATCGAGAAGGAAATAAATAGTGAAAATTTTAGTGTTTATCCTTTTAGATATGAAGATTTTTTGGAAGGAAAGATTGATACTCCATTTCAGAAATCTATTTATCTATATGAGCTCATTGGTGCTGGAAAGACTTTGCGAGGCAGCAGTGTCATAGAAAAAATGGACTTGCCGTCTATTACTACTCTTGATTTAATACAAAGGATAAGATTTGACATAGGCTTTGGTCTTGGCGCTGTAATATCCATGAGGAACGGAGATATCAAAACTGCATCCACAGAGTTTTATAAATCTTGTTTATTTGGGCTCAGGGTCTTGGAAATTTTTGAATTGAAAAAGTTTGCTTTTACATACCAGGATATATATAATTTTTCAAAAGAGATTAATCTTGGTGAATTTGAAAACCTGGTATTAAATGCTTATTCAATAAGAACGAAAGGTGACATCTGTGAAGGCAAAGATTTATTTAAAAATATTTCTTTTTTAAATGAATTTGTTGAGGATAGAATCGCTGGACAGTTTAAAAAGAACGGGGATATCAGGTTGATTTAATATATAATTATAATTTTTGTGTCATTCTGAACGTAGCGAATGCGAAGTGAAGAATCCCGATCCTGCGCGGGGTAGCTCGGGATCCTTCGGGGTACCTCAGGATGACACGTAACATATTGAATTTAAAAATGAACAATTTTTATAACAAAATCAAAAAACCCATCCTGGCTCTTGCGCCGATGGCGGGATATACGAATCAGCCTTTTCGGAGGATATGTAAGTTTTATGGCGCTGATGTTTTGTATTCAGAGATGGCGAGTGCGACGGCGCTGTCTTATGGTGGGAAAAAAACTTTGGAACTTTTGAGATTCGGCGAGGACGAGCGGCCGTATGTGGTGCAGCTTTTCGGGAACGATCCGAAATATTTCCAAAATGCGGCAAAGGTTGTGACGGAGAAAATAAAACCGGATGGAATCGATATCAATATGGGTTGTCCGGCCCCAAAAGTGTATAAAACCGGAGGAGGCGCGGCGCTTTTTTGCAATCAGGATAAAGCGATCGCAATCATCGAAGAAACTTTGAAAGGAACGGACCTGCCTGTCTCTATAAAAATTCGCTGCCGCGTCGGGAAAAATACGGCATATAAATTCATGAAAAAAATCAAAGACTATCCACTGGCGGCAGTGATGGTGCATGGTCGAAGTTATGAAAAAGGATTTGTTGGAAAAATTGATTATGAAACCATAAGGCGCATAAAAGCAATGGTGAGTTATCCCGTGATTGCAAATGGTGGAATCAATACGCCGATTGACGCGAAAATAATGCTTGAAAAAACCGGCGCGGACGGTGTGGGCATCGCGCGCGGTGCGCTCAAGAATCCGTGGATTTTTATGCAAATCAAGCAGTATTTGGAAACAGGGGAATATCGGGAATTCACAATGGAGGAAATTAAAAGCGCTGCATTGTGTCACGCAAAGATGGCAGAAGAAAATATGGGCGCGCATGGAATTTTGGAAATGAGAAAATATCTTCTTTGGTATTTCCGCGGATTTGAAAATGCAAAAGAGTTTCGGAGAAAGTTAGTGGAAGTGGAAAGTGTGGAGGATATTGAAAGAGTGTTGGCGATGTTGGAGGATTAATTTTTTATTCTACATTTTATGAAAAAACTTATAATGATTAATGGAACTATGGGAGTAGGTAAGAGTGCGGTTTGCAAGGAATTGAATAGACTTCTTGATAATTCAGTATGGCTTGATGGAGACTGGTGTTGGATGATGAATCCATGGATAGTAAATGATTATAATATAAAAATGGTAGAAGACAATATTGCATATCTTCTAAGGAATTTTCTCAATAATCCATCTTTTGAATATGTAATTTTTAGTTGGGTTATTCATAAGGAGGAAATTTTTAGCGTCTTGTTGGATAAACTGCAGGATATAGAATTTCAGGATTTCAGAATAACTTTATTATGCTCCGAAGAAGCACTTAAGGAAAGAATTATGCATGATGTAGATTTAAATTTGAGAAGTGATGACATGTTAAACAGCAGTATAGAAAGGTTGGAATTATATAAGAATATGAATACTGAAAAAATTGATACAACAAATATTTCGGCCATGGAGGCTGCAAGGAAAACATTGGAAATTATAGAAAAATAGTTTTAAAATCTTATAATTTGCTAAAATATATAAACCGTACCATTCATATCAATACTCTCATTTTGTCATCCTGTTGAGGATCCCTTCAACAATATATTGCAAATAAAAAATATTATATGCGAATAATAATATCGAAGGGATTCCTACGGAATGACAAATTGTAGGTTCTACCGCAGGAAAGAAAGTGCAAACGTTGTATTATGTAGATTCCGGCTCGGAGGTCGGAATGACACTCAGGGCTAATTTAAAACAGGAGAAATCTCCTGTTTTTAAATTAATCTATTATTTTAATATCCCTTCACCATTTCCGCATAGCGATCATAATTTCCCAAAACGCGGTTGAGTTTCTGATGTTTGATTTCCCAGATCTGATTGCAGACCTCATTCAATACGAACCGGTCGTGGGAGATAAGCATGATCGGCCCGTCGAAAGTCTGCAGGAATTCTACCATCGCTTGCCTGCTTTCGATGTCGAGATGGTTGGTCGGCTCGTCTAAAATCAAAAAATTAGATTCACCCAAGATTAATTTTGCAATCGAGACTTTGGCTTTTTCACCGCCACTCAAGTCTTCGATTTTTTTGAAAACGTCGTCTTGCGAAAACAACAGACTTCCCAGCGCGCTGCGGATTTTTTCATCGCTGAGATCGCATACTTCTCGGATGTTCTCCAAAATATTTTTGGAATAATCCAGATTTTCGTGCGACTGGGCATAATAGCCGATTTTGATCTTGCCTGCAAAATGCACCTCTTTCCCTTTATCGGCCTCCTCCATAATCGTCTTGATGAAACTGGTTTTGCCGGCGCCGTTATTTCCGATGATTCCGATCTTGGCATCGTTGTAAATTTCAATCTTGCCGCCGATTTCCACCAAAAGCTTGTCACCGCGAAAAACTATTATGTCTTCCATCTCCATAACTTTAGCAGGCAGGCGATTCTTGATGTTGTAATTTATTTTCATCTGCTTGGTATCGTCTTCCGGTTTCTCAACTTTTTCGATCTTGTCGATCATCTTGATGCGGCTTTGCACCGCGCTGGCCTTGGTCGGTTTGTAGCGGAATTTTTCGATGAACTTATTCTGCTTGTCGATATATTTTTGTTGGCGATTATATTGATCCTCTTCGATCTCCATAACTTTTTCGCGCTCCTCGAGATAGCCGCTATAGTTCGTATAGAACTTTCGGATTTTTCCATTGTAAATTTCGAACGTTTTATCGCAGACTTTGTCCAAAAAATAGCGATCGTGCGAAACCAGGATTACGGCCTTGTTCCAATCGAAGAGAAAATTTTCCAGCCAGATTATAGTTTCTAAATCCAGATGATTGGTAGGTTCGTCCAAAACCAGAAGGTCCGGCTCGAGAAGCCCAAGCTTGGCAAGTCCCAGACGCGTCTTCTCGCCGCCACTCAGCGTTTTCACTTTGCGCGAAAAATCAGCGTCGCGAAAACGGAAATCCCGCAACTTCTTTTCCGTCTCAGCTTCATATTCATAACCGTTTGCATTCTCAAATCTCTCTATAACCTCCTCATAATCCTTTAATGCATTTTCCAACTCATCTCCTGTAGCCGTCTCAAGCACATTTTCCACTTCTGCTTTCTTTTTGATAATTTCATAAATTTCCGAATCGGCGGTCCGGATTTCTTCTTCAAGCGTATTTTCCAAAGACACGAAATCGGTGTTTTGTGAAAGATAGCCGATTTTGAGATTTTTGCTCTTGTCGATTTCGCCCTCGTCATATTCTTCCATGCCTACAATAATCTTAAGAAGGGTGGTTTTGCCTTTGCCGTTCTGTCCAACGATGGCGATCTTGTCCTGCGCATGCACATTGAAACTGGCATCCGAGAAAATTTCCCGAAGTCCTATATATTTTTTGATATTTTTCAGATTCAGTATGCTTATGTTTTCCATATATTTACAATTATTTTTCCAACTAAAAAGAGGCCATTCGGGCAAAATTGTTTTTATTATTTTTCGTAAATAAAAACAATGCGCCTAAAATCCAGCCTCTTTTTCGTAGCTGACCAATTTGTCCATTATCCTTTCAGAGAATATATAATTGTTATTGAATTCTTTTTTCATAATAGTCTTAACTTTTCTAAAAGTTATTGTATAAGCAAAAATGTTTTTTGTCAAAAAAAATGGATAGCTTGCCAATATCAAAACGCGGGTACAACAACACAGCCTCGATTTTTAAGACAAGAAAAAGAGGGGCAAGCGGTTTTTTACCTGCCCTTTTTCTGAGAACTTATTGGGAGTATTTTATTTTTTATTGAGGAGCTTCTTTTGCTCCTGCTCCTGCGACGGATATAGATGCTGCATAGCCCATGTCAGCAAGGGAAGCTGAAGAGCTTCGAGCGTTTTTTCCGGTGATGGCTGCTGAGGTGGTTGCTGAAGAGGAGTCTCCGTTTGCTACAGCGAGGGAGGCTGCTCCCGCATCTTTTTTGTTTGCATTTGCTTCAGCACTTGTATCGGCTGACTTGCTTCCGGTGGCGGAAGCGTCAGTGTTCACTATGAAGTTACTGTTTCTGGCTAGTGCCAATGAACTGGCATCGGAAGTTTTTCCGGTTGCCGATGCGCTGGTACCTGCCTGAGCGCTGTATCTCCCACTTACTTTAGAGTAGGAACTGGTATCTGCCGAGTGTCCTCCCGACGCAGAGGATGTTCCTCCTGCCTGCGGTTTGACGACTACTGATTGCGCAAATGCCGATCCGATACTGAGGGCGCTCACTAAAAGCACCATCAGGATTATTCCTAGTATTTTCTTCATATCTCACTCCAAATGGGAGAGAAAAATATTCCTTCCCAATTTTTTGTGTTTTGATCGGCGGGGCAGGTTTTTTACCCGCCCTTTTTTTGGAATTGTTTTTATTTTTATTTTTGTTTCATCACTTTTTGCTTCTTAAACTCCAGCGGTGGCGATTGATATGCTAGATGCATCGTCACCCTGGGCGGCGGAAGCGGATACGCTCTGTGCACCTTTTCCGGTAGCGGAAGCTGAGGTGTGGGCTGAGGCATATCTTCCATCACCATTGGCGATGGAGATTGCTGCTGCATTGTATTTTGTTACCCCTGCCTGACTGACCGTGTTGGCTGATTCGCTACCATAAGCGCTACCGTCAGTGCTCACACAGAATTTTTTGTTTTGTGCGGCGGCGGATGAGTCAACGTTGGAATGTTTGCCGGTTGCCGATGCACTGGCACCTGCTTCTGCGCTGTATTTCCCGCTTATTTGGGAAAAGGAACTGGTGTCTGCCGAATGTCCGCCCGACGCAGAAGACAATGCGTTTGCTTGCGTAGGGACATGCGATGCTGCTGCCATTCCAGCTGTGGCGATCACGAAGAACGCCATCAAAATTAATCCAACTATTGTTCCTCTTACTTTCATATCTATTCCACTCCAATCGGAGAGAAGACTCCCCGGATTCTTTACAGGGCTGTGTTCCTGATCTTGTGTTTTGTGTTTTCTACGCCTTTTTCTGACTTTAGAACACAGAATTAACTAGAATTGTTTATACCTAATTCAGTGCCCTAAAGTGTTTTTGACATGTCTCTTTTGGCGACTGGACTATTATTCTTGGAAGCGGATCGGATAAAAATAAAATTAAAAAATCGAATCAAAAAAAATAAGAGGACCACTATTGCTTCTCTTTCTTTCAATTCTGACTGCTATCGTTTCCGGAATTTCCTCCGGAATGAAAACCTTGATTGCTTTTGATTGCTGAAACTATACACTTATATAAATATAATATACCTGTTGTTTTTTTTGTCAAGCGATTTTGTGGATGATGTTTTTTTGGGGGAATAAACAGCTGAATATACAATCGAATAAAATAAAAAAATGCCTTGTAAGGGGCATTTTTGAGAAATCATCAACTTTAACATATTATGATTCTCTCCGGTCGAACTGTCCAGTCTTAGTCTTGATGACTACCATATTTCCTTCTTCCACAAATAGGGGCGTGGAAACTTTCATACCGGTCTCAAGCGTTACTATTTTTGAGCCGCCTTGCGCAGTGTCGCCTTTGACTCCCGGCGGACAATCGATGACTTTCAAGCTGACTTCGGAAGGCAGAATCACATCTATGGGAATTTCTTCAAACATAATGATGCGAATCTCGAGTTCTTCTTTCATATAATTTGCGCTGTCTTTCAGCTGCTCGCGGGTGAGATTGAACTGGTCATAAGTTTCCTGATCCATAAAAGAATATTCGTTCCCGTCGCGATATAAAAATTGCGCCCTTCTCTCACTGAGCTGTGCCTGTTCCACCATGGCGGAGGACTGGAAATTTTTCTCAAGTACTTTGCCATTAAGGAGATTTCGCATGTTGACCGTTGCCATCGCTTCCCGTTGCTGCTTGGCGCGGAAAGACCTGTCCAAAACTTCATAAGGTTCGCCTTCAAGCATGATGACGTTACCTTTCTTGATTTCCCTGAAACTGATGCTTGCCATATCATTTATCCAAAATAAATTAAAATATCGATCGTATCTGATCAATCTATTGCCATTGTATGCCCGATTGAGGCTTTTGTAAAGGAAAGATATGAACTTTAGGACTTACGCATTCGAATTGAATCTATAGCTCCTATTATCCTAAGATAAGCAATGGCTTAGATTAAATTACAAATTCAAAATCTCAAGTTCCAAATAAATCACAAATTCAAAATATTTAAATCCAAAACAATTCAATTTTAATCAACTTAATCTTTGGTGCTTTTTTCTCTTAATTCCAGTAATAAAACTTATGAGCCCAATGACCATGCCAAAAGGTCTGTTCTTGCGTAAAGTGAGTTATCATGTTTGCCTCTTTCCCATATAAAAGTTAGAATATAAAGAGCATCTTGAAATAGCCGATTTTTAGATATTTTAATTCATAAAATAAAACATATGAAAAATAATATCCAAATAAGTACATTGACTGGCAAGGATGTGGAAGAACTGGCAAAGCCCGACAAGAACAGCTCGTTGGCGATAAGCTTCTATCTGGGAATAAGAGCGGATCAGGATTTTCTTTCGGTTGCAAACTCTTTTCTTTCAGAGGAGAGCAAGAAAATAAAAGAAAATAAAAAATTCAGCTATGATGACCAGAAACTGATCGAATCGATTTTCAGTGACATGGAAAGAAAGCTCCGAGTCATAAAACTCCCGGACAGGACCAGGACGTTTATCGTGTTTTTTGATAATGAACATTCGCTCAGGATTTATAAAGTTCCTGTCTATATTCCGAGCAAGCTAGTGGTTGAAAGGGATTTATATATCCATCCCTTCATCAAGAATCTGCAAAAATATCCGCACTATGGCGTGGTGTTTTTGGAAAGGGATCGCGCGAGGATTTTTAATTATTTCTGGGGAGAAGTGGAGGATGAAACCGAGGAAATCATAAGCGATGTCCCGCAGCGGATGAATGCGGCGCGAGCAACATGGAAAGGCTTGGAAGAAAGGAAGATACAAAATCACATCGAGGTGCATATTAATCGCCACTTAAAGAAAATTGCAGACCGGACGGAAATATATATGAAAAAAAATGATATTCCGCATTTGGTGATCGGATCTCATCGAGAACTCATCGAGAGATTCAAGGACTATCTTTCAAATGAAACCAAGAAGAAAATTGTCGGTTCATATTTCATACGCACGGATCAAAGCCTGAAAAGGATAAAAGAAAAAAGCCAGGAAGTCATAGACAGATTCGAGTTTGAGAAAGAAAGGGAGATGATTGATAGGATTGTCGAGGGAAACAGCAAGAAGAAAAAAATGGCGGTGCTCGGAATAGAGTCCGTTCTGGAGAGGCTTGGCAAATATGAAGTTTATACTCTGGCTATCGGGAAAAATTATGCGTCGAAAGGCTATCTTTGTCCTGGAGATCATTCCGTATATCTCAGAAAGGGAACGTGCTCAGTCTGCAAGGCGCCTCTTGGCGAGGTGAGCGATATAACTGACGAAATCATAGAATCCGCGATAGCACGGAAAATAAGAATCATTCATTTCGTGCAGGAGCACACGGATTTTGATCGGTTTGGCATCGCTGCAATCTTGAAATAAAGGTGAAAAAGTGTTATAAAAGCGCCAATCTTAGCCTTTTTTGTTTACAAGAGAGTTTTTATCTGATATATTAATAGTATTCAAGCTTATAAAAATAAAAATAAAATTATGCAAGAATCAAAACAAAACAAGCTGGTCCTTTTACAGCAGATGATTGAAAACGCGGAAAGGAATATTGTTGCAGCCAAGCAGATCATGCGGGAACTCGGCAGCGACACTAGGAAAACTCCGAAAGAATCGGAAGCTAGCCAGATTGTCGAGGGAACTTTTGATGGAGAGAAAATGGTCAGTATGGAGGGGAAGACTTATCCGGTGCCGGCAAATTATGCGAGCAAATCCAAACTTGTCGAAGGGGACATTTTGAAGCTTACTATTACGGAAGACGGATCTTTCGTCTATAAGAAAATTAGTTCTGTGGACACACGCAAGATCATCGGAACCGTAATGAAAGACGGCAAGGATAAATATTATGTCAACGCTGAGGGCAGAAGATACAATGTTCTTTTGGCATCGCTTACATATTTCAAAGCCAAAGAAGGGGACGAAGTGATTCTGGTCGTGCCGAAGGAAAAAGTCAGCAACTGGGCGGCGGTGGAATCGATAATCAGCGAGGAAGATCGCAGGGAAATGATGGCTCAGGAAGAGGAATATGAAAAAAACGAGGCTTCACAAGGGAGTACTGCAAGTGAAGATGATGGAGAATCGGAAGAAGAAGCTGTGCCGGAACATCCGATGCAATATGAAGAAAATCGCAAGAACGCCGAGATTGAAGAAGAGTGGACTCCCGATGTCGAAGAAATCAAAAAGGAAGGAACTTTGGGAAACGCTCCCGCTGCCGATGACATTTCAGATGATTTTTCTAACTAGGTTTTATATGCATTAAGATTTTTATATTTGGAGGTGATTTATGATATTAAAGCTGTATCGATCTTATAAGCCTTCTTTCCTGAAATAAAACTTACAATTTATCATTCTGAGGTACTCCGAAGAATCCCTTCATAAGGAATAAGCTTTATTCCCACCTCACCCTAACCCTCTCCTGGAAGGAGAGGGGACGTGGGATTGCAAGATATTTGTAAAATTATGCTTAAGCGCGTAAATTCTAAATATATTTTTTCTAATGACACTATGTAACATGTTTTTCATTCTCCCGAAAAATATTCTTTTGAAAAGGTTGGACATAAAGGCAAAATCTTCGATACTAAATTGCTCAGCGATAAAGTTGAGTTTACTGTAATTGAAACAGAAGAAGGGTATGAGACGAAAATAATAGAGAAAGAATGCATATTTTCCTATTTCATCTTGGAAGGCTCGGGAAGTTTTGAAATCGGGGATAACATAGAAAAATGTTCACGGGGAGATTTAGTGTTCATACCTGCTAATACCGCTTTTCAATATACGGGAAAAATGAAAATGCTGCTCGTGAGTGCTCCTTGGTGGTTTCCCGAACAGGAAGAGACGTTGTAAATAATATTTGTATTATCAATAACCGATAAGAAAATATGATAGATCTGAAAAAGCTTCAGAAAAATATATTTCAGAATAAACTGGACAAGGGATTCAATACGACAGATATCAACAAAGAATTTTGTTTTATCTATGGAGAACTGAGTGAAGCATACGATGCTTATAGGAAGAAGAAAAATGATTTGGGAGAGGAACTCGCGGACGTTGCAATTTATCTGATGGGGCTTTCTGAAATTATGGGATTTGATTTGGAAGAAGAAATTATGAAGAAGGTTGCTAAAAATGAGAAGCGAAAATATGAGAAGTCTAATGGGGTTAATATAAGAATAGAACAATAAAAATATGAGTTTAGCGCTTTATCGAAAATACAGGCCGGCAGGCTTTGAAGAAGTGGTCGGACAGGAGCATGTGGTGAAGACCCTGAAAAACGCCATCAAGAACGGGAAAGTTGCTCATGCTTATCTTTTTTCGGGGCCGCGCGGAACGGGAAAAACTTCCATCGCCAGAATTCTGGCGAAAGCGGTGAACTGCGAGAACCCTATGAATGGACAGCCTTGTAACGAGTGTTCGATTTGCAAAGATATAAACAGCGGGCAGTTTTTGGATTTGGTGGAAATCGATGCCGCTACTCATACGCAGGTAGACAAGATGCGCGACATCATCGAGAGGATAAATTTTTCTCCATCGAAAGGCAAGAAAAAAGTCTATATCATCGATGAAGTTCATATGCTTAGCAAGGGCGCTTTCAACGCGCTTCTCAAGACTCTTGAGGAACCGCCGGCGCACGTGCTTTTTATTTTGGCGACAACCGAGATCCACAAGATTCCGGCAACGATCATTTCGCGCTGCCAGCGTTTTGATTTCCGCCACTTGCGCATTGAGGAAATCAAGAAGCGCCTCGATGAAATCGCGAAAGCAGAAAAAGTGGAAGTCGAGGACGGCGTCCTTGAATTTGTCGCGATAAATTCCGGCGGGGGAATGCGCGACAGCGAGAGCCTTCTCGGGCAGATAATTTCGCTTCAAGATGACAAAAAAATTACTCTCAAAGAAGTGCAGGACATCTTGTCGCTCCCGGATATTTCTTTGTCAGTGGATATCATAAAATTAATCTTGGAAAAGAAATATGGCGAGGCGGTTCTGTATATCAACAAGATTGCCGAGGATGGCTATGACCTTTCCCAGCTCAACAAGAGCCTGGTGGAATATCTGCGAAAGCTGCTTCTTATCAAAATCAGTCCGAGCATAAGAGACAGTTTTTCTTCCGCAATGACCAAAGAACAGATCGAGGAATTGGAAGTGGTTGCGAAAGAAACTAATGTTTCCAAGATTTTCAAAATCATAGGTTCGTTCATAAAAAGCCAAGCAGCAATCAAAGGCGCGATTTTGCCGCAGCTTCCGCTTGAGCTTGCCATCGCTGAGATCAAGATTGTCGATGCGGATGTGTTGACAGAAAAGCCGAAAGAAGATTATAATGGCAAAGTCAGTCCGCAGCCCGTTCCAGCAAAAACTGAAAAAAAAACTGAGAAAGAAGTTGAAGATAAAGCCGAGGAAATAAAAGAGAGCGTCGAAGAAAAAGAAGAAGCGGCGGAAGAAACGGTTTTGGAAATTACGGAAATCGAAAGCGCCGAAGTTTCGGAAGAAAAAGGATTGATTTCAGAAGTTCTGGCCAGCTTCGAGAAAGTGAAAGATGAATGGTCGGAAATCGTGCAAGATGTTCGCAAGTGTAATAACTCGCTCACAGCGTGCCTCAAGACTTGTCAGCCGATCATGATGGAAAACGGGCACGTAATTATCGCTTGCCAATATTCTTTCCATAAAGACAAACTCCAAAAGTTGGAAAACCGCACGGCAGTGGAGCAAGTGGCAAGTGAGGCGGTGAAAGGTGAGGTCCGGCTTAAATTCATCGACAAGAGCGAGGCAAAGAAATTGGGATTTGAGATGGAAGAGATTCATTTGGAAGCGAAGCAAGCCGAAGACTTAGTAAACAGCGCCCTTGATATGTTCGGTGGGGAAGTGGTGGCATAAAAAATATTTTTGTCATTTCGAACGGATGTGAGAAATCTGGGAAGCGTGGAATGCGATTATGATTATATTTATAAATATAACATTATAGTAGTCTTATACATTTCCCAGATCTCTCAGTCATCCTTTCTTCGAGATGACAATTGATGATCTGATTTATTCGGGGATCGTCTAATGGTAGGACGACAGGTTTTGGTCCTGTTAATCGGGGTTCGAATCCCTGTCCCCGAACAACTAAAATAAAATCGCGCCTGAAGAGGCGTGGTTTTATTTTAGTTGCTTTGAAGATTGAGATTCGAAGTTTATGCCCGGAGGGTAAATCCCTGTCCCCGAACTAGGAAAATAACCGCTTATTCAGGCGGTTATTTTTTATCACTGGACCTTTCTATTAATTGCAATTTGGGTCAATCTCTCAACAGTATTTTCCAGTTTATTCATATATTTTCCGTGTTTGCCCTTGAAAGACTCACTTTTCTCAAGAACGATTTTTTCACAAAAAAGATCGAAATCCCACAAGATAAGGTGCATGAGTTCGTGGACTACAGTCTCTTCTTCGTCGAGATACGGATTATTAGTAAGCAGTATGGTGGCAATTTTTTTTCTTGGATAGACTTTTATGTCGCCGCTTTGTCTGAAATCTTTCCTTTTAAAATCTACTATTTCTAAAGATACTTTCCAATCATCTAAAAGAAGATTTGTTTGCCATTTTTTTAATATGGCATTTAGCTGTCGCAGACTAAGCCCTTTTTTCCCGCTGTTTTGCATAGTTTTACAGGTTAAAATACAATTTTGCCATTATTGATCAACGTATCTGTACTATACTATGAAAGTGAAAATAAATTAAATAGCTGCTCGATTGATTGTCAAAAAGGTTCCAATAACGCCCCATACCTCGAACTGAGAAAAAGAGGCAGTCTTAACTAGGCTGTTTTTTGTTTTAACATTTAATTTGTGTTATAATCGTCCTAATAATTCAATCATAAAATCGTTGTGTTGCTGTTGCGTGATGTTTAAGATTTAATTTTACCGATAATGAACATTCTTGAAAAAATAAACAGAATCAAATTTTCTGTCCCGAAGAAATATCTGATTATTATCTTATCGATAGTTCTGATTGCCGCATTATTTATCGGTCTTGCCATCAAGCAAAAAAGTAGGATTTCAGTCGTTGAGTCGCAGACTTATCACGAGATTGAAACTGATTTTAACGTAGATGAAGATTATGGTCGTCCAACAGAAGAGGCTATGGCAGGAGAAATCACCAGCTTAAAAGCAAAAGGGAATAAGTTTTGGTACGATCAAAGTCAAAAGATGGAGATGAAGGAGAGTATGCAAGACGTGTATGGGCGCATTAAGTGTAAAGAAGGAAAATGTTTTATGGTTGGGATGAGCATAAAAGATAGTTTAGACTATCTTCGTCCATCGTTGCCGGGATGGAAGATCGGCGATTGCCAAGCAGTTGGCTACGATGATTGGTGTGAGATAATCGAGCCAAAGTTTTCGGAAAATATGATGAAGATATCCGGGCAAGATTGGCTTTTAAATGATTTCTATATTTTCGGTAAAGATGTTTATGCTGTTGGAAGCGTCAAAGGCGATGACAATAAAGGCGATGACAATAAAGGCGATGAAAATTATTCTGTATTCGAAAATGGCAAAGAGATTTTTTCCCATAGGATGAGCTGGGGAGCAGAAAGTCCGATTGAAGAAGCCAGTGTCGTTTTGGGGTCTCCCGCATTCACATTTTATAATCCGATAGATTGGAAAAATGAAACCGATATCGCTGCAATTAGCAATGTATGGTATAAGGATGAAACTATGAATGAGAAATATGCGATTGAATCCAGTTCGTTCCTATTTTCATATAAGGATAAAATCGGATTCGTGGGAGGAAAAAACGGCAAAAGCTTCTTTTTCTTTAATGGGCAAAAAGTTTCTCAGGATTTTGATGAGATAAGAACGCACAGCTGCTGCTCGATATGGGCTTATCCGATAGAGCTGGATCAGAACGGGATTTTATTTTTTTACGGAAAAAGAGGAGGGAAATATTTTTTTACGGAGGTAGATCTTAATAAGTACCTGTAGTCATAACGGATGATGTCAAAAAGTTTCCAACATCGTCCCAGACCCCGAGCAGTTAATTCTTGTGAAAGCGACCCGGAGTCGCTAAAACAAAGTTTATAATTTGTGAGATAAAACTGCTTACGACTGAATAGATCCTGATTCCAAAGAATTATTTTCTATCCTTTCGAGTAGCCCGTCTTTAAACCAAAGAACCCTATCGACATATTTACGATCGTCCGGTTCGTGCGTAACCAAGACAATTGTTTGCCCCAATTCTTTATTCAATATTTTGAAAAGCTCTAAAACTTCTATTGAAGAATTGGTATCTAAATTTGCCGTTGGCTCATCGGCAAATAAAATTTTTGGATTATTGATCAGAGCCCTTGCGATGGCCACTCTTTGCTGTTCACCGCCGGACAATTCATTGGGTCGGTGATTGACACGTTCTTTTAAACCAACCTTATCAAGTATTTCGATAGCTCTCTCTTCATGACTTTGGCGCGAACCGTTTAAAGCGAAAGCGGGTAAAAGCACATTTTCCAGGGCTGTCAATTCAAAAATCAACGCATATTCTTGAAAAACATAACCCAAACGCTGTAACCGAAATATGGTTTTTTCGCGGTCACTCAATTTTGAAACATTTACATCGTCAATTATTATTTCTCCCTCCGTAGGGGAATCCAAAAGACCCAGTTGGTGGAGCATGGTTGATTTACCACTGCCGCTTTTACCCATAATGGCCACAAATTCACCTTCTGTAATCTCAAAACTGATACCTCGAAGGGCATGTGTCGGTACCTTGCCAGGGTATATTTTATTGAGATTATTTACTTTAATATCAATATTCATATTATTATCTTTTTTATTAAGCGCCCCAAATCGCTTCTAAAATATTTTCTTTAGCCGCTCGCCAGGCCGGAACAAGACCGGCGATAAGGGCGGCGGCCAAGAGACTTAAAATGCCCTGAAGTACTTGGGGCTCTTTTATGGCTAAAGAAATATCGCCAATCGCAAGAGCAATCGGATGACCTGAAAAATACGGTGCAACAAAACAAAACATTATAATTGAACCGAATATGATGCCGAAAAATGCGTAAAAAAAGGACTGCAAAATATAGGATATAATGATAATGTTTTCTTTAATGCCGATGGCTTTAAGAATCCCTATCTGGCGTCTCTTATTTATCGTATTGACATAAATTAAAATGAAAATCGTAGTGGCGGCGACTACTAAACCAACGGCACTGATTATTCCAGTCACTAAGTCAAAACTTTTTGTGATGCTGTCGAGCATGCTCGTATATTCCGTCCATTTCCTAACCTTCAAATTGGGTGCTAGTTTTCTAATTTGCTCGACATATTGATCCTCGTCTCCTGTTTTGTTAATTTTGACTAAAATTTCGGAAGCTCTGTCATCATAAATTCCTAAAATAGATTTAGCGTCTTTGGCAGTAATATATGCATTTTGATCAATAAGAGTAAATTTAACTTTAGAAATTCCTTTGACCGTATATTCTCGTTGCACTCCATTGCCAAAATTAAGGTTTATTTTTTCGCCGATCTTTACTCCATCTAAGCTTGTGGTCTCCGCAGCTGCTCCATAGCCACCGGCAATATCTGAACCCAAAACAATATCGGTAATTCCCGGAATTTTCAAATAATTACCGGCTATAATATGATTAGAGACTCCGGTAACAATCGGCTCCTCTTCCGGATCAACGCCGATAACCGGCCATGAACCATATTTAAATTGCCCATTCTTATCCTTGTCATAAGCGAAGGTAGCTATTAAGTTATAATGTGCCACCGTTGCAGTTACGCCGGGAATATATTTTATTTGTTGTCGTAATTTTGTTGTATTCGTAATATAACTCTCTCTTGTCGGATATTCCTGCGGATCAATGACAATGTTGGCCACAGAATTGTTAATGAGCTGATTGTCGAGAGTCGCAGTTACGCCATTTAAGAGAGAAGTGGTGAAAATCAAATTAACAAAAGCCAATGATAGAATAAAAATCATTAAAGCAATGATACTTTTGTTGCCATTCACAATAAACTTGTACCCCAAAAAGAATGCTACTTTTAAATCTTTTATCATAAAATCTCATCAAAGATATCCTTATCCATTAAATAATCTTTACTCATAATGTCCAAATTCATAGTGAAATATATTTGAATATATCGGCCCGAATAAAATGAGGTGTATCTCAACGGCTATATATTTAACGGATATATTGAGGCGACCATCTTTGTCCAGTCGCCTGACTGACGTTTGTATCCTGACATTTCTTAGAAAGCCGAACTTACCGAGCTTACTCATTCTTGCAACATAGTCATGATCTTCGGCCAATTTGATTCTTTCATTAAAACCACCGGCCAGTTGATGGATTTCCCATTTGGCAAAAATGCAAAAACCGGGGGCATGGGGGATTATTTTCTCAGTTGTCCAAAGACAGAAGTTAGCTATTCCGTATAAAACTTTGTCGATTATTCTGTCGCTTAATGGATCGATTAAACAAGAAGCCGCCACCAGATTTGATTTCTCGATCTCTGCCATGGCTTTTTCTATGAAATCCGGCTGCAAAATCACGTCAGCATCTAGAAAAAGCAACCATTCACCACGAGCAATTCTGGCACCATTATTTCGTCCGATAGCCGGCAACCCTCCATCAACTACTTTTGCTTTAGCTTTCAAAGCGATGGAACGGGTGGCATCGGTTGAATAATTATCAGCCACGATAACTTCAAAATCCCTGCAGGTTTGTTTTTGCAGAGAATCTAAAAGGCATGGCAGTAACTTGGATTCATTATAAGTCGGGATAACAATGCTCAACATAAAAATATCTATTTAGAATTAAATATAACAGCAATGATTTGATCTGATATTTTAGCGGAATCTATTTTATTATTGAGAAATGAATGTTCCAGAAGCAGCCCGTCCATCATACCTGTAAGCATATAGGTTAAAAGGCGGCTATCGACCTTTCCGGTTAATGTATTATTTGCTGACATTTCCTCAATCACGGGTTGGATTAGGTTAGCGACTTGTTCTCTTAAACGGATGATGTGTTTTGTTATTTCTGGGTCGGCTGGTGAAAGCTTTAACATCAGAGCTTTAATGAGATTGTTTTCTTTAAAACCAAAATCTAGATAATTCTTAATTAGTTTATGCAGTTTTTTATCAATTGTAACTTCGTTCAAAGCTTCTGCGATAGTCAGATTCAGATCATTAGAAACCCCGTCGATAACTTTACAGTAGATTTCTGTTTTGCCGGCAAAGTGATAATAAAGTGCCGCTTTTGTAATATTCATTTTTTTTGCGATGTCATTCATTGAAACGCCTAAATAGCTATATTCAGAGAAAAGGTGACGAGCTGTATCAATGATATGTTTCTTAGTGCCTTGGATGACCCCATCGGATTGTTTTGCGATTGTATTCATTCTTTTGAATTATTTATTTAGCATAACTTACCACTCGGTAAGTATATCAAAAATGCCTTATATCTGTCAATATTTATGCATCTATGAAATTTTCGGTGCCGTTAAGGATGTGAGTTATAATGACACTCAACCAGTGGAGCAGTTAATTCTTGTGAAAGCGACCCGTATGTATCCGCTTACACAAGTCAAAAAATACAGAGCTGAAACTCGGTATTTTTGCGACAAGAAAGGGTTTAGAACTGGCAGGAATAATTCTGTGCAATTGACGCAATTGACCTACGCGCGTTGCCGAACCAAGCTAAAAATATTAAGTGGAAGTTTTTTAAATGGGACTAGAAATTATAATCATATTGTAGTATTGGGTGTTAAAAAACTAATCGGAAGATGTTCACATCTTAAAGATAAGCACATTGTATATCTGAAAACTTTTAAGTGCTTTGGAATTTGCAAAATTTGATTTTTGACAAAAACTATATTATATCATATAGTTGATATATAAAAGATATTGCGCTATCAGATATAAAATTTTTGAATATCGGTATCAAATTCAAAAATTTAGCGGAATGAAATAGACCTGCTTGGGTCTATTTTATTTTGCAATTCATCGACATAAAAATAGACTAAAGAAAAGTCTATTTTTATTTTTGCGAAAATAGTTTGATATATGAAATATTATCAATAAAATATGAAGATTCGATAAAATTATGCTAATTATGCTCTGAAGAGAGCATAATATCATTGCGCCTATCTTCAAGGAAAGGAAAATATACAAAAATGATATGGGGTCGTAATGGCTGTTCTTATTAATTTCTTGATCTCAAAATCAAGCATTTTTAAAAGGATAGGAGGGCAATATTAATTAGTAAATGACATGCATGGAAGTAAATCATAAGAAAAAAACTTTTTTAGTGATGATCAGTTTTGTAATTATTTTATGCGCTGTCGTGGGGACGCATTACCTGAGATATAGTTCAGCGTCATTGCTGGATCAACCGATTCAGGATCAAAATAGCGCTAATTTTGCGATTTTGGCCGGTTCCGGAATCACAAATACCGGTGCCACAACAGTTAGTGGTGATGTCGGTTCATATCCGACACTAGACCAGACCGGTTTCGGTCCCGGCGCAGATGCTGTGACTCTCACGGGAAGCAATCATTTTGGCGACTCAGTCACGCAACAGGCCAAGACTGATCTGGTCACTGCATACAATGTTGCTGCCGGAAGAACACCGACAATAACTTATAGTCCGATTAAGGATCTTGGCGGAATGACGCTGGCCCCGGGGGTTTACACCGACTCCAGTTCATTTGCAGTTACGGGAACTCTGACGCTGGATGCAATGAATGATCCGAATGCCGTTTGGATTTTTCAGGCCGGTTCTACTT